>ENA-UOWG01000267-UOWG01000267.1-activated-sludge-metagenome-genome-assembly--contig:-NODE-267-length-76592-cov-7.772189_pt1 | contig 76592 bp, 46 predicted proteins | sample MGYA00238147_ERZ761563 | MGnify/ENA primary metagenome ERZ761563 (study PRJEB28884, sample SAMN05720216) | anaerobic digester metagenome | isolation source: active sludge of municipal...
CCGCCCTGCGAAGGCGACGTCACCTACCAGTGGAACTACACCGATTGTGCAGGGAATTCTCATACATGGACCTATACGTTCACCATCGAGTATTTGGACTTCACCATGCCTGCAGATCCCGCTCCGGAGGTCATCGCCTGCGCATCCGATCTGTACACCCCCGCACCACCTGCCGTAACGGATAACTGCGGGGAACTGATCACACCCACAGGACCGGTCATCAGTCCCACACCACCCTGCGAAGGCGACGTCACCTACCAGTGGAACTACACCGATTGTGCAGGGAATTCGCATACATGGACCTATACCTTCACCATCGAGTATATGGACTTCAATATGCCTGATGATCCCGATCCGGAAGTAATCGCCTGTGCATCTGATTTGTACACCCCCACACCACCTGCCGTCACGGATAACTGCGGGGAACTGATCACACCCACAGGACCGGTCATTAGTCCAACTCCACCCTGTGAGGGCAATGTCACCTACCAGTGGAACTACACCGACTGTGCAGGGAATTCACATACATGGACCTATACGTTCACCATTGAATACCAGGACTTCACCATGCCTGAAGATCCCGATCCGGAGGTCATCGCCTGCGCATCTGACCTGTACACGCCCACGCCACCTTCTATAAACGACAACTGCGGTAACCTCATCACACCCACAGGACCCGTCATCAGTCCCACGCCGCCCTGCGAAGGCAATGTCACCTACCAGTTCAACTACACCGACTGCGCAGGGAATTCCCATACTTGGACCTACACCTTCACCATCGAGTATCAGGACTTCACCATACCTGAAGATCCCGATCCGGAGGTCATCGCCTGTGCATCCGACCTGTATACGCCCACACCCCCTGCTGTCACCGATAACTGCGGTAATTCTATCACACCCACAGGACCTGTCATCAGTCCCACGCCACCCTGTGAGGGCAATGTTACCTATCAGTGGAGCTACACTGACTGCGCAGGGAATTCGCATACATGGACCTACACCTTCACCATCGAGTACCAGGACTTCACCATGCCTGAAGATCCAGATCCGGAGGTCATCGCCTGCGCATCGGATCTGTACACACCCACTTCACCTGCTGTCACCGATAACTGCGATAATCCTATCACACCCACAGGACCTGTCATAAGTCCCACGCCGCCCTGCGAAGGCGACGTCACCTACCAGTGGAACTACACCGATTGTGCAGGGAATTCTCATACATGGACCTATACGTTCACCATCGAGTATGAAGACTTCACTATGCCTGAAGATCCCGATCCGGAGGTCATCGCCTGCGCATCCGATCTGTACACCCCCGCACCCCCTGCTGTCACCGACAACTGCGGGGAACTGATCACACCCACAGGACCCGTCATCAGTCCCACGCCGCCCTGCGAGGGCAACGTCACCTACCAGTGGAACTACACCGACTGCGCTGGGAATTCCCATACATGGACCTACACCTTTACCATCGAGTATGAAGACTTCACTATGCCTGAAGATCCCGATCCGGAGGTCATCGCCTGCACATCCGATTTGTATACGCCCACACCACCTGCTGTCACCGACAACTGCGGGGAACTGATCACACCCACAGGACCGGTCATCAGTCCCACACCGCCCTGCGAAGGCAACGTCACCTACCAGTGGAACTACACCGATTGTGCAGGGAACAGTCACACCTGGACCTTTACCTTCACCATCGAATATGAAGACTTCATCATGCCTGCAGATCCTGCTCCGGAGGTCATCGCCTGTCCCTCCGAACTGTACACTCCCACACCCCCTGCTGTCACCGACAACTGTGATAATCCCATCACACCCACCGGACCCGTCATCAGTCCCACGCCGGCCTGTGAAGGCAACATCACCTACCAATGGAACTACACCGACTGCGCAGGGAATTCCCATACATGGACCTTCACTTTCACCATCGAGTACGAAGACTTCACCATAACCGCCCCACCAGGGACAGACACCGTAGAATGTCTGGCCGAAATTACCCTTCCTTCGCCGCCGACAGTAGTGGACAACTGTGGAAACACCATCACCCCAACCGGACCGGTGATCACAAGTACGCCCGATCCTATCACCTGTGATGGAACCGTGGAATTCCGCTGGACCTACACCGACTGCGAAGGCAACAACCACGACTGGACCTTCACCTATACCATCATTGACACCACTCCACCCGACATCACGTGTCCCGGACCGCTCACTGCAGTCTGTGACATCTCCGAGCAACCTCCCTATGTTGATTATGCAGCTTTTCTTGCCGCCGGAGGTACAGTTGCCGATAACTGCGCCATTGACGAAAGCTCCTTTGAACTGGCCGGACAAACAGAGACACCTGGCAATTGCCCGAGAATATATACCAGAACCTATCAGATGGCAGATCTTTGCGGCAACATCGCTACCTGCACTCAAACCATCACGGTGAATGATGATATTCTGCCTGAGATCGCCTGTCCGGGACCCATCGAAGCTGATTGTGCTATTGAAGAACAGCCGCCATATGGATCATTCGATGATTTTATAGGCGCAGGGGGAAGTGCTTCAGATAACTGTGGGATTGACGCAGAATCCTTTACATGGATCATGGACGAATCAGGCAGCACGGATTGCCCAAAGATCGTCACCCGGACCTATCAGATCGCTGACCTGTGCGGTAATACAGTGACCTGTACGCAGATCATTGCCATCAACGATGAAATACCTCCTGAGATCCTTTGTCCTCCATCCATGAGCGCCGTCTGCGATATTCTTGAAATTCCTCCCTATCCAGATTTTAATACCTTTGCTGCTGCCGGGGGAGCAGCTACTGATAACTGCAACATTGACCCCGATACTTTTACGTTGTTCGATGAGGTTTCCGACAACAACAGCTGCCCTGAAACGGTGACGCGAACCTATCAGATCGCCGATCTGTGCGGCAACACGTCAACCTGCACACAGATCACTACCGTCCATGACCTGGTACCTCCTATGATCACCTGCCCCCTCCATTGACGGCTGTATGCACTATCGGAGAACAGACTCCTTACGAAACGTATGACGAATTTACCGCTGCAGGTGGATCGGCCATGGATAACTGCAGTATCAATGAAGATTCATTTGAATGGGTAAATGATATTACCGATGGCCAAAATTGTCCGGAAACCGTTACCCGCACCTACCTGATCGAGGACCTGTGCGGCAATATCGCAACCTGTTCGCAGACCATCACCATCAACGACGAGGTTCCGCCCTCGATTGACTGCCCCCCTGCTCTCACCGCTGAATGCAATATCACTGAACAGCCGCCCTACGTTAGTTTTAGTGAGTTCATCGCTGCAGGAGGCGTTGCCGCAGATAATTGCTCAATTGACGAAGATTCCTTCCTGATGACGGGTCAGACCGAAGCACCGGGTGAGTGTCCAAAGATCTATACACGAACTTACCAGATTGCTGACCTCTGTGGTAATATCACTACTTGCACACAGATCATTACTGTGAACGATCAAATACCACCCGTGCTGGATTGTCCGGCGGATCTGACAGCCAGTTGCACTATCTCTGAACAACCACCATACAGTACCTTTAGCGAGTTCACAGCTGCCGGCGGGACCACTTCTGATAATTGCGGCATCGCTGTTGCCACGTTTTCTCTCACCGGCGAGGTCACCGACGGGAATGTGTGTCCTGAAACTGTAACACGCATCTACCAGATCGAAGACTTATGCGGCAATCTGGCGACCTGTACACAGCACATCATCATCCATGACCTCATACCGCCAGCCATTGTTTGTCCCGGATCGCTGAGTGCAGTATGCGACATCTCCGAAAAGCCGGCCTATACTGATTATCCTGCTTTTATCGCGGCAGGAGGTACCGCCACCGATAACTGTGACATTGATCCTGATTCCTTTACGTTGCTCGACGAAGTTTCCGATGACAATACCTGCCCCGAAACCGTGACGCGTACTTACCAGATCGCCGATCTCTGCGGTAATGTAGCCACATGCACGCAAGCGATCATCATCCATGACCTGGTACCACCCGTGATGGCCTGCCCTGCCCCAGTGACGGCTGTCTGCGACATTTCCGAACAACCTCCGTACACCTTCAGTCAGTTCACTATCGCTGGTGGTACTGCTTCGGATAACTGTGGAATTGACGAAGATTCCTTTACCTGGTTAAATGATGTCTCCGACGGACAAAGCTGCCCGGAGGTGATCCAACGCACGTACCAGGTCGCTGATCTGTGCGGCAACGTAACATCCTGCACACAGACCATAACCATTGACGATGAGATTCCACCCGCACTCTCATGTCCCGGCCCATTGACCATCGAATGCGAGATCGCTGATCTTCCACCCTACCCCGGCTTTACTGCTTTTATCGCTGACGGTGGTATGGCCTCGGATAACTGTGGTATTGATGAAGATACTTTCTATCTGGTCAGCCAGGAAGAAGCACCTGGCGACTGTCCGAAGATCTATACCCGTACCTACGGGATCGCCGACCTGTGTGGAAACATCACTACCTGTACGCAAACCATCACCGTCAATGACCTGATCCCCCCAGCGATAACCTGTCCCGGGCCCATAGAAGCCGATTGTGATATCCAGGAGCAGCAACCCTATGACTCGTTTGCCGCATTTGTCAACGCAGGAGGTTCAGCTTCAGATAATTGTGCTATTAATGAAGATTCCTTCACGTGGGTAAATGATGTGTCAGGCAGTACCGACTGCCCAAAGATCATGACGCGGACCTACCGGATCGCAGATATGTGCGGGAATACAGCCACCTGTACCCAGATCGTCACCATTGATGATAAAATACCTCCTGCGCTTGCCTGTCCGCCACCGGTGAATGCTGTATGCACCATCAATGAAGTACCTCCCTATGAAGATTTTGATGCATTCCTGGCTGCCGGAGGGACAGCCAGCGATAATTGCAACATTGAACCGGATTCCTTTACATTTCTGGATGAGTATTCGGATAATAACAGTTGTCCTGAAACCTTTACCCGGATCTACCAGATCGAAGATCTCTGCGGAAACGCTGCAACCTGTACACACACCGTCCTCATCCACGACCTGTTGTCTCCGGTGATCACCAGCCCCAATCCCCTGACTGCAGTATGTACGATATCAGAGATACTTCCCTACAGCACCTATGCTGAGTTTACCTCTGCCGGCGGCAATGCTTCCGATAACTGCGACCTGGATATATCCTCATTTTCGTGGATCAATGACATCTCTGATGGGCAAAATTGCCCTGAAATGATCACACGTATCTATCAGATCGCTGATCTGTGCGGAAACACAGCTACATGCACTCAAAGCATCACCATTTATGATGATATCGCACCGGTATTGTCATGCCCCGGACCTTTAACCATAGAATGCGATATTAATGATCAACCGCCATATGCTGACTTCGCAGCGTTTGTTGCAGAAGGAGGAAGTGCATCGGATAATTGTGATATCGAAGAGACTTCACTTACCATGATCAGTCAAACGGTAGAGCCAGGCGATTGTCCAAAAGTCTTCACACGGACATACCAGATCGCAGACCTGTGCGGGAATACAGCTACCTGCACGCAGTCCATCACCGTCAATGATATCACACCTCCTGAAATAAGTTGTCCCGGGCCGATAGAGGCTGATTGCAATATCCAGGAGCAGACGCCCTACCAGACGTTTGATGAGTTTGTCAATGCAGGGGGGACAGCTATGGATAACTGCGAAATCGATGAAGGTTCATTTGCCTGGATTACAGATGAATCCAGCAGTACCGATTGCCCGAAGGTCATCACCCGCACCTACGGGATCACAGACCTCTGCGGAAATACAGCCACCTGTACCCAGGTCATTACCATTGACGATGAAATACCCCCGGTCATAAACTGCCCCCCTGCGCTGAGCGCCACCTGTGACATTTCAGAGATCCCGCCCTATTCCGACTTCGGTGCTTTCTCTGTTTCAGGCGGGACGGCCACGGATAATTGCGCTATTGATCCAGGTTCATTCGCCCTGCTGAGTGAAGTCTCTGATAATAATGAATGTCCCGAAACCGTGACGAGGACATACCAGATCATGGACCTCTGCGGCAATCCGTCCTCCTGCACCCAGCTTATCATCATCCACGATCAGGCAGATCCTGTGCTGAGCTGTCCTGATCTGACCGTAGATTGTGCAGAGAATCTGCCCCCTGCCTATTCATCCCTGGAGGATTTTATTGGAGCAGGTGGCTCAGCAAATGATTATTGCGGAATTGATCCTGCGACCTTTATTTTAATCACTGAGGTAATTGCACCTCCGGGGCCTCCCTCACCCTACCAGGTCTTAAGAACGTACGGTATCTCTGATCTGTGCGGTAATACCGATACATGCCTTCAGGTCATTGATGTCCCGGCGTACCCCTGGGCAAATGCAGGCCAGGATGCAGTGATCTGTTCCAACCAGTCGTATCCGCTATCCGGTTCATCCAATATGTCAACCGTCCTGTGGAGCACAAGCGGTACAGGCACGTTCGATCAGCCGAATTCTCTGTCAGCAACATATACTCCGGGTCAGGAAGATATCAGTTCCGGCTCGGTGATCCTGACCCTGACAGCCATCACCAGCGGTAACTGCGAAGATGCCAGCGACGACATGGTACTTACGATCCTGCCGGCACCGACTGCATTTGCGGGGGCTGACGCCTCCATTTGCGAAGGAGAGTCCTTTATGCTTTCAGACGCATCAGCAGGGAACTTCAGCCTGGTGACATGGACCACCTCGGGAGATGGATCATTTAACAATGCCAATGAGGTGAATACGTATTATTTACCTGGTCCTGCGGATATTTTCGCAGGTATTGTCACCCTTACCCTGACAGCCACCGGTGAAGGTCCGTGTTCTTTTACCAACGATTCCATGATCCTGTCCATCACCGGTGCTCCTGAAGCATATGCAGGTGAAGATGATGGCATTTGTGTAAGCCAGGGCAGCTATACCCTGGCAGGAAACGCCTCCGACTATACATCGGTATACTGGGCTACCAGCGGTACAGGAACGTTCACCAACCAGAATACCCTGACAGCGACCTATACCCCTGGCGTCGAAGACATCAATGCCGGTACGGTCACGCTTACCCTGACCGCCAATGGCGGCGGAACCTGCGGAGATTCTTCGGATGTCATGATCCTCACCATCTGGCCCGACGCCATAGCGGATGCCGGTCCGGACGCAGGAATCTGTGAAGGTGAATCATACACTCTTACCGGTGCAACAGCCTCCCATTACACCGTCATCGCCTGGACTACCACAGGATCAGGTACGTTTAGCGATCCCACCATCGTGAATTCCACCTATCAGCCAGGCCAGGCCGACATCGATGCAGGATTTGTCGTACTTACCCTGACAGCGACAGGAACAGGTACCTGTCCGCCTGCCATCTCCTCCATGACACTGTCCATCACCGGGGCTCCTGCGGTTAACGCCGGACCGGACGGGGACATCTGTGCCAGCCAGAACAGCTACCAGGTATCCGGCACTGCCACGGATTATACATCTGTCATGTGGACCACCAGTGGTACAGGATCTTTTACAAATCCCGGATCCCTGATCACCACCTACAGCCTGAGTGCTTCCGATAAGCTCAGCAGCATGATCATTCTGACGCTGACCGTGAACGGCAACGGGGAATGCGGTGAATTCTCCGACGGGCTTTTCCTGACCATATGGCAGGACGCCACGGCAGATGCAGGATCAGATGCAGCTGTATGCGGGCTGGAACCCTACACCCTATCCTCTGCCTATGCTTCGGATTATGTCACGCTTCACTGGGCCAGCAGCGGAACTGGTGCCTTCGACAATCAGTTCGCTATGAATCCCACCTATACACCCAGCCCGGCAGATGTCGCCAGCGGATCGGCCGACCTTACCCTGACCGCCTCCGGCGGCGGGACCTGCCCCGATGCCACAGATTCCATGACACTCACCATCACCGGTCCTCCTGCCGCCAACGCCGGATCCGACACGACAATCTGTACCAGCACGTTACCCTTCCCTCTGCAGGGAACGGCCATCAGCTATTCCTCTGTGCTCTGGACGACCATCGGCGATGGCAGCTTTTCTGATCCGACCTCCCTCACCGCATTCTATATACCGGGAACATCCGACCTGATAGCAGGAGTTACAGTACTTACATTGACCGTGGAAGGGAATGGCACATGCGGCTCAGCCAGCGACAATATGACCCTTTTCTTTACTATGGCTCTTACGGCATATGCCGGAGAAAACGAGTATATCTGCGAAGGAGAGTCTTTTACGCTTGCTGATGCGACAGCCAGCGAATATAGTTCACTGACATGGACGACCTCCGGTATGGGTGCATTCAACGACAACACCATTCTGAATCCCGTCTATACTCCCGGTCCTGAAGATATTAATGCAGGATCGGTTTCTCTGGTACTGACCGCACAGGAGAATTCGGGAATTTGTCCGCCTGTCTCCGATACGCTCCTCCTGTTCATCACCGGGGCACCTGCCGCCTGGGCAGGCAATGACAGCAGCATTTGTTCCATCGTTAACACCCTGGAGCTTTCCGGTTCAGTGATCAATTCCAATGACATCCTCTGGACATCCACCGGCACGGGAAGCTTCGACGATCCTTCACTGCTCAATGCAACCTATTCTATAAGTCAGGCAGATGCCAATCTGGGTATGGTCTTACTGATACTCACCGCACAGGGAAATGGCTCCTGCGGCAGCGTGAGCGACACCATGAACCTGATTATCTGGAAAGCCCCGGCCGTGTATGCCGGCATGGACGCTTCGATCTGCGAAGGTGAAACTTACTATATTGCTGATGCAACAGCAAGCGATTATTCATTTGTTAGCTGGACATCCTCCTTCAGCTCTGGTTATTTTGATAATCCAAACGCTGTCAATCCAACGTATACTCCCGGTCCTGAGGATATCACAAATGGAGGGGTCATGCTGGTACTTACCGCACAGGGATCACTCTACTGCCCGCTGGCCGCTGACACCATCCACTTATCCATCACCCAGGCTCCCACGGCTAACGCAGGCGCCGACACAGCCATGTGCACCAGTGAGATAAGCATTACCCTCGCCGGCTCCGCATTCCATTATTCCTCCATCCTCTGGACCACCAGAGGCAATGGTACCTTCAGCGATCCCTCTATCCTCACACCCACCTACACTCCCGACCCGACCGACATCAACGCCGGCCTCGTAACCTTAACCCTGACCTCCTCCGGAAACGGCACCTGTGAACCCGTCAGCGACTCCCTCCTCCTGACCATCATCATAGCTCCCATGGCGTATGCAGGCGACACCACTGCCATCTGTGAGGGAGATACGGTGCTGCTTACCGAAGCGTATGCGGATCACTACGACTCGCTTTTATGGACGACCACAGGCGATGGTTCCTTCAGCGACGCTACGATCCTGAATCCGGAGTACATCCCTGGTCCCAATGACATTGTGAATGGAACCGTTGAACTGACCCTGACTGCAACGGGTGCTGGCCCCTGCCCCGTTACTGCATCCACCATGCCCGTGAGCATTACCGGTGCACCCGTTGCCAGTGCAGGCCTCGACACAACAATGTGTACCAGTGAGACAAGCATCACTCTTGCCGGAAGCGCTTCCCATTATTCCTTCATCCTCTGGACCACCAGCGGCAATGGAATATTTAACGATCCCTCTATCCTCACACCTACCTACACTCCCGACCCGACCGATATCAACGCAGGCCTCGTAACCTTAACCCTGACCTCCTTCGGAAACGGCACCTGTGAACCCGTCAGCGACTCCCTCCTCCTGACCATCATCATAGCTCCCATGGCGTATGCAGGCGACACCACTGCCATCTGTGAGGGAGATACGGTGCTGCTTACCGAAGCGTATGCGGATCACTACGACTCGCTTTTATGGACGACCACAGGCGATGGTTCCTTCAGCGACGCTACGATCCTGAATCCGGAGTACATCCCTGGTCCCAATGACATTGTGAATGGAACCGTTGAACTGACCCTGACTGCAACGGGTGCTGGCCCCTGCCCCGTTACTGCATCCACCATGCCCGTGAGCATTACCGGTGCACCCGTTGCCAGTGCAGGCGTTGACTCAACTATGTGTTCCAGCGAGATAAGCATCACCCTTGCCGGCACCGCATCCTTTTATTCTTCCCTCCTCTGGACGACGAGCGGAAACGGTACCTTTAGCGATTCCTCCATCCTCACACCCACCTACACCCCGGACCTGACCGATATCCAAACCGGCCTCGTAACCTTAACCATGACCTCCTTCGGGAACGGTTCATGCGGTTCTGTCAGCGATGCCATGACGCTCACTATCATCCTGGCAGCCACCGCTGATGCCGGAGATGATGCGGCCATTTGTGAAGGAGATTCCTACCAGCTATCAGGAGCTTCGGCTGATAATTTCATCAGCCTCATCTGGACAACAAGCGGTACAGGTTCCTTTGACGACGACCAGATCCTGAATCCCACCTATACGCCCGGCAGCGCCGACGTGGCAGCCGGCTCGGTACAGCTCACCCTGACCGCAGCAGGCACCGGTAGCTGTCCGCCTGCTGTTTCCGGCATGACTCTCACCATCACCGGAGCACCTGTAGCCGGTGCCGGTGAAGATGCAGTCATCTGTGCCAGCGAAGGAAGCTATACGCTGAACGGCACGGCTGTCAACGATTCATCCATCGTCTGGACCACCAGCGGCACAGGTACGTTCAGCGACACTTCCTCGCTGACCACGGTCTATACCCCCAGCCAGGAAGACATCAATGCGGGTTCAGTTTTACTGACCCTGACCGCATACGGCAACGGGAGCTGCCCCGATGCATCCGACTCCATGACTTTAACCATCATCATGGCAGCCACTGCAGATGCCGGAGATGATGCGGCCGTCTGCGAAGGAGATTCCTTCTGGTTGTCAGCAGCTTCGGCTAACAATTACATCAGCCTGCTGTGGACCACCAGCGGTACAGGTTCCTTTGACGATGACCAGCTGCTGAATCCGACCTACACGCCCGGCAGTGCCGACGTGACTGCCGGCTCGGTACAGCTCACCCTGACCGCCGCCAGTAGCGGAAGCTGTCCACCGGCTGTTTCCGGCATGACACTCACCATCACCGGAGCACCTGTGGCCGGTGCCGGTGAAGATGCAGCCATCTGTGCCAGCGAAGGAAGCTATACGCTGAACGGCACGGCTGTCAACGATTCATCCATCGTCTGGACCACCAGCGGCACAGGTACGTTCAGCGACACTGCCTCGCTGACCACGGTCTATACCCCCAGCCAGGAAGATATTAACGCGGGTTCCGTCGTGCTGACCCTGACCGCATACGGCAACGGTAGCTGCCCCGATGCATCCGATGCCATGACGCTGACGATCATACCGGCATCCACTGCAGACGCCGGAGATGATGCGGCCATCTGCGAAGGAGATTCATTCTGGTTGTCAGGAGCTTCGGCTAACAATTACATCAGCCTGCTGTGGACCACCAGCGGTACAGGTTCCTTTGACGATGACCAGCTGCTGAATCCGACCTACACGCCCGGCAGTGCCGACGTGACTGCCGGCTCGGTACAGCTCACCCTGACCGCCGCCAGTAGCGGAAGCTGTCCACCGGCTGTTTCCGGCATGACACTCACCATCACCGGAGCACCTGTGGCCGGTGCCGGTGAAGATGCAGCCATCTGTGCCAGCGAAGGAAGCTATACGCTGAACGGCACGGCTGTCAACGATTCATCCATCGTCTGGACCACCAGCGGCACAGGTACGTTCAGCGACACTGCCTCGCTGACCACGGTCTATACCCCCAGCCAGGAAGATATTAACGCGGGTTCCGCCGTGCTGACCCTGACCGCGTACGGCAACGGGAGCTGCCCCGATGCATCCGACTCCATGACGTTAACCATCATCATGGCGGCCACGGCAGATGCCGGAGATGATGCGGCCATCTGTGAAGGGGATTCCTTCTTACTATCCGGGGCTGCAGCTGATAATTACATCAGCCTATTATGGACCACGAGCGGTACAGGTTCCTTTGACAATGACCAGTTGATGAATCCGACCTACACACCCGGCAGTGCCGACGTGACTGCCGGTTTGGTACAACTCACCCTGACCGCCGCCAGCGCCGGAAGCTGCCCACCGGCTGTTTCAGGCATGACGCTCACCATCACCGGAGCCCCTGTCGCAAACGCGGGTGAAGATGCGAGCACATGTTCTGATGGCTATGTCCAATTATCCGGATCCGCAATTCAATCCTCTTCAGTGCTTTGGACCGCTGCGGGTGATGGAAGCTTTGACGATCCCACCCTTTTGACTCCCACCTATACCCCGGGCTTGGCTGACAGCGTGGCAGGACAGATCATCCTGACAATGACCGCCTTTGGGAATGGCTCCTGCCCTCCGGCAAGTGATGCCATGGTGCTCACGATCGTACCGCAGGCCGTCGTGTTTGCCGGGGTAAACGATTCGATTTGCGAGGGAGACAGTTACCTCCTTGCCGGTGCAGCACACAGCCATACAACAGGTCTGCTGTGGACCTCCGGCGGCAATGGGACCTTTGACGATATCACAGCGCTGCATCCTGTCTATACACCAGGCAGCGATGATATACAGGCAGGCACAGTTTCGCTGATCCTTACATCCCAGTCCATTCCTCCCTGTGATCCTGTGAGTGACACCATGACCCTTGTCATCATGCAGCCGGTCAGCGTATTTGCCGGGGCCGATAACGAGACCTGCCGACGTCCCGGCGCCACCTGGACGTTATCCGATGCTGATGCCGGCAACTACGGCGAATTGCTGTGGACCACCAGTGGCAGCGGCACCTTCGATGATCCCACAGCGCTGCATCCTGTTTACTCGCTGTCGGTGGCAGACATGGATGCCGGCGCGGTCATCCTTACCCTGACGGCAACCGGGCAGGGCGACATTTGCCCGCCAGCAGCATCAGCAATGACCCTTCATATAACCATGATGGATATTGAAGCAACCGTCGCCCAGGCGTCCTGTGAAGAGGCGCCCGATGGATCGGTACAGCTCAGCGCCGAAGGAGGATCATTACCCTATTCGTTCGTCCTGAACGGCATCACTGATGCGGGAGGCCTGTTTGGCGGCCTGCTTCCAGGAACCTATGACTACCAGGTGACCGATTCGGAAGGATGTTACGCAGAAGGAACGGTGACTGTCGGTGTGCTGGATGACATCTCACCGGAGATCCTTTGCCCGTCGGCGATCACGGTGAATACCGACGAAGGAGAATGCTTCGCCCTGGAGATCGATCCCGGAGTTCCGGTGGCAACCGACAACTGCGGAGTCGCATCCGTCACCAGCGACTTCCTCCTGCAGTTCCCGACAGGACAGGTGCCCCAGGGCACGCATTTGGTCACCTGGACGGTGACGGACATCCATGGCAACATTACCACCTGCGGGCAGGAATTGACCGTTACAGATAACGAACCGCCCCTTATCACATGCCAGGATATCTATGTCAGCGCAACCGGAGGAGACTGCTCCCTGTTTGTCAGCGTCCCGGCGCCGGTCGTTTCGGATAACTGCGGTGTCCAATCGCTGGTGAACAGCATCAACGGCACAGGAAGCGCCTCCGGGGTATATCCTCTCGGTATGACCAAAATTACCTGGACTGCTCAGGACATTCACGGAAATACGATTTCATGTTTTTCTTACATTACGGTGGTCAGCGACCTGGATGCCAGTGACGACTACGCTTCCACCCTCGACAGCAGCCCTGTGAACATCTTCATCCTCGGAAATGACCTTTACTGCATCGGCGACAACAATCCCATCACCGTCAACGTCATCGAAGAGCCAGCCAACGGGATCTATTACCTGAACAGCGATATCCGGTTCCTCGACTATATTCCCGACTTCGGTTTCTACGGTGTTGACAGCCTGAAATATGAACTGTGCGACTATACGGGAGCCTGCGACACGGCAAACGTCTACATCATCGTTGAATACATCAACGATAAACCCGTTGCCCGCGATGATCTTGATTCCACTTCGATGAACATACCCGTCGTCATCCATCAACTGGCCAACGATCATGATCCCGATGGCAAAATTGTGAATTTTGAGATCATTGCCCCGCCTGTTCACGGAGCCTCCATCAAGATCATGGTCGACAGCACCATTCTGTACAGTCCCTTCAACAATTTCACAGGGACCGATCAGCTCATCTATGCCATCTTTGACGATGGCAATCCGCCGCTGAGCGACACGGCCAGGGTGGTGATCCAGGTATTCAACAAAGATATCTTACCCGAACCGCCGTTCATCATCTACAATGCGCTGACGCCCAACGGCGACGGGATCAATGATTACTGGAAGATAAAGGGCATTGAGCTGTTCCCCAACAATAAAGTGGTGATCATGGACCGCTGGGGTGAGATCATTGCCGAGTTTGACCATTACGATAATGTATATAATCACTGGACCGGATATGATATGGATGGCAACAGGATGCCGAACGGCACCTACTACTACTTCCTGACCATATCGGATTATGACGGATTCTATAAAGGGTGGGTGTTTCTGTACAGAGAATAAATGTTAAATACAAAATACTGAATACTGAATATTTAAATAGTAACACCCGGTGATATGAAGAAATTCATTCTCATACACCTGTGGCTTTTGATAGCGCTGTGCGCCACCGGACAGCGTGACGCGCTATATTACCAGTACCTGTACAATTACCACGTATTGAATCCTGCTTTCACGGGCATTCAGGAGAGGCCGATCTTTACGCTGACCGACCGTTACCAGTGGGTTGGGCTGAGCGGCGCACCCAACACCATTACCTGCAGCGGCCAGGCATTGCTCGCCAAAGGGAAGATCGGCCTTGGAGGCTATATCTACATGGACAGGCTTGGCCCTGCCATTGACTTCGGCATCGTGACCACGTATGCCTACATCCTTGAACTGGCAGAAGGAAAGTTATCCATGGGGCTGCAGTTTGGTTTCAAACAGACGCGGATCGACTGGCAACAGCTTGAGATGGAAAACATGGACGATTATTACCTCATCGTCCAACCCCAGCCGCTGTGGCTACCGGATGCCAATTTCGGACTTTACTATTATACACCCTATTTCTTCGCCGGATTATCCACCAAGCATCTTTTCGACAAATATTTTTCATCCCTGTACAATGATGGAACCAATGAGTCGATCATTTTTGATCAGAATATTTTCCTGTACACCGGAGGATTCATCAAAATCAAAAATACTGTGTTGAAGCCTTCTGTACTGGTCAAGTACTGGGGAAGTAATGAATGGGGAATAGATATCAATACTGCGCTGAAGCTGAATAATCTGATCTGGGTGGGTGCATCGTACCGGACGAATACCCGGTCGGTGGTGTTGCTGACAGAGCTGCGGGTGAGTTCCAGGTTAAAGATCGGGTACACGTTCGACTCCTACCTTGGGGATATTGGGAATTACAACATCGGCTCCCATGAGATCAAGTTAAGCTGGGACAAGCAGACAAAGAAAAAGTCCTCTGTCCCATTATATTTCTGATTTCTCCCTGTATCTTTTACATAACCCCACATACATATTTAATTTTATTGTATATAAATTAACCTTAGGGGTTCGTTAAGATTTTAATGAACTTCATAAAATAAAGCCCACATAATTTGCAGCATAATGTATTAAATACTATATTTGGGCAATATGTTTAGTCACCCATTTTTGTACTTAAACACTAAGCATATTTTCATACAAGAGGTTCTTTTTTGCATTTATCAACCATGGGCGTGGGGGAGAAATCATGTAAAAGAATCTTTTAGACTCTAACCCGGTCTATAAGGAACAGAAGTAAGCACCCAGTCGAACCAGTCGAATACGATGAAGACATAGTCCTTCCATCAGGATCTTTCTTCTCTTCTGCATGCTGCCGCTTCTCTGATGCCCTGCAATGGTCTCAATGACTCCGTTATGGTAATACTCCGGAGGAATTGGGAAAGGCAACATGAAGTATTTCATCCTTAACCGCAAGGCGGAGAGGTTATTTCAACGAACCATCGGAGCTTCCATTTCGTCCCCTGGGAAGCCAACTTCTGATGGCACCCCTTCGTATTTAACACAATCAACAATGGAATCCGTGTCAGCTGGTTCATATAAGCCACCAAGTGGGATCCACCCAAATGCCCGCAGATCATCCAGGCTGATGAACGTTGGGATCTTACTGGCTTTTATTATAGTCGGATTTTCGAATACTGCTTCAGGACAGACAACTCTGTTTTCACAGGATTTTGAGGGGAATGTAACTGGATGGTCCGGATTTGAATCGAACTATTATCCATCAAATAATAATTATTGGATCATGGGAAGCGATGGATCCTCTGCTAAACCAAATATTGTAACCCGAAATATTACGTCATGCAATATTCCCAACTTGATTGCAGGTCATTATACACCTGTCATTAATATGTATTATTATGGATATTGGTATTGCGGATACGGAAGCTTTAACAATTCCCGACGAATTTTATCTCCACAGATCAATACCACTGGTTATAATACCCTGACCTTATCTTTCAACTATTACGTAGATGGCGAAAATTATGGCACTGATCTTTATGACTACGGAACACTGGAGTATTCATTGAATGGTACAACTTTTTATAATATAGAAAATTATTATGATAAAAATTCTATTACTTCCAGAACATTGACTTTACCAAGCGTTCTAAATAACACAACTTTTTACCTCGCCTGGAAATTCACCTGTGATTATAGTATTGCTGATTATCCTTCCTTTGCATTTGACAACGTCGTTTTACAAGGCACCCCTGATTGCACGTATCCTGTCATTACCTCACAGCCTTCCAACAGTACGGTATGTTCAGGATCCAATACAAGTTTCGCAGTGGTGGCAACCGGAACTAACTTGACCTACCAGTGGCAGATAAACCAAGGATCGGGCTGGTCCAACATTGTGAATGGGGGATTTTACTCAAATGCTACAACTCCGGTTTTAAATCTGACAGGTGTCTTAAGCACGATGAATGGTTACCTGTACCGCTGTGTAGTATCATCAGGTTCATGTAATACCAACTCAAATTCCGCACTCCTGACCGTCCAGACCTTACCTTCACAACCTTCAGCAATCACTGGCCTTTTAGCTCCGTGCCAGGGATCGACCATTGTAACTTATTCTGTAACAAATATTTCAGGGACTACCTATACCTGGACGGTTCCAACGGGCTGGGCAATCACTGCAGGTCAGGGAACAAACTCCATCACAGTAACTGTAGGTACAAACAGCGGAACAATTTCAGTGATTCCGACAAACACGTGTGGTAGTGGAACCGCCCAAACATTGAATGTAACCACAACTGCCACCATCCCTGGCCAGCCAGATCCTATTTCTGGCCCGACTTCTCCATGTCAGGGTGTTCCCAATACTTATTCTGTCCCAAATGTTTCAGGAGTCACGTATACCTGGTCAGCTCCCACAGGCTGGACGATAGCCGCCGGACAGGGAACCAGTTCAGTCACTATAACTTCAGGATCATCATCCGGTAACATAACTGTCACTCCTTCAAATAGTTGTGGTAATGGACCCTCTCAAACGCTTGCCGTAAGTTCTACTTCCGTACCTGCTCAACCTTCGGTCATTACAGGTACTGCATCTCCCTGTCAGGGATCTTCGCCAGATTACAGTGTCACAAATGTCTCAGGCGTGACTTATACCTGGACAATCCCAGCTGGTTGGACAATAAACTCCGGCCAGAACTCAAATCAGATCAATGTAACCGTTGGAGCGACCGCAGGAAATATCACCGTAACGCCTTCCAATGTCTGCGGTAATGGAACTGCCAGATCCCTGGCGGTGACCGTTTTGAACATCCCTTCACAACCTTCAACAATCACAGGCTCCAGTTCTCCCTGTCAGGGTGCTTCCGTAAATTATTCTGTGACAAACGTTTTAGGTGTAAGTTATACCTGGACTTTCCCATCAGGATGGAATCAAACAGGTGGAGGTAACACAAATGCCGTGACAGTGACGGTCGGGACAGCTGCCGGAGATATCACTGTGACCCCATCGAACGCCTGCGGTTCAGGAACGCCCAGAACCCTTGCTGTCACGACAACAACGGTACCTGCGCAGCCATCAGCGATCAATGGCCAGACAACACCCTGCGTGGGAAGCTCTCAGAACTACAATGTGGTAAATGTATCCGGCGTAACTTATACCTGGACGTTCCCGACAGGCTGGACAAAAACAGCAGGAGGAACTACAAATTCGGTAACGGTGACCGTCGCTTCCGCTTCAGGTAATATCACTGTGACGCCTTCCAACGGGTGTGGAAACGGTACTGCACAGACACTTGCTGTCACAACCGTGACCGTCCCTGCCCAGCCTTCAGCCATCACCGGCAACACTACTGCCTGCTCTGGTTCGTCACAGACTTACAGTATCACCAATGTCGCAGATGTAAACTATACCTGGACAGTCCCTTCAGGCTGGACCATTACTGCCGGTCAGGGCACGAACCAGGTCACGGTCACTGTTGGCTCAACCTCCGGAAACATCTCAGTCACTCCTTCCAATGTCTGCGGGAATGGCACTATCCGATCACTGTGGATCACTGTTGCATATGTTCCGGCTCAGCCTTCAACGATCTCAGGTCCCACTTCTCCATGCCAGGGAACATCGCAGAATTATTCTGTCACCAATGTATCAGGCGTAACCTATAGCTGGATCGTTCCCGCTGACTGGACCATAAATTCCGGACAGGGAGTAAACCAGATAAACGTCACTGTGGGAGCTGCCACAGGAAATATATCCGTCACTCCCTCCAATGGCTGTGGTAATGGCACCGTCAGATCCCTGGCTGTGACTACTACTGCGGTTCCTGGTCAGCCATCGGCAATCACCGGCGAAACCTATCCTCTTTGCATTGGAACGTCCCGGGTCTATAGTGTAACGAATGTACCGGGAGTTATCTACACCTGGACATTTCCATCAGGATGGATTCAGACAGGAGGCGGTACTTCAAACTCAGTCACCGTGACCATTGGCTCAGGCTCCGGAAATATTACCGTGACACCCTCGAATGGCTGCGGCAACGGAACTCCCAGTATTTTAGCAGTAAGCCCCATGACCGTTCCCGACCAACCAGCGGAGATCACAGGCAACAACAATCCCTGCACTACCTTCATGCAAACCTACACCGTGACCAATGTCCCGGGTGTGAACTATACCTGGACCGTACCCGCTGACTGGACGATCTCTTCAGGTCAGGGAACCAGTTCGGTCAATTTGGTGGTCGGTGCCCTGTCAGGACAGATTACCGTTACTCCTTCCAATGTTTGCGGCAACGGAACGTCCCGTACGCTGAATGTCACCGTAAAATTCCCTCCCGCACAACCAGGACCTATTCAACCTAATCTAAGTATTGTTTGCCAGGGTTCGATACAGAACTACACTGCCTCTCCATCCGCAGGTGCGACTTCTTATACCTGGAACGGCCCTCCCGGGTCCACTATATTAAGCGGTCAGGGAACGAATATTATTTCTATCCAGTTTGGAAGCACATCAGGAGATCTTACCATAACACCTTCCAACATATGCGGCAATGGCCCTTCACAGTCCATGGCCATTACCGTGGTGAATTCAACGCCTTCCCAGCCATCAGCTATTTCCGGCAAGGTCGCTCCGTGCATCGGAGCATCTGAGATCTATTCAGTCACAAATATCGCAGGTCTTGTCTATAACTGGGCCGTACCTTCCGGCTGGACGATCACAATCGGACAGGGTACTAATTCAATGACTGTCACTGTTGGACCGACTGCGGGAAATATTACCGTCGTCGCTGTTAATGCCTGCGGCGCCAGCCAGCAACGATCCATTGCGGTCACACCCCAGTCCGCAGCCCCCCTGCAGCCAGATCCCATCACGGGAAACACACCCGTCTGTTTTGGATCCACGCAAATATATTCAGTTACGGCCATTCCCTTTGTCAATTATACATGGACGTATCCTGCTGACTGGACGCTTGTTTCCGGGCAGGGAACCGCCTCCGTAACGTTCACGACCGGAGCCTCATCGGGTACTCTTTCAGTGACTCCATCCAACAGTTGCGGCAACGGGCCCTCAGCATCAAAGACCGTTGTTGTTGATCCTGCAGCCCCACTGGCGACTTCTGCTATTACAGGAGATAACACTCCCTGTGAGGCCAGTACACAAACCTATTCGGTCACTCAGGTAAACGGCGTCACGTATACATGGTCCATACCCGGGAACTGGACAATGGTCTGCGGTCAGGGAACGAGTTCAATACAGGTTAACATTGGGACATTATCGGGAAATGTACAGGTGATCCCGTCCAACAGCTGTGGCAATGGGCCCGTTACGACGCTCAGTACAACCATTGATCCATTGCCTCCTGCAGCTGGTGCCATCACAGGTGGAGCTTCTGTCTGTGAGGCCTCTGCTCAAACATACAGCGTCACTGATCTGGGAGCGACCTACAACTGGTCTGTACCGGCTAACTGGACTATTACCTCCGGCCAGGGCACTCACCAGATCACAGTGACGATCGGGAACACCAGTGGAAATGTCATTGTCACTCCTCACAACATTTGCGGAGATGGTGTCACTGGAACATTACCAGTGACCGTCAATCTCCTACCAGCTGCTTTTACCGGTCCGAACGGCGCTATCTGTACGGGTGATGACATTCAGATCGGAGGTCCGCCAGTCGGATCAAATACCTATTCCTGGATTTCTGTTCCAGCTGGCTTCGCCTCTACTGACTCGGATCCAACTGTAGAACCGGCTGTACCCACCTATTATACACTTACTGAAACCACACCTGCAGGATGCGTAAGGACCAATACGGTCTATATCGAAGCCAACCAGATCATCCAGGTTTATCTGGATCCTCCTTCACAAACCATCTGTACGGGAGGAACAACCAATATACTCGTTACGAGCAATATACTGGAGGTTGTGATCACATGGACAGTCACAGGATCTTCATTTATTACCGGACAGGCTGATGGAGGAGGATCAACGATCAGTCAGACGCTTGTCAACACTTCGGATGTTGCGGGCCAGGTCACCTACTGGTTAACGCTCACAGCCGACAAATGTGAAAACAAAGAAGAATCCGTGGTTGTCACTGTCAATCCAGCACCCGTTGCCAGCAGTGCAACCTCTACACGCTGCAGCGATGTGGCGATTGGAGTCACTCTCCCAGCAAGCAATAATGCAGTCGCTATTGCCAATTACAATATTCTTTCCATTAACAGTAACGGACTCACAGCCTCTGCTGGCAATCCTGCGACGGGGAATGGATTTTCTTCTGCTGAAATCGCGGATGATGCCTGGACAAATACAGGCTTTACTCCTATCAACGTCATTTATACCATCGTACCGGTCTCTGCATTGGGTTGTCAGGGTTCCCCCTTTACAGTGACGGTCACCATTGATCCGGAGCCCATCATCACGAATCTCCCGGCAAAAAATATCTGCAGCGGAACCGGTTCGGATATTTCACTGGCCGCTACCATCCCGTCGTCCTTTTCCTGGACCATCGGGACAGTTACCGGAGGGATCACAGGTGCTTCGAACGGATCAGGCACAAGCATCAACCAGGTGCTCACAAATCCGTCGAACGCAAGTCCTGGCACTGTCGAGTACATCATCACCCCCGTTTCATCTCCGGGTGGCTGCACAGGATCATCTTTTACCATCACCATTACGGTCTATCCCATTCCGCAGATGACTTCAAATCCGGCGGCGAGGATCTGCAGCGGACAAACGACGAGCATACCCCTGACTGCAACCACGCCATCCAGTTTCGCCTGGACAGTAGGCACCATTACCGGCGGTATCACCGGGGCATCAGGCGGCTCAGGGAATTCAATCAGCCAGGCATTGATCAATCCCAGCAATGCCACCGCCGGGACTGTACAGTACATGGTCACTGCCACTTCCAGTGACGGGAATTGCCAGGGCAGCGCTTATTCCATCCTTGTCACAGTCGATCCCATACCCACTGTGACAGCAGGTGCAAGCGATTATGATGTATGCCCCGGAACTCCTTTTAATCTCTCTTCAACTTCCAGCCTGATCTTTTACCCCACAACCCTATTGTCAGAAGGATTTAATGCGCCGACCAATAACTGGACGAAAATCAATAATTCGACAGGAGGCATCTCTCCTGATTCAGCAGCTTGGAAACTTAGGCCTGATGGATACGTACACTATGGCCAAACATTTCATTCCAATGACAATTCAAGATTTTATTTAACAAGCAGTTACGCGCAGGGTTATGAATGGTATTTACCTACACCCTATACCTACACATATTTAGTATCACCCTCTATTAGTACTGTCGGTTATTCATCCTTAACTCTTGATTTTTACCATTATTACAACGATAATGACGCATCAGCGGCTCGCGTTCAGGTTTCAATTGATGGTACAAATTGGACCACTATTGCCACTTATACATCTGATATTGGATCGTCTTACAATTTTATCCATCAGGTTATCAACCTAAATCCTTCATATACAGGGCTCCCTCAGTTCTTTATCCGTTTTTACTACTATGGGAGTTATGACCGCTATTGGGCTATTGACAATGTAACAATAAAGGGAACTGTCAGTGCCCCAATGCCTATTATTAGCTGGACTTCAAATACTTCAGGTTGGACTTCTTCAGAATCAAATCCTCCCAATGTCTCCCAAACCGAAACATCGACCTACACCGTTACCTATACTAATCCAATCTCCTTCTGCAGTGCAAGTACTTCCGTGATCATCGCGACATTGCCTCTCCCTGCTGCTTCCATAACTGCTGACTACTGCGCTCAACCAGGCTGCGTGCAACTGACGGCTTCCGGTGGTGGAACTTATCTGTGGAATACCACACCCCCTTCAACCAATCAAACCATTTGTGTTGATGAAGCCGGAATCTACAGTGTTGCCGTCACCGGAGGGAACGGCTGCACGGCACCAGCGTTTCTTTCTGTGGCCAACGAACTGGTGACCAACGGGACATTCGATGCAGGAAATTCAGGATTTACCACAAATTATGGATATGTTGCGGACATTCCGGGTGTACAGGATGAATTATGGCCCGAGGGATTATACAGTGTCGGGTACGACGCATATAATTACCATACGAACTTCTATGGAAAAGACCGGACCAATGCCGGGACCGGACAGTTCATGATTGTGAACGGACTGGGCAGCAGCCTGGTCATCTGGCAGCAGACGGTCCCTGTATATCCAAACACAAATTATTATTTCTCTGCCTGGGCCATGAGCACGAACGATGAAGGCAATTACGCCCGCCTCCGTTTTGAGGTCAATGGTGTACAGGTGGGCACCATCGCAGAACTTGGGCCTGGGCCGGCTAATAATTCACAGGTTGATCCCTCGGATTGGATACGATTTTACAGTAATCCCACATGGAATTCCGGAACAGCAACAACTGCGGTCATCCGTATCATTAACCTGCGTCCCGACCTGGGAGGCAACGATTTCGGGCTTGACGACATTTCTTTTGGCACACTGGATCCCATTCCATTCGTCGCGTCTCCTGCAGGGAATATCACGGATACTGTTTGCGAATTTGGAACATTGTATTTTGATGCAAACATTAGCGGAGGATTACCGCCTTATTATTTCAACTGGTCAGGTCCCAACGGCTTTTCTTCCACGCTGCAGGATCCTGTCATCCAGAATGTATCACCTGCCGCCCAGGGAGTGTATACCGTATCTATTTCAGACGGATACGGATGTGCCCCCCAGACCTTCTCTTTCCCGATAACGGTCAATCCTGCACCAACAGCCACGTTGACCGGTGGCGGTGATTATTGCCAGTTCGGGCCATCTCCTTTCATCTATTTCAACGGCGCAGACGGCACTCCCCCTTACACCTTTGAATACACCATAAACGGCGGTCCCACCCAAATCCTCAGCACATGGGGCACTGAAAGCACGGCCTTCATTTTTGCGTCGACCATGACAATAGGCACATATGTCTATAACCTGACCAGCGTTCAGGATGCCAACGGCTGTATCCGGGACATGAACACATCCACCACAGTCACCATCCATGAACTGCCCATCTGCTATATAGATGGAAACACCACCGTGTGCCCTGCTGAAACCTATCTTTCATACAGCGGCCCCCCACTCATCTCCGGTTATCTGTGGAGCATATCGGGAGGCGGAACCATTGATGGAGTAAACGACCAGATGGTAGTCAATATCATACCCTATGCTGATTGCGACACATATTTTACGCTGTCGCTGGTTTCATCGAGTGAATACGGTTGTCAGTCTTCCACCCAATTGCTTGTACATGTTGTAGATGATGAAGCTCCAGTGATCACCACCACGGCCATCAATCAGGATCTGGGATGCAATCCGGACATCACGCCGCCTTCCTTCACCGGAACCGACAACTGCGAAGGGATCATCACACCTGATGTCAGCATAGTGGGGCCGGTTATCAGCGGATGCGAGTACACCCAGACATGGGATGCCGACTACACAGATGCATGCGGCAATACGGCGTCAAAGGTCTCTATAACGTACACATGGATCCAGGACCTCCTGGCACCCACAGCCGGCAATCTCCCAGACGTGGTTTTACCTAACTGGGATGATCCCTTCCCGGATCCTGATCCCAATATTATCACCGACGAATGGGATAATTGCGGAACTCCAACAGTTGCATATGTCGGAGATGGTCCGCCAGACGGAAATAACTGCATCATGACCATCATAAGGTCATACAGTTTGACTGACGGCTGCGGGAACAACACCATCGTCACACAGAATCTGATCCGAATGCTGGACGATGGAACCTGGTGGGGCACTACTGATGACTGGAATACGGCAAGCAACTGGTGCTTTGGTGTTCCCATTTCTACGACGAATGTGAAGATCCCTGCTGGCACACCGCAAAAACCAAGAATCTTTACCGGGCAAAGCGGCATATGCAACAGCATAAACATCCACAGCGGAACCACACTAACCATCGATGGCACCTTTGATGCAAACACCGTTATCATCAATGGTGGCATCACTCTTAATTCCGATGGTACAAACTATGGTTCGATGAAAATAGGCAATTTCCCCGTAGGCGGTAACGGGAAGGTTACCTATAATCTCTATATGCAGGGTGATAACCATATTATGTTTAGCTCACCTGTAAAGGAATCAGTTTCCACCTTCGAGAGTACCAACGATGCCGTCATTCGCGAATGGGATGAACCAAGTGGATCGTGGATCATTTCGGCCGATACCGGTTTCATTCCTGGAAAAGGGTATGCATGGTACACGAATGATCCGGACGCCGGGACCAGGACATTTCAGGGAGCACCCACCACAATGCCTCTGCATAGAATAACCACTGCTCCTTTCTGGCAACCTGACACTAATTCTTTAACTGGCAGAAACTGGGGAGGCGGGGGATGGAACCTGCTAGGCAATCCATTTACATGCGCTTTAAATGTGAGCGGAACCGGGACTAACTTCATAGAAACAAATTTATCTAAGTTCTATCCGGAGTACGTTGCTATTTACCTTTATGAAGATGGCTGGTCGTGGCCATACATAGGCCTGAATACTGGCGATTTTCATTCCGGAGCTACGTATCACCAGGCCATACAGGTAGGACAGGGTTTCCTTTTACTCACTTACGGGGAGGGGATGGTTTTTAATATAACGCCTGACATGCAGATCCATGAAACAGACATTCCCCTGATCAAGTCAGTACAGAAAGATAATGAATGGTTTGGATTGAACCTTTCAGTCACTTACGGAACCAAGGAAAATTACACAACGATCGTCTATAACAAGTCAATGACCGCCGGTCTGGATCCGGGTTATGATGTCGGACAATTAAGTGGCTGGCCTGAAGTTGAAATTTACACAACGCTTGTTGCCGGAAGCGAAGTAAATTTTGCCCGGCAGGCACTGCCATTGGCTGATTATGAGAATAATGTAGTTTCGGTAGGCATAGATTCGGAGAACGGAGGAGAGGTGACCTTTTCAGCATGGATCATTCCCATTGAAGAGCATAAGTTTCTTCTCGAAGACAGACTCACCAACGAGTTCACCGATCTTCACACTGGAACCTATACGGTTACGCTTCCTCCACATACTTATGGAACTGGACGCTTTTACATTCATGCTGCTCCCCCGACGGGAATTACTGAAAAACATCCGGTCAGCGATCCGGGCCAGCTCCACCTGAGGATATGGTCATTCGACAAATGGGTATACATAGAAGGCGAGTTAAGCAACCGCGCCACCGCCACACTCTACGACCTGCTTGGACGAAAGATCATGGATATCAGGCTTACGGGTGAAAAGCTCAATACGTTCAGTGTGCCATCCAGCGCGAAAGGAATTTACCTGCTACAGTGCGTCGACGGACAGAAAACAAGCACGCACCGGCTGATTTTCTGATCGACTACCATACACTCTAACCACACTCCAATCCTGAAACCTTCATGGATTAACAAATCTTCCAGGTGCTTTTTATAAATTTATTTCTTTAACTATTTCTTTTTTACGATATATTTTTTCTATCTTTGACCAGATTAGTAATTTACCCTCCAAAAGTAGTTCTTCATCCAATCTACGGTTGCATTTTTCAACCATGGGCCCGGGAAAGTGAAATAGAAGAAAGGAACATTTAGACTTAAACCCGGTCTAACAGCAAACAATCGTACTCACCCAGATGCACTTGAGAAAGTGATGATTGTATGATTCACAAGTGCGCGTAGTGTTCCGTTTTCGCACTCTTCTGATGTCCAGCATTGATTTCAATGACTCCGGGATCATTGGTACCGGTGGATATGTGATGGAACTATGAGCTATTCCAGTCAAAATCTGACAGTAAACTTCTTTCCCTTTTCTGAAAGTTCCGTTTTTCCTTTACGGAAGGCAACTGATATTAAATATTATACGTATAAGCAAATCGGATTAAAATCAAACCCATGTCAGTCACAAATCTTATGAGAACTCTCGCCACACGCTCACCTGGCTACAGGTTGGCCAGGCAATTATGCCTGGGAGTTTCTCTCACGTTTGGGATGGTTTTATCAATCCAAACGGGATCCAGTCAAACCATTATGGCACATTTCGGACTTGAAAACAACCTGACCGTTGACAATGATCATTCTGTCGGCGTTCCAACTGCTTTAAATAATGGTTTATCCTTCTCTTCATATTATGAATGTCAGGGGAGTTATCATTTAACTGGAAACAGCAATTCAGATTACCTTGATATATTCATTAATACCACGGGATACGAGACTATTTCCGTATCGTGGCAACAACGGTTAGCCGAATCCAGCGGAAGTGGCATTAATATTTGGAATTTTTACGGAGATTACAATAATGATGGGACCAATGATTTTTCAGTAACAAATAATCCCGCTCCAACCTATGATTGCTACCAGGTCAGCATATCGCTACCATCCACTTTTAATAATCAGGGCAATGTGAGGTTACGAATCCAAAGAGCCGGATCGGGAACCAGAATCATTGGCCTGGATAACATTTCGATCAATGGTACTATTCAAACTGGTTTTTGTTATGGTTATGCACTTGCCGTTTATGATCAGTATGGCGTAACAAATCCCCACCTCGCATTGGATGCTCCTGATGCCTCAGGCGCCGAATTATATCAGCTCGGCGACATACTGGATCTTGATCTGACAGGGGAAATACTATTGACATCAGGAAGTACCGCTAATGTTACCTGGCGAAGGGCGACAAGCTATTCACCGACCGTAAATGTCCAGTTTTCCGATAACGGGACACTTTGGAGCACGCCGCCAATTACTTTTACCATCAGCAATGATGCATATAGTACACAATCGATAACCCTCACACAAAATACCCGATATATACGGTTCACTACAATTAATAATTACAATGATTTAAATATCGATGCAGTTTCCTACGAATGTTGTGAGACGCCGGCATTATTCAGCATCACAGGGGGAGGGACGTATTGTTCAGGAGGTACTGGCTTGCCTGTTGGCCTGGATGGTTCGCAGGTTGGGGTGAGCTATCAACTTTACCTGAATGGGAATCCTGCGGGTTCTTCGCTTTCAGGAACCGGATCAGCCATAAGTTTTGGCAACCAGACCGCTGCCGGAACCTATACCGTAAAATCCACCAATGCCAATGGTTATTGCGTGACGCTGATGAATGGTCAGGCTGTGATCACCATTATAAACGCTGTCCCTTCTCAGCCATCTGCTATTGCAGGTCCTGCTTCTCCATGCCAAAACACGGCCAGCATCACCTATTCCGTCAGCAATGTTTCAGGAACGACCTATACCTGGACGGTACCCACAGACTGGACCATCACTGCAGGTCAGGGAACAAGCACAATTACAGTTACCACGGGTGCAACCGGGGGAACGATCTCTGTGACCCCTTCAAATGCCTGCGGAAATGGTACGGCAAGGACATTGGCAGTAACCGTCACCCTGGCAGCGCCAGCACCACCATCGGCAATTTCAGGCCCTTCTTCCCCTTGCCAGGGCATAAGTAATACCTATTCAGTCACAAATGTATCGGGAGTGAGCTATGCGTGGGTAGTTCCAGGTGGGTGGACAATCACTGCAGGTCAGGGAACGAATTCTGTAACAGTGACTACCGGATCATCGAGTGGAAATATAACCGTCACACCTTCAAATAGTTGCGGAAACGGAACCGCTCAAACGCTCCCTGTAAGTTCCACCACAATCCCCGGGCAACCTACAACGATTGAAGGAAATGCTACGCCATGCCAGGGAGCAATCGGGATTTCCTATTCAGTGACGAATGTATCAGGAGTGACCTATACCTGGACAGTGCCGAACGGATGGGCCATAACGGAAGGTCAGGGATTAAGCGCTATAATCGTCACTGTCGGATCAACAAACGGGAATATAACCGTAACTCCCTCGAATGCCTGTGGTACTGGCACTGCCAGATCTCTTGCAGTGACGGCTAAGACAGTACCAGCCCAGCCTTCAGCCATTAGCGGTCCTGCCAGTCCATGCCAGGGGGCAACCAGTATAATCTATTCAGTGACGAATGTTACTGGAGTCACCTTTACCTGGACAGTACCAGCAGGTTGGACCATCACGGCTGGGCAGGGGACAAATTCTCTCACAGTTACGGTGGGAACTGAATCGGGAACCATCATGGTGACACCATCGAATGAATGCGGTTCCGGAACTTCCCAGACATTTGCCGTAACGACAATGACGGTCCCTGCACAGCCTTCTGAGATAGCAGGTTTAGCGACACCTTGTACCGGCAGCTCGCAGGTTTACAGTGTGAACCTTGTTTCTAGTGTCACCTATACCTGGATCTTTCCAACAGGCTGGACTCAAACCGCTGGCGGGAATACAAATTCAGTGACGGTCACCGTCGGTTCAAATCCAGGAACGATCAGTGTGACGCCTTCCAATGTATGCGGAAATGGAACGGCCAGGGCGCTTAGCGTCAATCCTATGAGCATTCCGTCCCAACCTTCAGAAATTGCGGGTGACAATACACCCTGTCAGGGTTCCACGCAGAATTATAGTGTACCCATCGTTTCTGGCGTCACATACACGTGGACGGTGCCCTCTGGCTGGACCATTAATAGCGGACAGGGAACCAATCAGATTACCGTAACGGCCGGAAGCAGTCCCGGAACCATTTCCGTCGTACCTTCAAACATATGCGGCAACGGCACGGCCAGAACACTGGCCCTGACTGTTCTTCAGGTTCCGGTCCAAACCGGTCCCGTCCAGCCTGTCGTCAATGTGGTTTGTCAGGGTTCTACACAGAATTATATGGTATCTCCCGCACCCCCGGCGGGTGTCACATACACCTGGGCAGGTCCTCCGGGCTCCACTGTCCTGAGTGGCCAGGGCACGAACATAATTTCCATTAAGTTCGGTAACACATCGGGAAACCTTACCATAACTCCCTCCAATGAATGTGGCAACGGCCCTTCGCAAACCATGGCCATTACTGTACTGACTTCAGCGCCGGGTCAACCATCACCCATTACCGGTAAGGCGGCCCCTTGCGTTGGATCCTCCGAGATTTATTCAGTCACAAACATTGCAGGTCTTACCTATACCTGGACATTGCCAACCGGGTGGACGATTACGGCTGGTCAGGGGACGAATTCATTAACAGTAACGGTTGGATCTACTGCAGGAACCATTTCCGTTGTCCCTGTCAATCCATGTGGCTCAGGCCAGCCACGCACTCTGTCGGTAACGCCCCAGCTGACTGTTCCTTCCCAGCCGGGCTCTATTATGGGAAACACTCCTGTCTGTATCGGTTCGACACAGACGTACAGTATCATTTCCAACCCGCTGGTGGTGAATACCTGGACATATCCATCCGATTGGACCCTCCTCTCCGGACAGGGGACAGCAACCATCATTCTGATTGCAGGGGCATCATCCGGTGAAATTAAAGTGACACCTTCCAATAGTTGCGGTTCAGGACCTGCACGGTCGAAAAATATCGTCGTTGACCTTGCCGTTCCACCTGCGACCTCCGCAATCTCCGGCGATGCAACTCCATGCCAGGCAAGCGCACAAACATATTCGGTCACCTCATCGAACAACGTTTTATACACATGGTCCATTCCCGGAACCTGGACCGTGATCAGCGGACAGGGAACCAATTCAATACAAGTGTCCATCGGGACAGCTTCAGGAAATATCCAGGTCATTCCATCAAACGGCTGCGGAAACGGTCCTGCAACTATACTCACTGGTACTGTTGACCCACTGCCTTTCGCAGCGGGAACGGTCACAGGTGGCTCATCTGTTTGTGAAGGCTCGATCCAGACCTACCAGGTCGCTGATCATGGGGCGGCTTATAACTGGTCCGTACCTTCGGGTTGGACGATTACATCAGGACAGGGCACGCATGAGATCACGGTAACTGTTGGAAGCGCCAGTGGAACTGTACAGGTGACTCCTCATAATTATTGCGGGGATGGAGTCGCCGGAACATTGGCGGTGACTGTCAACCTGTTACCTGCTGCTTTTACAGGGCCCGATGGGGCCATTTGTACGGGGGATGATATCCAGATTGGAGGACCACCTGTCGGATCCAATTCATATTCCTGGGTATCGGATCCAATTGGTTTTACGTCCAGCCTTTCGAACCCGGTCGTCGAACCAACAGAAATCACTACCTATACGCTAACTGAAACGACACCGGCTGGATGCAGCAAGGTAAATAATGTAACCGTCGAAGCAAATCAAATCATCCAGGTGTACATTACTCCTCCCGCCCAAACCATTTGTACCGGGGAAACGACGAATATTTCCATCACCAGTAACATTCTTGAAGCCATTGTCACCTGGACAGTGACAGGATCTGACTATATCACAGGGCAATCCAATGGAGGAGGACCACTGATAAGCCAAACCCTGGTCAACAATTCAGATATTCCGGGGCAGGTAACCTATTGGTTCACCCTCACAGCTGACGAATGTGAAAACAAAGAAGAATCGGTTGTCGTCACGGTGAACCCCAAACCTGTTGCAAGCAATGCTTCAGCCACGCTGTGCAGCGATGTTCCGATTGGTATGACACTTCCTGCAAGCAATAATGCAGTGGCCATTGCTTCCTACAACATTCTTTCCATCAATAATAATGGACTTACTGCCTCAGCAGGGAATCCGGTGACTGGTACCGGCTTTTCCAGTGCAGTCATTTCAGATGATGCATGGACGAATACAGGTACGAATGCCGTCAATGTGATCTATACCATAGCACCTGTTTCCGGATCAGGGTGTATAGGCCCGCTCTTCACAGTGACCTCGACGATCAATCCAGAACCCGTCATTACCAATGCACCGTCTAAATATATTTGCAGTGGTGCAAATACAGGGATAACCCTGACCTCAATCCTCCCATCAACTTATTCCTGGACCCTAGGGGCTATAACCGGAGGGATCACGGGAGCATCAGCGGGAGCAGGGGCCAGTATCAATCAGGTACTTACCAATCCATTCAAAGACAATCCAGGTACAGTGGAGTATATTGTTACCCCTGTTTCAGTTTCAGCCGGCTGTACAGGATCATCCTTTATCATCACTGTTACGGTTCATCCCATTCCACAGATCACCACCAATGCAGCATTCAGGATCTGCAGCGGTCAGACGACCAACATACCATTAACCGCGACGACTCCATCGTCCTTCACCTGGAGTGTGGGAGCCATTACAGGCGGAATCACTGGTGCATCAGGCAGTTCAGGCTCCCTCATCGATCAGGCACTCACCAATCCCAGCAATGCCACTGCCGGAACAGTGCAATACCTCGTCACAGCTACCTCCGATGCCGGAAACTGCCCAAGCAGTTCGTATTCCATCGTTGTGACAGTGGATCCCATACCCATGGTGACAGCCAATGCTAACGACATGGATGTGTGTCCCGGAACTTCCTTTAACCTTTTATCAAATTCAAGTCTGATATATTACCCCACTCCCATCCTGTCACAGGATTTCAATTCGCCGACCAACAACTGGTCGACCTATCACAACTCGTCCGGTGGGACGATAGCCAACGGTCTCTGGACTTTAAGGCCAGATGGTTATCAGCATAACAGCATCACGTTCCACTCAAACGATCATACTCAGTTCTATCTTTCCAGCAGCTACGCCCAGGGTTCGGGATCAACCACAAATACATATCTTCAGTCACCTTCGATCAGCACTGTTGGCTATGCATCCTTATCGCTGGACTTTTATCACTACTACCGGCAGTATGAGAACTCACGGGCGCGCGTTCAGGTTTCGACAAACGGAACGAATTGGACGACAGTTATGACGTACACCAGTAATCAAGGTTCTTCAGGCAGTTTCCTGCACCCCGTCATCGATTTGAGTTCATACATCGGTTATCCGACCTTCTATGTCAGGTTTTATTATTATGGTCAGTATGACCGGTACTGGGCTATTGATAATGTAACGATCTGGGGAACCGTCAATGCACCGATACCAATCATCAGCTGGTCGTCGGATCCTCCGGGATTTACTTCCACAGAACAAAATCCTCCTCATATTTTGCAAACCAAAACAACCACCTACACGGTTACCTATACCAATCCGATCTCCCTCTGCAGTGCAAGCAATTCGGTGACGGTAGTGACCCTGCCCCTGCCTGATGCCTCCATCACTGCCGACTATTGCGCTCAGCCAGGGTGTGTGGAACTGACTGCATACGGTGGAGGAACCTATCTCTGGAGTACAGACCCCCCCTGACCGACCAGGTGGTCTGCATCGACGAAGCAGGAATCTATAGTGCTGTTGTCACCGGGACGAACGGGTGCGTTACCAATGCATATCTGACGGTGGCCAACGAATTTGTGACCAACGGATCGTTCAGTGCCGGAAATTCTGGTTTTAGCTCAGATTATGGATACAGGGTGGATCTTCCGGGCATCCAGGATGAGTTATGGCCCGAAGGTCTGTACAGTGTCGGATATGACCCGTACAATTATCATAGCAACTTCTACGGAGCGGATCGTACCAATCCGGGTAACGGCCAGTTCATGATCGTGAACGGGTGGGGCAGTGAACTCGTTGTCTGGGAGGAAACGATTCCGGTTGTACCGAATTTTAATTATTATTTTTCAGCCTGGGCCATGAGCACCAACGATGAAGGCGCTTACGCCCGCCTTCGATTTGAAGTGAATGGCGAACAGGTCGGAACGATCGCCGAGCTCGGGACCGGTCCGGCCGACAATTCTTATGTAAATCCAACGAATTGGATACGATTTTATAGCAATCCCAAATGGAATTCAGGATCCGCCACCACGGCAGTCATCCGGATAGTCAATCTGCGTCCTGATCTTTTCGGCAATGACTTTGGACTGGATGATATCTCCTTTGGGACACTTGATCCCATACCCTTTGTCTTCGCTCCCTCAGGAAGTGAACCAGCCGTATGCGAATCAGGAACATTTCAACTTTTTGCCAATATTAGCGGAGGTATGCCTCCCTATTTTTTCAACTGGACAGGACCCAATGGATTCTCTTCCACGTTGCAGGATCCTATTATCACGAATATGTACCTGGCTTCTCAGGGTGAATATACATTGGTTGTTTCTGACAGTTATGGATGTGATTCCCGAAGTGGTTCGGTATGGGTGGATGTTTATGCTGCACCTACAGCCACCATAACCGGTGGTGGCGACTTTTGCCAGTTCGAGGCTGCTCCTTTCATTGTGTTCAGAGGAACAAGCGGCCCTCCACCCTATACGTTCAAATACAACCTGGATGGTGGCCCCACGCAGGTCATCAGCACCACAGGCAACGACAGCACAGCTTTCTTTTTCGCATCTACGGCAAATGTGGGCACCTTTACATACAACCTGGTCAATGTAACCGATGCCCATGGTTGTGAAAGGGCCTTAACGAACTCCACCACACTCATCATCCATGAATTACCTGTATGTTATATCGATGGGCACACAACGGTATGCCCGAATGAGACCTATTTATCCTATAGCGGCCCACCGCTCATGGACAAATATGAATGGAGTATATCAGGGAATGGGGTGATCAGTGGAAATACGGATGAGATGACCGTCAGTGTTGAATCCGGCGGGGAATGTGGGACCGATTTTTCGTTATCCCTCGTGACTTCCAATGCATTTGATTGTCACTCCATGACTCAGATGATGATCCTTATTGTGGATGATCAGGCACCTGTGATCACTACCACCGCAATGAGCCAGGACCTGGGCTGCAATCCTTCACTCGCTGATCCTGTCTTCACCGGAACCGACAATTGCGAGGGTATCATTACACCGGTCATCACCACCGTCGGTCCGGTCATAAACGGATGCGACTTTGTCCAGACATGGGACGCCGACTATATGGATGCGTGTGGGAATACGGCCACAACGGTTTCCATTACGTATACCTGGATTCAGGACCAGGAGAATCCTTCGGCTTCCAATCCGCCGGATTTTGTGCTCACTGACTGCACAAGTACCTTCCCCGCCCCTGATATCGAATTGATCACCGATGAGAATGATAATTGCGGCATCCCCTCTGTTGAGTGGGTTGGCGATGAGGTACTGACACAGAATGCCTGCGGTGAAACGATCATCAGAACCTATAATTTAACGGACGCCTGTGGTAACAGCAACCTTATCACCCAGAACCTGATCAGGGAACTGGATAACGGCACCTGGGTCGGCAGCAGCGACGACTGGAATACGGCCGACAACTGGTGCGGCGGTATTCCGGATGAGACGATCGATGTGACGATCGGTCCATGCTCACCCATCAACCCGGTGGTCTACCAGGGGAACGGAGGCATATGCAAGAGCCTGACAATCAAGAACGAACGATCAGTGACAATCAATGGCACTTTTGATGCACATGACCTCATCAATGATGGATCGATCATAATTAATTCCAGCTCCAACAGGTTTGGATCCATGAGGATAGCTGACCTTCCCGGAACCGGCACCGGGATAGTGACCTATAATCTCTTCATGAAGGGTGATGACCATCATATGTTTACCTCACCTGTTACGGAGCTGATTTCGACTTTTGAGGGCATTACTTATTCTGATATAAGGGAATGGAATGAACCCCATGGGATGTGGGAGATCACGGGCGATGAAAGTTTTCTCTCCGGCAAAGGGTACGCATGGTACACAAATAATACGAACAATGAAACCAGGCCTTTTCAGGGAAGCCTGACCATGATGCCCCTTATACGCTTAACGACAGCTCCTTACAGTGAACCACATGAGGGTCATGAAACTGGAAGGCCATGGGGAGGAGGAGGCTGGAACCTGCTGGGCAATCCGTTCACCTGTGCCCTGAACATAAGTGGAACCGGAACAAATTTCATAGAAACGAACTTTGATTATTTTGATCCGCAATATGTGGGCGTCTATCTTTATGAGGGAGGCTGGTCGTGGCCGTATATAGGGCTAGCCACCGGAGATTTCCACTCCGGAACCACCTATCATCAGGCTGTGCAGGTTGGGCAGGGATTCCTGGTACTGACGTATGGCGATGGGGTAAACTTTAATTTTACGACCGAAATGCAGACCCATGCAACAGAGGTACCCCTGACAACACCGGTACATGCAGGTGAGGAATGGTTCGGATTGCATCTGAAGGTCAGGTCAGGGGATCTGGAAAATTTCACCACCATCGTGTACAACCAGGCAATGACAGCCGGTCTCGATCCGGGTTACGATGTCGGACAGCTGAGCGCCGGACCTTCTGTGGAAATATACACCACGCTGGTCGCTGGCAGCAATGTGAATTTCGCCCGACAGGCTTTACCGTTAGCTGATTATGAGATTAATGTCGTTCCGGTCGGGATCGATTCGGAGAATGGCGGGGAAGTGATCTTCTCGGCATGGATCATCCCCATCGAAGGTCACCAGTTCTTCCTTGAGGATAAACTGACCAATATCTTCACAAATCTTCAAACAGACACCTATACGATCACGCTTCCACCGCAGACCTACGGTACGGGACGCTTCTACATTCATGCAACGCCTTCGATCGTCGGTAATGAAGCACTACCGTTCTCTGTCCATGATCAACTTAATATAAAAGTATGGACATCAGGCAACAGGGTAAATATCGAAGGTGAGTTGAACCGGGATGCCACTGCTTTACTCTATGACATCCTGGGCCGCAGGCTCATTGATATCCGGCTTTCAGCTGATAAGATGAACTCCTTTTCCGTACCGTCCGTCGCAACAGGAATCTATCTCCTGCAGGTCATTGACGGAAAGAAATCGACCATCCAAAGGATCCTATTACAAAAATGATTATCTTAGCCTTGTACAAAACTTAAAATGAACCACCTGACAAAATATCTTCCATTTCTCTTCTGGACCTACGTCCTGATCCTGGCCATATTCAACCTGAAACCTGGTAATCCCGGTACCACTCAGGAGATGGGAGAAATCCTCTTTGTCAGGCGTGATTATTTCCTTCACGTCGTCGCTTTTATGGCGCTGGCAGGACTCTATAGCCTCGCAGCCAGAACCTCCTATCCCATTTTCAGGAAACATGACAGATTATTCGGAGCCGTTTTCTTAATTGGTCTGGCAACAGCCCTTGAGGCTTTCCAATATTTTATTCCTGAACGTAAGTTCAACTGGTACGATTTGCTTGCGAATCAGGTTGGATTATTGTTTGGGGCCTTTCTCATTGCCATGATTGTCAGAGTACCATTTGTCTGGAAGCAGGATCAATTCATTAACAATGAATAAGAATCACAACCCAAAAACCAATTATCATTATCTGATTTGCGATCAGTTACTGTTGACCATGGTTTTTCTTTTCCTGATGGGTCACCGGTTTGCCCTCCATGAAACCCCTCCAATAAAGGTCATTCTTCCTTTTCTGGTATTTTTCGCCATCTGGACCATCATCGGTATCCTCCTGAGTAAATACCGAAAGGTCAATGGTCAGAAATTTTCGCACAGGATGGGATTCATTTTGCTCGCCAATATGATCTCCGTGATCATAATGCTTACCCTGTCCGGATTCTATTCAATGGTATATCTGCCCTGGAAGTTCCTGCTGAGCATGGCAGGCATAACCTATTTGCTGGAACTTTTTCTGATCATGATTCTCTATTCCTTCAAAAGGTCCGTGACGATTGAATGGAATGAGGATCAGGCTAATACATCCAGAGAGAAAGAAATATACAGGGAGTGTGATGTCCTGGAAGAGGTAAAATATCAGCAGGTAAAAAAGGCCATCATGGAAGAATCGGGCGTGAACGTACTCGCCTTCCTGGAGGAACATGTGGATCTGCGATCCAGCGGAAATCTCATATTCTGTACAAATCCCACCAGGTTTCTTTTAAGCCTGGAAGAGGATCGTTATAATGCGCTGGCCAATTTGAAAAGGATCAATGAAATAAGCAGATTCAATGCATGTCTGGAAATCCTGAACAGGAAACTGAGCTATGGAGGCATCCTCATTGGGTGTGTGGAAACACAGGAAATAAGAAAGAACAGGTTGTTGACAGAATTACCTCAACCGTTCAACAGGGTGCTCTATTCTTTTGATTTCCTGGTAAACCGCCTGGCACCGAAAACTTTCCTGACCAGAAAGCTCTATTATTATTTAACCAGCTACAGGGACCGGGTCATTTCGAAAGCGGAGATCTTTGGCAGACTTTATTCCCGGGGCTTTGAAATCATGAACGAGAGGGTAATCGACCGTTCGCTTTATATAGTCGCAAAAAAGACGACGTTACCAATTTCCACGAAGGAGGCGAATTATGGTGCGATCGTCAGGTTAAAACGAATCGGAAAAGAAGGGAAGGGATTTTATCTGTACAAACTGCGAACCATGCATCCTTATGCGGAATATCTTCAGGAATACATTTATTCGACCAATCACCTGGAGGAAGGAGGGAAATTCAAAAATGATTTTCGTATCAGTACCCTCGGGAAATGGCTACGAAAGTACTGGATCGATGAGATCCCGAACATTATCAATGTGATCAATGGCGATATGAAGCTGGTGGGGATCCGGCCTCTTAGCGAGCACTATTACCATCTTTATACGGAAGACCTGCAACAGAGGAGAATCAGGTACAAGCCCGGGCTTTTACCGCCTTTAATTGTGGATACGCCCGCGACACTGGAAGAGATACAGGCATCTGAAATAAAATACCTGGATGCTTACGACAAGAATCCTTACCTGACCGACTGGAGATATTTCTGGAGGATCCTGTATTTTATTGTGTTGAAGAAAGTCAGGAGCAAATAAATCCCAGGTAACCTGGCATGATCATTTTAACCGATTGTCAAAAACCGCATAGGTATGCCCATGAACGAATGTTCCAATAACGGTTGAGGAAATACTTGAAAAGATTTTAACCGGATTCGTTCTTTTTTTTTTGACAACATCGCTATATTTGTAGGTTAAACCAAAACCATGTACTATGAAAAAAGCATTCATGCCTCTTACATGTATTTCTTCAATTATCGCTTTGGTGTTGATGTTGCTTGGCATCATACTTCGGCTTATCAACGTGGAATTATTCGGTCTCAGGCCTCACATGTACTACTTCTCCGCAATCAATTTCATCTTGTTTGCCATCGTGTTCCATTTAGCAGGGACTTCTTCAGATCAGGCGAAAAAATAATCAACTTTTTGTAAATCAGGATTCTTTAGCATAGTATCTTACCTGGAGTAAAAGTAAGGGAAGGTGCTATGATTAGCTTTTTGATCGTATCACAAGGCGGAGCTTTACCATTTCCTCCAGGTGTGCTGAAACATCCGCCATGCATTGAGCGTAATCTACCTCGTATTGTTCCATTAACTTCCTGCATATCTCGCCGGGAGTCAGTTGTTTCTCCAGCATATCCCAGATTGCCGTAGCAACTGGATTGAGCGAAAAGTACTTCCCCTGGTCAAGGTCCATCATCACGAGTTCATCATGGAGGCGCCCGGAGATGGTTTTGTTGTTACGGATGTATTTTACCATGGATGGGTATTTGGGGTCATTCGTTGTTATTCGTGGTCATTTGTTGGTATGAATTCCAGGACAAGCCCTAGACCCAAATTCCGGTGCAAGCGCCGGGGAATTTACCCATTTACCCCTCCCCCGTCCCCTCCCCTGCTAGCAGGGGAGGGGTGCAGGGGTGGGGTACATTTAACTGGATTCGTTTGATTTGCTGTAAATTCGGCCGGTTCGCTTGTCATAAGATCATTGAAATCGCTGGCAGACCTGAAATATTTTATCAACAGGGCTTCAAAGATATTGCAACGGGCCATGAGCACATCATACCTGAGGCTCACCATATCAATCCCTGTAAGTGATTTCTGAACCTTCCCAAGCTCCAGCAGCAATTCCCGGAACGATCGTTTTTGCTCTTTACCCGTCAGGGCACCGAACTGTTCCATCAGATCCGTTCTCATGATCATCGCCTTCCGAATGATTTCAAGGGCATCTGCCTGCGGGATTTTCCTGTCGGCAAAATCCCTCAATAGCTGGCAGCGATACGAAGCACATACATGGGCCCGTTTCTGTGCATAAATGGTGCATTTCCCTGCAAAATAGCCACAGGGAAGCATAAACGATTCCTCATCCTCACTTTTCCGGTATGCCTTTTTGATCTTTTCAGGAAGATCTCCTTTTTCTCCTGGCTGCAGTGATGCATGCCAGAACAGGGTACCGTCGCAACATAATCCGCAGGTCACACAGATCTGCTGCTCTAAAGGCAGGTCTGTCACCGGATCATTAATCATCCGTGGTAGGTCCTGGTAAATTCATGGATGGCTTTCAGGTACACGACAGCAATGAATAATGTTTTGTGATCTCGTTCCGGATTCCGGTTGAATTCACGTATATCTTTCTCTAACAAGTCAAAGTCCACGAAACCTAAATCCGGATTGGCCTTCCAATCCCCGACCTCATTCATGAACACGATCGCCGATTCTTTGAAAAGGTATTCTGTATGCGCAAACTGAACCGGATCCGCTTTTTGCCAGTGCCATCGAAATTCTTCCGGTAAAAGACCTTCACTGACCTCACGGAGAACCGGACGGTTATGATCCGACTGGGCCAGGATCACTGACGGAACCCTGAGCATGTATTCAATGATGCGCTTATCGAGCATCGGATACCGGTATTCCACACCATGACGGAATCCGTTGATGATCTCGGATTCGCAACGTTCCTGCAGATGATAGAACCTTAGCAGTCCCAGGTGAAGACCATGCCTTGACCGGTAAAAGTAAAAATCCTTCAAAACACTCCGTTCACTTCTTTTGAACGGACCTTTCAGATACCTTGCATAAATTTTAAACGATCTTGCAACTCCGGGCCGGAGAAGGCCAACCGCGGGAAAAATCACGTAAGACAACACATTTCGCAGGAACTTTCTGAAAGGGATGACCGGATTCCTGTGAAAAAAGCGTCTCAAGTTCAAGCCAAATAAAAGGTCAGAATCAATACCGGTGTGATCAATACTGATGAAGTCATCCCCTCCCCATCCGCTGAAAATCAGATTGGTCCCGAGCGACTGGGCCTGTTCTTCTGTCTTATGTTCAAAGAAATAACACTGATTATGATAATAATATAATACAATTCGTTGAAAATCAGCAATATTCATCGAGGAAAACACGGGCTGAACACCAGCCATACTGCACAATTTTTTAATCAGTTCCCTTTCATCATATGGAATGTTATTGGGGGTAAAATTCGCAGAGGACCAGGAGAAGCCGTGAAATGTACGTTGACGTGGGTACGAACTGCGCACCAAGGCTGAAATCACCCCCGAATCAATGCCTCCACTCATATGGGCGCCGGCGACAAAACGTTGATCGCACCTGATCTGAACGGCATCCCAGAGCAGGGATTTCAGTTCCGATAACATCCTGCCGTAGGATAGTTCCCTATCTACCTTAATTTTTCCCGGATCCCAGTACCTGACTAATTCAATTCCGCTCTCTGAGAAACGCAAATAGTGTCCGGGAAGTAGTTTTGTGACCCTCTGATTGGGCGTTGTCCGGAGGTCAATGGATTTAAAATATGTCATCAGGAAATTACCATCCATGATCTCCTTACCGGGACAGGTCCGGCATAATCCCATAATGTCGGAGGAAAAGCATATCCTGTCTCCCAGGATCGTATAGGCCATGGGACGAATACCCAGGTGATCGCGGAAAAGATAGGCTTGTTTCTTTTCCGGCTGAAGAATGAAAATAGTAAAGTCCCCATTCAGTTTTTCAGCAAAACCGGGGCCCTCCCTGAGGAAGACCGCCGCAATAAACGCTGGATCAGGAGTTTCAGGCTGGATATTGAAAAACGGGTAAAGCTCGGGTTTATTATAGATACAACCTGACATCAGGACCAGGATATCCCTTCCCGGATCATTATGGTACATATCGCCTCCGGTGTAGGGCAGCCGGGAATGAAGGCAGAATCCTCCTGAGAAATCCTGCGTTTGTACCAGATTGACAGTAATGTCTTCGCCCTTGAATATCCCCTGAAGATCATTAAACAGGGAGGTACCCTTTTTATCCGATGAAGCCGTGAACTCTCCAAATATCATGAATAATGAATACGATAAAGCAAGGGCCTTCTATCCTTCAGCAGGTGACAGCCAGGATCAAATGGATGAAGTGATTATTCTGAAATTATCCGTTATCGGTGCTCCGGACATGGTGATAATCACTGGTATGAAATCCAGGGCAAGCTCTGAACCCAAAATTCTGTGCAAGCACCGGGGAATTAAGCCAATTACCCCTCCCCCGTCCCCTCCCCTGCTAGCAGGGGAGGGGTGCAGGGGTAGGGTACATTAAACGAATGGCTTGGGAATCTTACCCGCATGTGGAAACGGTTTTTCCCCACCATATTTGGTGGCGCTGAACGTATCTTTCTTGATATTCAGGGATTGAACGCAGGGCTTGATCCAGGGTTTTTTATTCGGAGTCGCTGTCTTCATAATGCAAAGTTACTCAAAATAACCAGGAGAACCTATTCCGAAAATGAATATGTTTCCCTTTCGTTCTCTTCCACAATTTAATGAAAGGACCGGCCAGGTAAAAGAAAAAGGAGAACGGGGGGATCATGCGATTGTTGATCTGGTCAAACGGAAATAATTGCACCCGTAATAAATTGATCTTAAACCGGATATCAGGGATGAACCCCAGCTGGAAACGAAACTCGCGCAGTCTGTGCCCGAAGGTGATCAAATTAAGCTCATCGTTTTCAGCAATGCATTGCATCGCAAAATTAACCATGCGAACCGGTGCCTTTCCAGGTCCGGGCACCCGTGGCCCTTCGGGGAAATATTCAGCAAGGAGAGTGTTGCAGAGCCCAACCAAACGGAACGAATTTGTTGCAACCGTCAATTGATGGAACTTAGCTTCATCCGGAGCGTGGATCTTCAGCAACTGGTGCACATCCGCCAGCCATTTCAACCGGTTCCAGCAGTGCCAGCTGCCATGATAGATCAATGACAGTAATTCGAACTCCGGATTCAATACCATGAAGGATCGCCCTTCGTACTCCACAAATGTCAGGTCGCCGGTAATAAGTTCACGCATCGCTGCGGAAGGTGCCAGCAATCCCCTGAACAGGGACCAGTGAAGGTCAATGCTGATTCCTTTACCCGGGTGGAAAAGTGTGATTTCATTTTTATGAAGGAGCAGCAGCTCTTTTCGCCGTTCCTGAACCGGAAATTCGAAAGAAATCGTTTTATATCCCCTCTCCTTCAGCAACACGATCGCCTTTTCCACCGATGGAACGTCCATCAATAGGTCAATGTCGCCAAAGCGACGGTAAAGGGGATCATCGTACAGCCGGAAGGAAAGCAAGGGTCCTTTCAGGGGGATGAACGAAATTCCGGAATCCGAAAACATCCCGGCAAGCGACAGAAATTCGTGTAACTTATTCAGAGCCTGGGCTTTTGCTTCAGGATAGGCCCGGCATTCCTCTTCGTGCAGCAGATCGTCAATCTGCTGATGACTCAATTTATGCCTGAAGAAAAGTTGTTCGCGCGAAAAACTTCCTGGGGAGCAGGACTCAGGGCTCCGGGGTTTCAGCGTATCTTTTGCAGCAATATCCGGCATACCACTAAAAGGACCACATTTCCTGCCAGTCACCGTTTCGGGGAACCACCTCAATCCCATGGGAGATCAGCCAGGCGTGGGATGAAATTTTCGAACCTGAATCCATATCCACTCCCAGGCAGAGCGTTGAAGCGATGCGGCGCCTTTTTAACATCCAGCGGGCGGCAAGGGATTGAACAAGACACCTGTTCTTCCATATGGATAGACGATCACTATAACGGATGGCTTCTTTTATTTGCTCCAATAGAGCCCTGTCAGGCTCTGGATCCAGTGACTTCCTGTACGAAAAAAGCTTAGGGATGGACCTGAAGGGAAAAATAAACAATACACACCAGGCTGCGTACTGAAGGATCAATGCTTCGCATGACATCCTCTTCAGTTTGGCAGAAAGGGATAAGAATTTAATCAGCCCGGAGGGCAGAGTGCAGGATCTCAGGGTGACAGGGTATTTACCCCTCCCCCGGCCCCTCCCCTATAGGGGAGGGGTGAGGAGGGCGGGGTCATTAAAAATCACTAAGGTACCTTGTAATCGCTTTATGCATGACCGGAATGGGAACATCAGATGACCGTGTGACGCGGATCATAGGAACCTGTCGTACGATTTCGATCAATTGCTGAAGATAGGCTTTTTCCGTTTCAGGCATGCCACGGAGCATTTCCCAGGAACAGATCTCGCTGCGCAGAAGGGTGAATTTGTGGTGGGATGTAAGCTCGTGAAATTGAACCCCCTCCTCCCCTTCCCTTACTTCAAGCTGAAGGATCAGGTGCAGAGGATGCGATGACATGGGCGCCTTCCTGACCGGCAGAAAATACTTTTCAGTGCCCTTCTCCGCCTTTATCAATCGTTCCGTATCCACATTCAGCTGATGAAGTGCACCTTCACGCAGTCTGATCTGCTGGTAAACCGGCCATATATACGGGATCTCCTCGTTGAACAGGATGGGTGTGACATCATCAGACAGGAAACCGGCTCCGTCCATGCTGAAGGCGGCAATCAGCGACGATTTGCCCGCTCCGGACCTGCCCAGGATCATGATACCCATCTCCTTGAAAATGACCGAACTGGCGTGGAAGTTAACGATCCGTCGCTGATGCAGCAATGCGACCAGTACATGGCTATTCAGGCACCAGTTAAGCCACAGGGGATCCGCGTTCCTGGAGGGGGAATAATGGACAGCTTTCCCGTCACGCACATAAAACTGGCCGACACCCTCCACCTCGATCGAAGCCTCGCACTGATTCACCTTCATGAAATCATTGGAAAAGAGAGGACTGGCAATTTGGCATGGTGAACCGACCTGTTGCACGCTGACATCCTTAAGAAGGGAAGATAGTTTCATGTCATGCGTAGCGTAAAAACGATTTCAACCGCTTCATCCTGTAATGGAAAGCTTCCTGTACGGTGGGAGTTGAATGGTAAGTGGCCAGGCCATCGTCATTTTCCATAAAATCCTTATGACCTTGTTCCAGCAGGTCAATGGCTCTCAGCATCAGAGCAGGAGCCATTGAATAACACCTTTTTACCAGCGTATTAAAGGTATCGTTCGCAGCGATGCTGAATTTTTCCCGGACAATAATTTTACCTGCATCCACGCCCTCTTCTACAAAATGAATACTGACCCCCGTCTCTTTCTCTTCCTGATAGACTGACCAGAAAGGGGCGAGCCTTCCGCGGTTCCTGGGTAGTAATGCATTGTGCCGGTTCAAAATACCCATGGATGGGATCTGAAGGATCTCCTTTTTCAAAATGCATTGACTCTGATTGATAATGATGTCAGGTTCAAGACCTTTCAGCATCGCTAAAAAATCATCATGATTGGGCGATCTCATTCCAAATACCTGAATTCCCTTTTTTACCGCATACCCGGCTATGGTTGGATCAGGGAGACACCCCCATCGGTGCAGTCTTTTCCTGATGGTGTGATCCATGACGATCAATGAATTCCTCAAAAAATGCCAGGGGCCCATAATAAGGAACAGGGAAAGGATATAGCGGAATTTCGACCTGTTTTTCGCCAGAGAAAGGCGGTTACCCTCAGGTACTGACAGGCCGATGATGTCACTTCCCCTGGCATCAATAACAGCACGTATGAAACCCGCTGTCCGGACAGGATCATCCATTGCAATGATAAAGATCCTCATTGAAGGAATCCTTTCCTGGCACAATACTCTTTAACCGTTGTAAAATTATAGTCCTTTTCCTTAAAAAAACTTACTTCCCGCTCATATAACCCGCATGCGCGATGACCCAGGTTTTTGGTTTTCAGTTTTGCCCTGAGCCAATCCTGCATCAGGTAAGACATTTTATTCCGCGAACGGTTCTGGATCGTTCTTGGCTCGTCCGACTCATCAATGAATTCGTTGGGATGGATGTCGAAGACCACGGGTTTGCCGTTGATCACCGAAGATTCAAAATGGACCCCTCTGCGCTGACAGGCCGACAGCCACGGAAAAATCCGCATCGTGGTGCTGCCATAGGGTAACAACAATGCAGACAACGGCACTTCCACCAGCGGGCCGTCGCCCTTTTTATAAAGCGAACCGGGTGAAGTGTAGTACGGTAAACGCGGTGTAAAAAACCACTTCAGTTTGTTGAATCCCCCAAAAGAGAGAAAAAAATCGAACCGCTGGGAGGCAACGGATGAATCAATCTTAAATCCGGTTTCTATCAATGCCCTTACGGTATCCCCGTTTGCACGAAGAGCCGGAGCTCTGAATGAGATCACCTCCTGGCCTGAAATGTCCTCAAGAAGTTTTTTCGATTCTTCGAGATGAGCTTTTTGACGATCAAAAGGCATCACGTCGAAGCCATTCTCTTTCCTGTGCGACTTACCGTGACTGGCGACCTCGTGCCCGTCTTTCAGGATCATTTTTACAACTTCCGGGATCAGGCGTGCCATGTAAGCGGTAAAATAAAAAGTGCTCCTGATTTCGTACTTTGCGTACACATCCAGCAATAATGGCATGCCTTCACGATAAACCTTCCAGCCTGTTTCGTCACGAAGGGAATTGAACCAGATTGACATGGTCTCGACATCATTGGTCAATAAACAGTCCCTGTTGTTCATCTCAGCCTTATCAAAAAAAATTTGACAGCATTTTTGAGATTTTGCACAATGAATTCCCTCACCCACCCAACACCGGGATTGAACCACCGGTGAGGGTGAATGTTAAAGATCAATTTCTCCGGCAGCGCTCCTTCCCGGATCAGGCTGATAAGATGCGATGTGGACCTGACCGGTATGTCATACCCTGAAACCACCGTATCCCGTCTGTTGAATTTATCACTGTTCCATGCTCTTCCTGTATCGGTAATATAAAAGACCTTTGAGTAATCCACGTCAAAATAGGGCTCGGCAATGATACTATAATCTTTGTAATTGTACTTTTCCCAGAGCCTGCGATTATTCCATTTCGACATGGGACTGCCATGCATGCAAATGGTCCGGGAAGGATAAAACGTCCTTAACATCGCCAGGTTTTCCGTAAAATGCTGGATCGCTGACGCATAATCCCCCCGGCATATGCTCAGATCTTCATAGTGATAGGATACTTCATGGCCAAGAGATACGATCTGCCTTACTATTTCAGCCTTCCAGACAGGTTTAACGGTCCTGAAAAAATACGTGGCCCTTATTCCTTTCCTGTGTTCGATCTGTGCCATTTTCAGGGCATTTTCGGGCAGCCTGTCGATATCATGCCTTAAAACTACGATCCTGTGCGGAGAAGGATTCAACACAAACTCCTCAAATGTATTGAATGTAAAGCCTTGCGCTGAAAGGCTGGTTAAAAGTGCGTCATAGATTTCCAGGGTAAAGTCCATCCGGTTCTCTGGTCTTGAAGTTACCAGCAAATCCCTTCATAATTATGACGCCTGCGATTCGTCACCCTCACCAGATCAATGAAATGCTTATCAGGATATTGATCCATATAGTGTTCGATGTCCGCAATTTTATGGGCGATGACAATGGTCTCCGACCTGGCCACGACATCGTCGAGGTCATCTGTTATCAGGTGTGATAAATATGGAATATGCGATTCGATGAATTCCTTGTTGGATCCCATTAATTTCGATAAATTGACATTTTTATCGTAAATGGCTATTTCATACCCTTTTCCCAGCAGGTATTCGGCAAGCTCAACGAACGGACTGTAACGCAGATCGTCGGTTCCTGCTTTAAAGCTGAGCCCGATCAATCCGATCTTTCTTTTCCGGGTCGAAACGATCATATCCATCAAAACCTGCTTCTGGTAATTATTTGAGTTTTCGATATTTTCCAGGACCAGGGTTTTCAGGTAGTGATCATGTGCGATTGTCCCCAGGCCCTTCAGATCCTTTGGCAGGCAGGAGCCTCCGTAGGCAGAACCAGGCTTCAGGTAATAGGCAGAGAGATTAAGCTTATGGTCCATGATGAACAGATCCATCACCTGATGCGAGTCGATCTGAAGACCCTTGCAAATATTTCCAATTTCATTTGCGAACGTTATCTTCAAGGCGTGCCATGCATTGTTGACGTACTTGATCAGTTCCGCCACAGCAATATCAACTTTTTGAACTGGGGCTGGCAAATCTGCGTACAGCGCTGCTATTTCATCCCCTGCTCTTTCGTTATCTGTTCCGATGACCGTGACGGAGGGATCGTAATAATCACGGAGAGCAAAGCCTTCCCTCAGGAATTCGGGATTGGAAACAACGGCGAAATCCTTGTTCCTGCATTTGCCGGAACTTTTTTCGATGATCTCGCCGATCTTTTGGTTCGTTCCCGGAAGGACGGTGCTCCTGATGACGATGATATGAAACTCTTCCTTCTGAGCAAGCGCCTCCCCTATCTCATCGGCGACACGGTACACGGTACCCAGGTCAAGGTGACCCTCTTTTGTTGAAGGCGTACCCACGGCGATGATCGATATTTCACTGTTCCTGACAGCTTCAGAAGGGTCAGCGGTCGCGTATATCCTTCTCTCTGAAGAAACCTCCCGGATGATTTCATCCAGCCCTTCCTCAATGATCGTGGGCTTACCCTGGTTGATCAGATCAATCTTCGTTTGACTGACATCCACGCCGATCACACGATGACCATTCTTTGCCAGGCAGCCAAGACTTACACAACCGACATATCCCAATCCAAATATTGAAATTCTCATGGCATCAGCTTTTCAGTGAGTTAATGGTCCCGATTATGAACTCCGGGACATCGTTCCATTCCTTTAATAAATTCGTCCGGAAGATCTGCTGGTCCTGAAAGTCAATGGCTCCATCCAGAATATCCCGGATCGTTCGGGGCACATCCAGTATATTCACATGAAGGAGCATCTTTTTTTCCATCAGGACCCTGTTGGCCGCCATTTCCCTGATTCCGCAGTATATGCTGGGAACGCCCAGCATGGCACCTTCCCGCGCCATGCTATCACCGGATGAAATGACTATTTTGCTGTAATAGATCAATGAATGAATATCCCTTACCGGTTCTTTCAGCAGGATCCAGTGACCGGGATATTGCGATGCAGTTGCTTTGTCTTCAAGCGATATCACCACGCTGAGATCCTCAGGGAAAAGATGGGCCACGGAGGCAATAAGATTCCCGGGCTGGCCCGCATAATTCAACGTTCGTACGGATACCTCACGGATAAAAATGTACTCCCTTTTCTTTAGCCCGTACGCAGACACGATCCCCGGATCAGCAGCCATGTAGCGGGGCGACAGATAGGCCCACTCCTTCAGCGCATGGTAGTTACGCACCTTCCCTGACGTCTTCGAATAAAATACCGGAAAAAACAGCAGGGTAGCTGTCATCCGCTCAAGAAACACATTCATCCTGCGTTCCGGATCATCATCAAACTGAATATTCGATTTACCAAAGATCTTCATCACTGCACCCAGAACAAAGCTTCCGGCACTTAAGCCCAGATCCGGCCTGTACTTCATGCAGATCCGGATCACTGTGAAAAATTTCAGGATGTTGGCCTCCAAAAGAATGGACCACCAAGTTCCCCTGTGCCGGTTTATGATCTTTATTTCGAAGCCATCAAAGACATCCCTGGCAATCAACGGTAATTTCCCCCTGTTCAGCACAGTGATCAGGATTTGATGATCCTGTTCCTTCAACAGCTTGACCGCAATACTGAAAAAATTAACGTGGGCCGGGTGATTGATATCGAGCAGGATCTTCATTTGCCGAATTTGGACAGAACCGTTAAGCCCAGCTTCCCCAGCCTGTATAAAAATGGATCCAGGATCCGGAGGAATCTTCCTTCCTCAACCATGTCGCCTCCAAATTCCAATTTATACGTCCTGACCCCATATTCTCTGTCAGGTCTTCCTGCACCCATAAAATCGAGGTAACGGCATCCGGTCTTCAAGCCGTATTCCATGGCTGCCAGGATCGCAAGATGTGTCGGGAATATACGGGGATGATAATTCCGTTCGCCACAATAATACATCGTGTAAACCGCCTTACCGTTCTGGACGGGGCAGAATGCACCCCCGATTATGTTTCCGTTATGCATGACGGCGAAAACCTTCATGATCGCGTTTTGCCAGAGTTCAACAAAAAATTCCCTGGATGGCAGGGGCAATTTCACCCGCGTTCTGTACAACTGGGACAGGATCTCGTACACACGATCCATTTCCTCCCCTGATCTCACCTCTGACCAAACGGCACCCTCGGCCAGCGATTGCCTGATCTCCCGCCGGCGGCTATAGTTGAACCTGGCCATAATCGTCTCCATCGAGGCATTCATCAGTGGATTGCGTACATTCAACCAGGGCTCATAGTTCCATCTGCACGCATCGTAAACCACGCGATACGGACCATAATCAAACAAGTTCCTCGTTTCGAGGTAGATCAATTTTTTTTCGTAATATTCATTCACCCAATCCAGCAGGGACCGTAAACTCTTCGGATCCCCCCGGAGCAACGGCCCCCCGTAAATGATCCCACGCCTTGAAAAATACCCCGGAATACCCCGCTCCTTTTGCACCGTGACCACCATTAATGCCTGGTAAATACCGGATTCTTCGATGGCAAAGACATCTGCCGAGAAACCTTCCACCGAATTACAGGCATGATAAAAATCAGGTGTCTGAAAAGGCGATGAAAAGTCCGAATCTGCCAAAAGCTTCTCCCACAATGAAATCCCGACAAACTGGTTATGCCTCCGTTCCATCACCGGATCGTATGTGTTGATACAAATGAACAATCTTTTCAGCGACACTTGCAGAATCCAGTCCAAGCTTCACGATCCGCTCGCGGCCATGCGTTGAACCTTCTGAAAGGCTGAATGTCAATGCACGTTGAATTTTCTCAGCCACATCCTCCTTATCGAAACTGCATAAAAAATATCCCGGCTGATCACCAAACTGCCATTCAATGTCGCCCGTGCGCGTGGCGACGACAGGACGGTTACAGGCCATCCCTTCTTTGATGACCTGGGGAGATCCCTCGTGGAAGGAAGTCAGCAATGCCATATCGCACGCATTGAAAAGCAAATTGACCTGCTCACGGGTGTATCCTTTCAGTTCGATCAGCCGGACGGAATATCCCAAACGATCAATGGATTCTTTTGCCAGGGGATAATTCTTGATCTTGTTGGCAAATGAACCAGAAAACAGGATCAGCCTTTCGTTTTCATTCAGTTCCAGCTTCTTCCGCGCTTCATGTTTCGGTACCGGAAAAAAGGTTTGCAGATCCACCCCGCAGGGAATGACCGAGAAGTCTTTTCTGGCCGAAATCTTTTGAGCCATCCCGGGCGATACAAAAATATTATGTTTTGACAGTTGCATGGCTAATCCGGACAAGAACCTGTTCTTTATGGTATGGATATCACTGCCATGAAAGGTGGTGATTACCGGTACCCTCCGCTGCAGGTTAGCGAGCAATCCCGACAGGCCATAATGAGCATGAATAAGGTCAACATCAGTCTTCAGTAGAAGCCTCCTTAACTTAGTAAGGTTCTTCAGATATCCACAAAATCCCTTACCCTTCACAGGGAAAAATCCAACTTCAACACCCTGTTGTCGGACAGAATCCGCCTGTTCCTTTATAAAAGGCGCAATTTCACCCGCATTCCCGCTGCAGACAATGAGAATTTTCATGCTCATTCACTGGTTTGAATCCCAAGTCAAGCCCTGGACCCTTTTTCCGGTGCAAGCACCGGGGAATTTACCCATTTACCCCTCCCCCGTCCCCTCCCCTGCTAGCAGGGGAGGGGTGCAGGGGTGGGGTACATTAAAGATGATCTAACTCATCCCCCTCCCCCACCTCCAAATCCAAAATCAAATATCGTTAATCATTCATCAGATATCAAATCGCTCCGCGTCCCGCCAGCTTGAACCAGTTCCACCCAATGATCACCACGGCGATGAACAGCAGATACGGTACGTAGAACCTCGCGGTGCGGCGGTCCATCTGCGAAATGCCATACCCCGCAAAGATCAGGAGAAAGGGCACGGCCGGCACATGGAACCGTTCTGAAAGGGCAAAACCGCTCAGCGCCAGTATCACCAGGTAAGCCAGCAGCAGTGCAAGGAGCATCACATGCTCCCTGATCAGCTTCTTTTTGTACAGCACGTAAAAGGCTACCAAAACAAAGAACGCATACACATTGCGGGTGAACATGTTCCCGTTGATCATCATCTTATCCTGCTGGTCTTCAACATGAACCAGCGTCGGGAACGGGGCAAAGAGCATCGCGGGCATGAAAATACTGGCCTTTCCGTATGCTGCCAGGGTATTGCCCCCCTTGCGCGTGGCAAAATGTTGCATCTGCCTGGCCTGGTTGACAGTCCGCCCCTTGATCTGCTCTTCGACTTCGGTGAAAATCCGCCCCGAGAACAGCACCATCACTGCCACGGTAAGCCAGAGGATATAGATGGTTTTACGGGTGGAACGGATCAGGCGCCTGGCCGAAAAAAGCAGCGTGCTGAACAGGGCAAACCAGGCGGTTACGGCCAGCACGGTCCGGAAAAAGAACAGCACCCCACCCAGGAGGACCACCACGATCAGGTTCCAGGTCTTAAAAGTATTCTGGCGCAGCAGGTGATCGGCCCTTTCGGCGAAGGCCATCAGGAAGAAGACCATCACCGTTTCTTTCAGGTGTAGGCCGCAATAATAGATGAAGGTGGGCAGCAGCATGGCCAGGATGGCGCTGATGCGACCCGCTTCTTCTCCAAAGTTCCGGCGCGCCAGCTTGTAGATAAGAACGCATGTCCACGCCCCCAACAATGCATTGACGAGCCTTGCCACGAAGATGCTGTTGAAAGCGATCAGGTAGATCATGGACAAAAAGAGAGGAAAACCCGAGTCGGCAACGCCGGTTCTGAACTGCCAGCGAAAATACGTGCTGATATTGCCATGCTTGACCAGATCCACGATCCATAAAGCCGTCTGGTGGTAGCCTTCTGCATCCGCCACCAGGAATTCAAAAGGCTTTCCGGTCATGGCCTTATAGAAGATGTAAGCGAAAACGACATACAGGATGCGGATGACCAGTGCCGTGGTCAATAGTTTTTTACGGAAAACAGGATCCGGCAGCGCAGCCCAGCGACGGGTAAGAAGGTACGAAAACCAGAAAAAGGTGACCACCTCCACAAGTCCGAACGTGATCCAGAGAAAAGGCAGTCTCCTGCCGGAGAATACTACCAGGCAGACGGACAGAATAGCTACATAAGCCAGGACCGCGGTCCGGGAGAAGTATGCTGGAAGAAAGGATAATGGTTTGGTTACCATTTATTTTAATAAACCCCTCCCCTCACGAGGCTGTGTCAAAATACAATTTAACCACGGAGAACACGGAGGAATGCACGGAGATCACGGAGTTGAAAGTACTCGTTATCAAACCTCTGTGATCTCCGTACTCCTCTGTGATCTCCGTGGTTAAATAAAAAACATCCATTTTGACACACCCTCGTGCAGTGGTAGGATATATTCAATACGGTTTAATAAGTATGTCAGTAAGTGATGGGTTTTTCCCCAAGGATACGTCTCTTGACAGTCACCATAAAATCCGTGATACGCGGGCCGAGGATCTTTTGAAGGAAGTAGCGTTTCATTTTCGCGTACCTGTTTTCCCAGGAAGCAGCAAAATGATGGATGCAATACGTGTTCGGCGTGATGGTCACAATACCAGTCCGGGATTTGGGACAGAAGTAATCCTTCGGGAACATGTGCATACAATCCTTGTAAACCTGGTAGGTGTTATTGAGCAGAAAGCCATTGGCTGCCATGATACCCGATATGATCCTGACGTTGGATACCATTTCCGGCGTTCCGTCAGCTTTCAGAAAGTGTTTACCATCGTACCAGTCCAACTGCTCCCTTGCCCATGCATTGCACGGTTCGGAGGCCATGATCCCTGTGGGGACCTCCGTCCCGCTTTCAAAGCCCGAAAACCCCGGCAATTGCAGCAGATCGTCCAGACTCCTGATCACTTCCACATCCGTGTCCATATAGATACCACCGAAATGGTAAAGGGCATAAAGCCTGACATAATCCGTCACAAAGGCGTATTTTCGTACCTCATAGGCCTCCTGTACGTACGGCACCAACCGGATATCAAAATTGTCTTCATTCCACAGTCTCCGTTCATAATCCGGAAGGTATTTACTCCAGGACTCCATGCACCTGAGGGCAAGGGCTGGCATCCTGCCCCTGCCGAACCAGCAATAGTGTATTATCCTGGGGATCATCCGTTCATGTTAAAGTTCGGATAAAAGCGACGATCCGTTCGGAAGCATGTCCATCGCCGTAAGGGTTGATGGCTTTCGACATGGCCCGGTAACTATTTTTGTCGGTCAGCAGGGTACTGACAACCTTCCCGATATTTTCCCTGTCGGTCCCCACCAGCCGGGCCGTCCTTGCTTCCAGTGCCTCCGGGCGCTCGGTGGTGTCGCGCATCACCAGGACAGGTTTTCCCAGGGCGGGGGCCTCCTCCTGGATGCCGCCGCTATCGGTGAGTACCAGGCAGGCGTTGCTCATCAGGTATATAAAGGGCAGGTAATCCAGCGGTTCCAGCAGGAATACATTGCCATTGGCCGTTCTGTCTCCCAGGATTTCATGCACCGGTTTCCGCACATGGGGATTCAGGTGTACCGGGTATACGAAATCCACATCAGGATGAGCCAACGAGAGATCACTGATGGCATGGCAAATATTGTTGAATCCTTCCCCGAAACTTTCGCGGCGGTGGCCGGTGACCAGGATCAGGCGGCGGTGGATGTCCAACCGCCGGATATCAAATCCCTTCCGGAGCAGCAGTGCATCCATTTGCCTGATCATTTCCCCACTGCTTTTCAATCTGGCGATCACCCACTGCAGCGCATCGATCACCGTGTTACCTGTAACGCAAATCCGGTCTTCAGGAACATTTTCGTCCATCAGGTTCTGTTTTGCCCGTGCCGTTGGCGCGAAATGCCAGGTGGCGATGCGGCCGATGATGGACCGGTTCATCTCTTCCGGCCATGGGCTGAGCATGTGATGGGTCCGCAGGCCCGCCTCGACGTGGGCCACAGGGATCCGCCGGTAAAACGCCGCAAGGGCAGCAGCCATGGATGTGGTGGTATCTCCCTGCACCAGGACCAGGTCGGGTATCACTTTCTGAAGCACGCCCTGCATGCCCTTCAACACGCTGGAGGTAATATCCGACAGATCCTGATCCGGCCTGATGATATCCAGGTCAATGTCGGGTACTATTTCGAACAGGGCGAGCACCGGATCGAGCATCTGGCGGTGCTGGCCGGTTACGCAGACCAGCATTTCGAAAACATCCGGGTATTTTCTGAACTCCCGTATCAGCGGAGCCATCTTGATGGCCTCGGGGCGGGTGCCAAAGGCAAATAATAATTTTCTCAATTCCTTATTCCTAATAATTCAAGAGATCTGACGGGTGTTCCGTACTGCTCCCACCATTCACTGGCACCCTGCTCCAGCTTCTTCCTGTATTCCTCATGATCAAGGATATACTCCAGGGCCTCTTTCATCTTTTGCTGATCATTTTCAACGAAATGAATATGTTTTCCATGGATCAATGGTGCAGGCAGATCGTTGAGCAGGGTGGTTGAAAGGATCGCCTTTCCCATGGCCAGGTATTCCGCCAGTTTCCATCCATGACAGTTCCAGAATGCCGGAGTATTGAAAGCGAGGGCACTCTTTTTTGTTTTCAGGATCCATGTACTTAACGGGATTCCGGCTGGATGACCCTTATAAAGGCAATCCATGAATTCCTGCGTTGACGACCGGTCATCCGCCACAAAGCCTCCATCAAAGTTCACCATCCGGACCGATTTGCACGCCCTGATGAAACGGGCCCTTGCCCTGTTCATGCCCTCATCGTTCCTGTTCCATTGATCGCTGTACCACAGGGTGCTGAGGTGGAACACATAATTTGTCGCCGAACTGATCTTTGACTGATAGTCTGACAATTCACACCGTTGAAGGAGTCTTTTATATACTCCAAAATGTTTTCTTACAGCCCTTGACAGGGATGTATTAAAAAGGTAATCAATATCTTGTGTTTTAAAAAAATTAAGTAACGAACTGGTAACCGTCTTAGTTGCTGACCAGCATCGAATGCCAAAAGAGGGCGCCAGGGAGATTAGTTTGGGGTATTGTTCCTTCGGCGTTTCTTTGAAATTTGCATTCACATGTCCGTAAACGTCGCACCAGCAGTACAGATCATGATTCAATTTCCAGGTATCATTTACCTGGACCGTGAAGTTGCGGTCCTTCTCCCCTGCCCTGCGAATGACAAAGTTCAGGTTGGGATACCCGAATTTTCTTGACATGGGAAGTTCCCTGAAAGGCCGGACGGAGAAAACCATATTTTTCTCCCCGAACAGGTCAGTCAATCCGTTGATATAGAAACTACTGTAAAGAACATCACTCCGCGGATCGATGATTACCTTCACAGTCGTATCGTATGTTTAAGAAAACCATATAATGCAGGAGACAGGTTGACCAGGAAAAGATGGACTTTTTGTCTTTGCGTCATGCGATAGGCATACAATGGAAAAATATTCCTGCCTTTGAGTTCAGAAACAACGGATGAATACTTTTTATATTCACCTGTGGCCGTTTCTCCCAATACCGTGACGGCAATCCTGGCGATCATTCCTCTGTACCAGCGCTGATCTATTGTATCACGCATCTGGCGCTGCAATGCCTCAATGACATGGAATTTATCAGCCCTGAGCTTCCGTTTGTCATCTTCCGAAGTACTTTGCGTAATGCTACCCTGGTGCAGAAAATAATTATACACGATGGTACTGACCGATGTCACCCGCCCCGCCTGCACCAGAATGCGGGGTGTCCATTCCGTATCCTCAAAGTAGATCCCGGTTTTAAAATAATTTTCCTGTTTTTGAATCAAAGCGGATCTGAAGATGAACTGGGTAGCATAACAGGCGTACCCAAGCCGTTCTGTCAGGAAATCAATCCCGTCCGTTATGTTGTCCGTATAATCCACAAATTTCTTCGAATCTTTGTAGGGAACTATTACCTCCGCTTGTTCATTGACATGTTGATAATTGAACCGCAGCACATCCAGGTTTTCCCGTTCAATTTTATCGAGAAGCAAACGCAGCACACCAGGTTCCAGGTAATCATCCGGATCCACGAACTGGATGTATGTTCCCTTTGCATGAAGCATCCCCGTATTCCGTGCACCACCCAGGCCCTGGTTTGGTTGGTTGATCAGCCGGATATCAGGATTGTTTTCTGCAAATTCAACTGCAATTGATCCGCTATCATCGGTTGATCCGTCATTGATGATGATGATCTCATAATCACCGGGATCAATGCCCTGGGCCAGCAGGCTGTTGAGGCACCTGGACAGGTAAGGGGCGACATTGTAAACTGGAACAATGATACTCAATTTCTTCATGCTCGGAATTTGGTTTTGTTCAAATAAGTGGGTGTTTCATAAGTTTTCTTTTACCGCCAAGTCGCCAAGACGCTAAAAATAAAAATATTGATTGCGATTGCTTTGCGTCTCTGCGACTTTGCGGTTTTTAACAGAAAATCCACTTTTGATACAAATCCTTTTCGTTTCAGATACCAGTTATAGATTTCCGGAAACCAGAACCGGAACCGGAACGAGGCTTTCTGCAGCGAAAAATCGATCTGATCCAGAATTCTTTGTAAATCCGGATCTTTCCTGTTTTTCAGGGCATACGGGTACAGGCGGTACAGGCATTCCCGGTCGAAATAGCGGCGGAATTCCTTATTATCTTTCCTGAACACCGCATATTTTTCAATATAGTACGGCAGATGCTTATCCAGTGGGATTTCTTTATCCATGGCCCTGTTCTCGGCATCCTGGCAGTACCATGCAAGTGTATTGTCATTGTAGGCGACAGGGTAATTCAGAATGATCCGGTACCACATGTCCATATCTTCTCCGTAATGGATCCGTTCATCGAAATAGCCGATCTGTTCAAACACCGATTTCCTGACCACCACCGCCCCTGTCCAGAAAAGATGAAGATCGCGCTGCCAGTGATCCGGAATGATTCCCCTGAAATCTTTTTCCACTTTTCGTTCCAGCGGGTTCTTTCGATGCTGTGTCATCACTCCCCATGCACATCCCCACATGGAGGCATCAGGAAAATCATGGATCAGTTTTGACTGTTCTTCCAGGTACGCTGGTTCCCAGAGGTCATCCGCATCCAAAAACGCCACATAATCGTATTTCGCCTGCCGGATACCTATATTGCGTGCGGATGACACTCCGCCGTTCGGTTTCTGAATTAAATGAATTCGGGAATCCAATGACATCAATTCCTTCACTTTTGCAGTACTTCCATCAGATGATCCGTCATCCACAATAAGCACTTCAAAATCTCTAAAAGACTGGTTTAAAACACAGTGCAATGTTTCTACAATAGAATCCTGTTTATTATAAAGCGGGATAATTAAAGAAAACATAAACCTGTATAAGTATCGCTCGGACTCGGGACTTTCAAAATTGAATTATCCTTTTAAGTGATCCATTCAAAATACTCACTAAGTGAAAATAAAGTATCAGACTCAAAGACCAACTACTACTTAGGTGTAATTCTTATTATGTCATTATCAACAACTAAATCAATGTCAAGATCTTTTGATATGATGAACTTATTTAATTCATCGATACTCGGATAATCACAGACATTTCCAAATAAGCGGGCATCATCTATAAGAATTACATGTTTATAGTCGTTTTTATTAAGAATACATTTAAGTTCCTCTAATATAGGAGTTTCCTTGTCCCCTTTAGCCGTTCCTTCTCCTGAATAATGCCCATCAAGCCAAAACAAACATGGTTGGTGGATCTTAGTTATTATTTGCAAAAGTTCGGAACCGCTATCGCCCCAGATGATTTTGATATTTCTTTTATTTCTAAATCTATCTTTTGCTTTGATATAGAGATCATATTTCAATTCTATCGAATATATCTGATCAAAATAATTTATCATTGATTCTACCATACGGCCTGAATATGTTCCAGTTTCAATAAATACTCGTAAGGCGTATTTTTTTGCATAATCTTGAATAGTTTTTTGTTTAAGTAAATGGGGAAGAGGTAGATATCTATCATTTTTCAACCATTCCAAATATTCTCTTTTACTACTTCGATATTCTGCCCGGTTGATCTTAATTTTATAAATGGCTGATCCTATGATGAATCGTTTTATAAGTCTTATGTACATTTTTCCTTGTAGTACATTATTCGATTTTATGGAAGTTCCCTATTAATGAATAGGACATCTCCGGCATATCGAATAATAATTTCAAATTTTTTTAGATATCCAGCCAGTTTTCTTAAATTGTTTTGACCTTTATATAATTCATTGTTGCTATATTCAGTATATATAAACCGGGTTCTGTTTAAAGTATTAGTCCCACCTTTGAATACATCAATCTCTGCACCCTGGACATCCATCCAAATGAAATCAATGGCATCAATGTAATTTGTCTTGCACCATGTATCTAATGTCGATGCCTTTACTGTTATTTTCTGGTTAAACGTAACCCACTTATTATAAATAAGGTGATTTTTAGGTTGTCTGATAGATCCAGATAAATCCCATCCCTCTGGCATTGTTTTGACCATTTCTTCGTCTAAATGACCCCCACTCTGGTAAAAGTCTATTTCACCATCATGATCGCACAATGCAATTTCTGATAGCTGGATATTGGGATTTTGACCAACTTTTCTCTTGAAGCGAGCAATAGCACGGGGATCAGGTTCAAAGCAATAAACCTTTGGTTTTTCGAATATTTTAAAAAACCAAAGGGTATTAAATCCATCATTGCAACCAATATCCAGGATTATAGGATTTTCCTTGCCAATATATTTTCTAATAATCTCTCCGTTTATCTCGGAATCAGAGACATAAGGTATCCCCCACAGGCGATCATAAACCGAATTCGTTAAAACCTTCAATTTTGAAAAATGAGAAGCTACTATGCTCATTGTGACATTCTAATCATCCCGACCCTGTTCACTGCAAGATAGACTGTAAGGCTTCTTATTATCGCTTTGTAAGTTTCTGTTTACAAATCAATTACAAGACAAATATCTAGTATTCTATGTTTTAGACTATTATTAATATTTAGGTTATCGAGCATTTAAAAGCATAGACAATTCATTTTCGTTCTTCAGCAAAATATCACTTGCTATTTTATACGTTATTCCTTTTCTGTCAGTCCTCTAAGTTCATTCTTAACTACCATGAGGTTTAAATATCCTATTCTTGAGGCTAGTTCTGAAAAAGTACTCCAATACGAACCCAGGATCTTTCGGGTTCGCGATAATGCATAGAATTCGGTGACAGCCTGAAGAATACCCTCCTGCGAATCACGAAGCAGGCAACCTTCCGAAAATATGACTTTACTTTTCCATTGTGGATTCTGTTTAAAATGCTCTTTGACTGCTTCATCATCCGAGGCAATATAAAATTTCGCTTCAGGGCAGTTGCTCAACTCATTTAACATATATTCCTCAAACAACTCCAGGGGGCTATGCTCTATTGAATGAATATGATCGCTCCTTCTGATATGCACCCCAATCGTATTTTCATCAAATCCCTCCGTTTCCTGTTTCACCCTTTCTGCAATTTCGGGTTGAAGCTGAAAAAGATCGCTGCGGAATGACTGACCCGGAAAGAAATCTTCACAGGTCATAATAACAAGAAACCAATAACGAATGTCTCCTGAGGCTGATTTAACATAGCTGTACAGCATTTCATCCTTGCCTTTATATTCATCAACAAATACCCTGAGAATACGCCATCTCTCAAGGATCTTAAGGACCCATCTGATGAAAACAAAACGCCTTTGGAGGTAAAAAAAGAATCCCGAAATACGTCCTGTCGCTTCCTTAATAAATGATACCGGTTTCCAGATCCTATTGAAATCACAATTCATGCCCCTATCCCTGATCCAGAATATTGTCAGTTTACAGTTATATGCCTTACTGAAATTCACGGCGGAATCAATCGCCCGCATTCGATTGGCCAAGCCTCCGATAGGATAAAACAGGATTCTCACTGTTACCAGGCTAAAATTTGTTTTCCATTAATTCCATGAATGCATGCCTGACAATTCCTGAAAATGCAGGGTACGAAAAGTTCTCCGACACCTTTTCGTGACCGTTTTGGGCCAACATTTTATTCCTCTTTTCTTCAGTGATCAGCTCAATAACAAATTGGTTGAACTCGTGATCGTTCCTGGCTACTAAATAATCTACATTATGTGTAAGCAGGCCACGATAGCCTCGTGTGGCAAATTCTGTGGCTACACATGCCCGTTTCATCTGCAATGCCTCCAGCAATTTTATATTCGTACCTCCACCATGATATATGGGTACAACCACAACTCTGCTTTCAGCATATTCTTTCGTCAACTCATCAACAAATCCCAAAACCTTTACTCCCTGATAGGCTTCCCACTTCTTTTTTAATTCATTATCTGAAATCCGGCCACAAATGTAAAATTCACAATCCGGTATCTTATTTAAAATGTTAATATAGATATGTTCTATAAAATGATCAATACCGGAGTAGTTGGGGTAATAGTCAAGATCCCCAATAAAAAAAATCCGCCTGGAAGTTTTTTGAAAATCAACTTCCGGACATGTAATCAGTTGATGAAATGGGATATTAGGTAAATAAGCAGAACGATATTTATAGACTTCTGAAGGATTTGGAGAAAATGAAAAATGAACTTTTTTAAGGATTCGTCGAGTCGTAATTTTTACATTTATTGACATCAATTTCAGCCATAATCGATTTCTTAACGTTTTAGCATTAAATGAGGCTGTCCAAAATGCATCGGAAGGAAGGTCATCCACATCAATCACTAACTTGCGCGCATACTCTAAAAGGCCGCATTCCAACGCTTTAGGAATATAACGTGTCACTACATAATCGTAATCATTTGAGTTTAGAACAGCCCGAACGACCTTTACTTTGTATTCATCTTTGCAAAAAATAGCATAAGGATCCCAGGGTTGAAAGACTTTCATTAATTTATCAATCCTTCTTGGATCCTTATGTTTGACACTGGAATAATCACTGTGGACGATTCTACAGTTTGAGATTTTTGATACAACGCCACGATGAAAAGCTACGACATCGACATCTGCAATTTCAGTGCAGGCTCTTAGCAACAAGTTTGTCCGCTGGTAAGATCCTCCCTTATCATCAAAAGGATCAATATGATGAGAAATGAACAAAATTTTAATTTTGTGTCTCATCTTATAAGATAAAATGAATCTAATTGAAGTTAAAGCATGTTATTTCCATTGAATAGCATGCTTTATCACTTTAGCTGGATTACCTGCAACAAGACAATTCGGTTCTACATTTCTTGTAACGACTGCTCCGGCTGCAACAACTGCTCCTGTTCCTATCGTTACACCTTTTAGAATCATTGCATTTTTCCCAATCCAAACATTATTTTCTATTATTATAGGCCTTGTATTAACCTTATTTTCGCCAGATTCAATTATCGTATGACTATCACTATCCTGTATCCTTACATAATCCGCAATTAAGCACTTAGCCCCAATTCTTATGTGCAAATAACAATCTATCGTAGCGCCATTATTTATAAACGATCCTGCCCCAATCTCCAGAATTGCATTTTTCGCAATATAAATTGAGCTTCCGTCATACATTGTAAAATCTCCATTTATTGTCAATTGGGCGCCATCTTCCATAATTAGAGCACCCTTTGCTATTCGTCTCCTGTTATGAAACCACGATTCGTTGACTCTAAAACAGCCTGATTTTAAATTGACTTTTGCTTTCTTTGAGATCTGAATCAAAGAATTAGGTCCGACATAAAAACTGGCGCCCCTGGGATACTTGATCAGTAAATAGTAATAGAATGTTTTAAAAATGTTCAATTGTGAAATCTCTCTAAGATGCTTTAATATTTTGACCATAGGTTCCCCTATGAAATGAGCCTTTTACTATTTGCACCCAACCTTCTAAAAGACTTAATTAGAATAAAATGCTTCAATACTAAAAGAACACCTTTTCTTTTACTTTTCAATCTCCCGCAATACTCATAGATGCACCATTGCAGAATATCCTCATAGTATTTTTTAGTATCTGCTGTATGATTTTTCTTATACAATTCATGCGAAATAGTCAGTATTGAATCACATTGTTCTTTAAGCGATTTCATGCCTGCAATTCCCTGAGAATGAACGTTACGTACCCCTCCTTCAAACGCAAACAAGTATCCTTTTCCTGCAAGCAGCAAATGATAGATCTGATGTATGTCACGATAGTACCTATATTGCAGGGCAATATCCAGGTCAAAGGATTTATTGCGGTAAACCATCGTTAGCGGCTGGGTGATCCACTTACTGAAAAACATTTCCGTAGTTAATTCTATTCCTTCTATTGCCTCATCAGGAAAAAACTGTCCGCAGTTATCTTCCTTCCATTCATTACTTTCCGGATAGAAATTTCTCCACCGATGAAAGCACACACTGTATTCTGGATGCGTTTCAAGAAAATCGACCTGTTTTTGAAGCTTGAAAGGATCGGTCCAGTAATCGTCCCCCTCGCAAAAGGCAATGTACTTTCCTTTTGCTTCCAGCATTACCCTTCGCTCATTGACTAAAATTCCAACATTGGTGTCGGATATAATTAAGTTGATCAATTCCGGATGTCGCCTGGCATATTTCTGAACAATATCTCTTGTTCGATCTGTGCTGTAATCTTCTCCGATAATGATTTTAAAAGGGAAACTGGTTTGCTGCATGAGGAATCCCTCAATGGCTTTTGCGATAAAGGTCTCATGATTATACGTGATGCAACAAATACTTACCATGGGATCTTTCATAACTGAAATTGATCAGTTTTCTATCAAATCATATTGAGATAGCATTTCCAATATCGCTGTGCGATCGTTAAACATTAACACATCGATGATCGAAAGGTCAGCTATGAAATTCAAACAAAACTGTTTGTAGTTAATTTTCCGCATATTGAGAAAAAGCAAATGTAATCCTTCCTGTCTAAAACGTTGCGACTGATAAAGGTTTATGCCTCCAATCGTATTCAGATATGTGTCTGCCTTTAATAATTTACAGATATAGATAACTTTTTCCTCCCCTTTCAGAGATTGATCTTTCTCAAGGTCTGAAGAAATTAGAATTTCAGTATTGATGTTTAAATAATTACAAATTTCATGGATGCTGTTGATGACATAGTCTGACAAGCTTTTTGTTTCGTAATGAGTTATCCTGTATAAGAGATCAATGATTCCTCTATAAAATGGTGCTCTGGAATATGCATGTTGTAGTGTTCTATATACCTTTTCCTGGTTATCGCCCAGTCTTATTTCGTTGATTTTTTTGAAAGAACTGGCACCCGATAATTGAAGACTGAACATAAAAGGTTCTCCGTCCAGTAAAATACGGTTCCTGTTGATCCAACCTTGCTTGATATAATTGGCATCATCGTAAATAACATACCTATCTACGGCATTGATCAGTTGGAAATACCCAAGATAGGGTAAAAAATAAGGTTGCATAATCCCAAGTTTCATCGCTGGTAGTTCTTTATCAGTTCTGCGATCTCTTTGACGATTTCCAATTCCAGGTCTGGATATATGGGAAGGCAGATCACCTGTTTTGCTAACCTGATAGCGACTGGCATATTAGTGGAAGCTGCCGAAACAAGGCTGTTGTACATTGTTAGATCACAGATGAGTGGGTAAAAGTAGCGCCTACTATATATATTATTCTGCTGTAATTTTAAATAGAGCTCATCGCGGCTCATCCCAAAGAAATTTTCATCGATTAGTATTGGGAAATAGGCATAGTTGTGATGCACTCCCTCCATATCATACAAAAACTGAAGACCTGATATGTCTCGCAGTAGTTTCCTGTAGATATTCGTAATCCGTTTTCTTTCAGCAATGTACAGGTCAACATATTTAAGCTGAAGCAGGCCGAAAGCCGACTGCATTTCATTCATCTTGGCATTGATACCCGGTTCTTCCACCACGGTTTCATCCTGGAACCCGAAATTTCTCAGGTTGTCTATGTGATGCTTCATTTCAGCAGAATGAGAAACAATGGCACCTCCTTCCAGGGTGGTGAATACTTTTGTTGCATGGAAACTTAGAACAGACAGATCCCCGAGATCCAGAATGGACCTATCCCTGATCTTTACTCCAAAGGCGTGGGCCGCATCGTAGATCACTTTCAAATGATGTTTACCGGCAATAGCCTCTATTAATTCCATTTTGCAGGGATTCCCATACACATGGACAGGGAGTATCGCTGAAGTGCGTTCTGTTATGGCAGATTCAATCTTATCCGGATCGAGATTCAGGTACTCAGGTTCAATATCAACGAAAACCGGTGTTATATTGTTCCACCAGAGGGCATGTGTAGTAGCCACAAAACTATATGGCGTGGTAATGACCTCGCCCTGGATATCTAAAGCGCGCAAAGCACATATCAGGGCCAGGGTTCCGTTTGAAAACAGAGAAATGTGGTCAACTCCAAGATATTCTGCCAGTTTACTTTCCAGCAGTTCATGAAAAGGACCATTGTTTGTCAGCCACCGGCTTTCCCAGATCTGTTCAAGGTAAGGGAGAAACTCCTCCAGGGGAGGCAATGCCGGCAGGGTCACGGTGATTTTTTTATTCAATGCTGAACCTGGCATTCTTATCTATTCGAGAACTAACCATTAAACAATGAAGCACTCTTAAGGCATTCCCTGATCTGATCTTCAGCTTTATTAACAAAAGGATATAGAATCGAATACTGTTCAATCGGATCGTATCCCTGAGAGTAAGACCGGATTTGCTAAAAATGTCATAAATATACGCTCCCATATACCGGATGGAAGCGGCGCTTTCATCCGAAATTTTACCACCTTTACGGACCAGGTTCACGACATGGATAATTTGCTGCAAATGAGAAGAATAGTAAAGACCGGTGAACCGGGGGATAAGCAAGGGGATATAGATTGCTAGACACCATAGGACTTTTTTATCATTTTCAGGTAACGATCCGGTGATAGCCTCAGGATGTTTGGTGTAAACATAATCACACCTATTAAGAAATACAATATTACCAAATTGCAGGTGATGATATGTGATAACCGAATCCACATACCGTTTGCCATAAAGAGCAACGGGATCTAAATGTGGATTTCGTCTCATCACAAAGGCCTGATTAATAATAAAATGATCTTTGATGATAAACTCGTTCGCGGAAATGATACGTTCATTTTGAAATTTACCGGCAGGAAACCAAGCATGTCGGGTTTTAAAGTCGGATCCTTCATTGAGTACCCATACATTTTGCATACAGAGGCTGCATTCAGGATGCTTTTCAAGCATTTTCACTTGTTCACTGTATACATCAGTTCCAAGAAGATAGTCATCTGCATCTACGTGAACTATATACTTACCCCTGGCAAGTTTGTAGGCATTGCATCGATTATAACCACTCCGCTGAGAATTATTTTTAGGATTATAATCACTAGAATTAATACGTGTACTGTAAATTAAATCCGGATACATTTCCATGTAATCCTGAATGATATTCCACGTGCTATCAGAAGATCCATCATCACTGATGATAATTTCACTTTGAAATTCCATCCGTTGTTTTAAGATGCTATCAACACAACGGTGTAAAAAATCCTCCTGATTATGAGTAATAACCAGAATACTGAGCAAAATCTTTCTTTCTAGTATCACTTATTCAACAGGATTGTACTATGTCAATTTGTAAGAAAATCAACTTTTCAGATGCATACCAAAACGAATCTAAATATATTCAATGCCTTTTAGTATTTAATAAAATAGCCTCCTGTAACGCCGATTCTATTATACGAAGGTGTTTTCCCATCGAAAAGTTTAGTCTGATATTTTCTTTTCCATTACGCCCCATCTCCATTGCCAGTTTAGGATTTTCTATTAATTCAACAATACAGGATGCCATAGCATCAACATCATGTTCATCTACGAGAAATCCCGTTTTACCATCAATAATAACTTCCGGAATGCCCGCATGTCGTGTTGAAATAACAGGTATTCCTGCAGCACTAGCTTCCTGAACAGTAACTGGAGTACCCTCCATATCTCCGTTAATTGAAGTAATTGAATGCTGAACAAATCCAGTAACTACAGAAAGCAGCGCTATAAATTCATCAGTAGTAATGACATCTAATAATTTTACATTATTCTTTAAATTAAAGTATCCTATTAGATTATGAACCGTTTCGAACAAAGCACCCTGACCTGCAAAATATAGTTTGATATCCGGATGTTTCTCGGCTGCCTTCCTTATTGCAAGCAAAGTATAATATGGTGCTTTTTTATCCACAAATCTTCCAACAGCAACGAACGATTTATGTTCCTTAAAAGAAGGTAAAATACCGAGGAATAGATCATTAGGTGCACAGATAGCTTTACAAATCTTTTCTTCCGGACATCCTAACTCAATTAGTTGTTGTTTCATGACCTCTGAGACAACAATTATTTTACTTGAATATCTAAATAAATTCTGATATTTTAATCGATAGCTATCAATCAATTGTTTTAAAAATGCATCATAACCATGAAATATGGTCACCAAGGGCAGTTCTATTCTTTGACATGCGTTAACTATTTCTGCTCCTGTGACACCATACTCAGCAAAAACGACATCAATTTTATTCTTTTTAAGTGATTTTATGAATTCAACTTCCTGAACTGATAATGTCTCCTGTATTATCCTGCGATAGATTTTTCGCGTCCAACGATTCATCGTACCAGCCTTAGCTTCAATAACTCCAGATCCTTCGAGATGATTGGGTATTCCTCCTCCATAATAATAATATACGTTTGCCTTTATCTGCTTATGGGCTTCAATGAATGTTTCTGAATATATTTTCTGGGAAGGTGATATGATTGCAACATTCATAGTACGTTGAGTCTCATGAGTAATTCAGTAACAGCAGTTTATTTCAGCAAATAACAAGGGATCCTAATGAAAATTTTTGTCTAAGCCTGATGCAGATTTTTGAAAGTATTAGGCTCGTTTTCATTTTTCTTAATCTGTATTTAACATTTTTTATATCCTTATAGTCTTTATTTGCATTTATTACATATATGTAATTTTTAATGAGATTTTTTTTTATTTCATTGTTTAAAAGACCCTTTTTCCGGAGCATTCTTTCCATTTTCACGGTAAAAGCATACATCCCAGTGTACATTTGCCGTGTATCGAAGTTCATACTTTTAAGATGTTCTCTGTAATAAATACCATAAAAATCCTGATGATAAAACCGAAATCCAGCAATTGCTGTTCTCATCCAAAAATCCCTGTCCTCAGCCGACTTTAATTTTTCATCGAAAAATCCAACTTGACGAAATACATCTCCTTTAATAAGGATTGAGTGGATTGGTATCGGAAATAACATATCTCGTCGAAGTAGATCAACCAGAGGTTTCTCTAATTTATTTACCGGCTGGTAGAAATAACTTGCTTTATTGCTAAAATATTCTGTAAACCTCATTGTATTGCAATAACTTATAAAATACTCCTCATTGGATTCCAAAAAGCTGATCTGTCTCTGAATCTTCTCAGGGACCAATAAATCATCTGCATCAAGAAACTAGACATATTCACCAAGCATGACTTTAAGTCCAGCATTGCGGGCTGACGAAAGCCCTCCATTTTTTTTTTGAAGATATCGAAAGCGTTTATCTTTATTACAATATAACTGAGCAATGTCATCAGTATTATCTGGGCTACCATCATTTACAATGATACATTCCCAATGAGGATAAGTCTGTGTAAGAACTGAATCCAGCGATTCAGATAAAAAATTACCTTGATTAAAACATGGTATTATAACGGAAACCAATAAAGAGGATTTCACTATATATTATGGCAATTTAAAAAACATATATGTTCCCTTATCAATAGTAAGTTCTTGGAGCGGATTTAAGGACTGCCGGGTAGAATCTAGATGCTTTAATGGAAAGCTTATAATCCTTTTTAATCTTTTCTTTAAACTTTTCGAAATATTTCTGGTATTACTTTCCACCTTTTTTTGTAAAGCAATCGAGACCAATCCTGAATGGGTTGCTAATTCAATAAGTGAATGATGATCGAAGCAATTGATATGTTCTAAAGGTGCAACTGGGTTCAAACTGTCATTACTTCCTTTTAAAGCTGTCCAATCCCACTTTTCCAATCGCTTTTTAATGTTCCATCCATTGGGTACGTTTATTTTAATAATGCCATTCGATTTTAAACTTTTTATTAAAAAATTCACCGTTGTCCTTATATCTGGAAGATGCTCGAAAACTTGTTCTGTGTTAATAAAATCATAACGATGGTTCGCAATTTCAGAATAACTAATTACATTAATCCCTTTACTCCTTGCATAATCAATCCTTGATTGGCTGTATTCGGTGCCATGGACTGTGCATCCGAAACTTTGAGCTATTTGACACCAATGACCCCAACCCATACTAAAATCCAGAAATTTCAAGTCGGTCGGTGGCTGATCAAAGTGTTTAATTATATCAACAATTTCCGAACTTAAATAGGCAAAATATTCAATCCCACGCGATTTTTCGTAAAGATCAAAGCATTTTTGTGGATCAATCCATATATTATACAATTTATGCATCAGAAAGTCATTAGGAATTTCTTTCTGGTAGATTAAACCACAGACAGAACATTCAAACAATATATAATCCTGATCCTGTAAATACTTAAATTCAATACCTCCTTGAAATTTATAAAAGTTGATGAGATACTCATGTAAAGTACTATTGCTGTATGCTATTCGGCATAGCTGAATGCCGTCATTGCATCCACAAGATGGGCAGTTCCTTCTCAGAATAAAATATTTGTTCATGATTTAAATCCATTGAGATTATAGGGTGGATTTAAAAAATAACAAAATGGATCCAAATTATAAATAATTTCCACTGGCAGAAGAATTATGAAGTTCTGAATGCAGTCCATAAATTCTATATTTATAACTTATTTATCCATTTTTTAATTTGAAGAATCAACTCAATAATAAAAGAGAATTTTCCGTTTTTTAGATTCATATATATATTATAATCATCTTCATGAGAATTCAGATAATCAATTTTATTCATTAATCTTAAATATGTCTTGTAAAAAAGAGGCAAATAGGACTGGAAAACAAATTCCTTCTCTTTATCAATTAAGGCTTTTAATTCTGATTGTGAACTAATACCGTTTGAATCGAAAATTGATATGGTTCTTTCAAATTGATTATAACTACAATTATTTAATAAGATGCACTTTAAGAAGAACTCCCAATCGGAAACAATAATATTATTCTCATTATAAAGTCCATATTTTAGGAATAATTCTCTTTTGATAAATGTAGCCGGGTGAGGAAGAGTCCCTTCAACAAAGAATGAAAAATCCAATTCATTTTTCTGGGGAGATTTGCGAATCTCAGATTTGTCATTATTAATAATAAAATTCCCAGAAATAATATCTTCGATGTAATTTTCTCTGAAATAATCTTCTAACACCTTATCATCAGCAAGGCAATCTCCAGAATTCAGAAAAAGGCAATATTTAGCAGTAGCCTTTAAAATACCCTTATTCATGGCATTGTAAATTCCTTTATCCGGCTCACTAATCCAATAGGTTATTTTCCCCGCAGAATCTTTTATTACCGCTTCGCTTCCATCGGTGGATCCTCCATCAATGATAATGTACTCAAAATCCGTAAAAGTCTGATTAACCACACTCTCGATAGTTTTCTTTAAGCCCCCAACCTTATTCAGATTAATGGTGATTATAGTAATTTTTTGCATTATAAGATCACCAAATTAACCAGTTATCATAGTCTATCCCTACCATTTTTGATGAATCCATTCTGAATCCCATATTCATTCCTGGATTAGAGCTAAAAGTCCCGACAAAATAATCACCTGATTCTAAAATATCCATCGACGCAAATAATTTGATCAAATCATTCTTTTGTTCTTCTTTATTTTTCTTCAAAAAGTCCTTATGGAAATATCCACACTCTGATTCCTTGCATAAGGTAAAGAAATTCCAATCTGGATATTTTGATTTCAAGGAAGTGAAAACCTCATAATTATCTGTTAAAACATACGCGTTTCTAATATTTGAGTGTTGTTGCGCTTTCGTAATATAAATATCCGGATCAAGCAACTCATATTCCTTAAACTTATCACCGGATCGTATATGAAAGCCTATGTATGGAGTCTTAATACCTATTGTATTTTTTAATTTATTTATTTCTTCCTGAATCTGGGGCTGATACTTCCATATCATTCGATGTAACAATCTACAGTTATCCAAAAGTTTTCCGTTAAGATTTAATTCTTCGATTAAATAATATGCATTCAAATCCTGTTCGGTTCGTATCTTTCTGAAAAGATCATACGTAAAATAATCAATATTTTTCACTCTTTTGTACAAATTATAAAGATAGCGATCCTTTTTACTTTTATAATTAGGTTTGCCAAATCGATAATTGTAACCACTTAATAATGAATAATTGTGTTCATTACAAAATGGTCGAAAAAAATCCTGCCAGCCCCTATTTATGGAGAAATTTGCATCCCTTGAATTTAAAACAAACCGAATCTTGTGCACCAGACAATAATGTATGGCTAAAAGCATGTTATTATATTCAGAGAAGAAACCTGCTGATTCTCCAACACGAAAAACCAATTTCTTTTTGAAACGATTATTCAACCTATTATAATCTTTGACATTCAATTCCATTTCCCAAGAAACACTAATATCAAAATAAATAAGTCAAATAGATATGACAATTTCTAAAGACGTCTGCCTTCATCACTACCATGAAGTAATAATTGATTACGTGTTTCACTTAGATACTGCTTTCCAAATTTTTCGCAAGGTTCTAGGTGATTTCCCTCCGCCCATTCATTCCATGCGTTAATGAATAAAAAATTATTTTCGTGATCCTTTAAGGGATAATGTTCGAGAATAAAGGACAGCCACTCACCATATTTTTGCGGTGAATTATTATAAAACAAAAATGCATCTCTCCCTCTCCGTGCTGTATTATCCCACATTGGATTAATCCCGGGGAATAGATCATAAGATGTTGGAATAATGTAATTTTTTATCACGTAATCAACATAATGCTCATAATTAAGACGATATATGGCTTTATAATAAGATTCCTTTATCTTTTCTTTCAGACCAAATCTTACTAAAAGATGATTATAGGTATTTTTAATAATATGATTAGTTTCATTCTTTATCTTATCATCCATGTATTTCCATAAATAGCGTGAATGCGGTTGAAATTCGATAATGGAATCAAATAATTGGTAATGGGTTAAAATATCCTTATTCCCTGTGTCAAAGGCACAGAAAAACAGATCAACCTTTTCTATTTCATAAACAGTCTTTCTAATAGTAGTTATATATTCATCTAAATTTGGTATTGAAAAGGGATTATAAATAGAAAAGAAGGGTTTGCCCTCAATCTTGATATAACGATCGTCTCGGAAATATTTTATTAAGTCCTTGGCAAGTAAAACAGCGTCTTCTCTCGAATAATTCTGAGCTATCAATATTTCATTTTCACTACCATCCCATCTCCTGCTCCAATTTTCATTAGCCCAGCAAATCATAAAAGGAAAATCGGGTTTTCCACTCGCAAGGACTCCCTCTATTGGTTTTTCAAGTAATCGTTTTCCATTGAACCAATAATAATAATAACAAAATCCATATATGCCATATTCTTTCGCTAATTCAGCTTGCGCCTCTCTTGCTTCTGACAACCTCAGATCATAGAATCCAAGATCAGCTGGCAATTGCGGTTGGTAATGTCCTTTAAATAAAGGTTTTGCCTTGACCACATTTGTCCATTCTGTAAAGCCTTTTCCCCACCATTCATCATTTTCAGGGATGGGATGGAATTGGGGGAGATACATGGCTATGGGGCGGATATTTGTCAAATGGTTTGATTTACTGTACTCATAACCTTTTCTACAATTGTGCTTATATCATAATATTTCTTAGTTTTTTCCTGTAAAAACTTTCCGATGAATTGCCGCTTTTCCTTATTATTTACTAATTTGATTATGTTTTCAGCCATGCTCCTAAGATCTAAATAAGGAGAAATACATTCTTTAACTTCATTAAGTAATTCGGGCGGACCACCCGTGTTATCAAAACAAAGAATGGGTTTACCTAAAGCAGCTACCTCTAAATTGACTATCGGAAATGGATCTTCTCTTGAAAGCATAAGAAATATATCAAAATCATTGAAGTATCGGTTTGCGTTTGACAAATGGTCAATAAAATGAATTTGCGAATGAAATTCAGATTTTTTAATGTCATAATTAAGTTCGTAATTAAGCTCACCACCGATCCATATAAAATGAATGTCATTATCAGTAGCAGATAAAACCTGGATAGCTAGGGGTATAAATAAATCTTTGCCTTTTCTCCAACCTTCAGCCCCGGAAGCTCCGACTATTATCGAGCTATCTGAAATGTTAAACCATTTCCTAAGTCCATTTCTTTCTTGATTGTGATTTATTTTCTCAAAGTCTATAAACTCGTGAATGAGTTCAATTCTATCTTTCGAGATACAATATTTTTCAATTAAGTTATTTTTGACAGCTTCAGAGACACATATATATCTTTTTGTATATTCTTTAATGTATCGTAAATTTTGAGCTCCGCATTTTTCAATCCAATAATTTAATTCATGTACATGAGTTATAACTGGAATGTTCAAGGCAGCCAGTTCATGCAATAAGCTGCCGTTGGTTATTGTATTGGAATAGATTAGATCAAATTTTTGTTTTTTATAATATTTTAAGATTCTTTTTTTGCGAAAATTAGCTTTTAATAAATAGCAATATTTTACAATTGTGTTGTTATTAAATGGTTTATGCCAAATTCGAGTCGGAGCTAGTTTTTCAAATTCAGGTAATAGTTCACCACTATTACTTAAAAGTATTTCAAAATTAAATATTGACTGGCATTTGAATTTTATTAAAAGTTCAAGTAAAAATAATTGTGCACCTGCGCGACAAGCATCATGTGAGATGAATAAGATTTTTTTCATTAACCTACTTTTCTAAGACAACAAGAATCGTTTCTCCATTAAACATTTTTTTCATAAGATAATATGGGAGTATATTGAATAATTTGCTGAATACGATATTTTTAAGTTGATTTTGTAAATTTATTTGAACAAGCTCTTTTCTATAAAAGGGTAATGGTTCGAAATATATTTTCTTAAGATGAAAACCGAATAACTTTGCAACTTTCTGTATTGACGAATTATTCCACCAACCGACATGATGTGGAGGCATATTTAACAAAAGTGAACCATTTTGAAGATAATAATCCGTGAATGGATAAAAGACATAACTCTTTGTATTTGGAACTGAAATAATAAGTTTTCCACCTCTTTTGATCACTCTATACGAATTTACGAAGAAGTCATTAATTGCAGAAATATGCTCTAAAACTTGAAAGCTCACGATATAATCGAAACTGTCAGATTGGAAATCCGAAAGTGATTTATGTCCAACATTTAGATTTTTACTTTTACAAATATTAACAGCATCAGAATTCAATTCTGTACCCTGAAAAGTTAAAAGATGTTTATTTTTTAAGCTATCCAAAAAATCACCATTCCCACAACCTATTTCAAGTAAATGTCCTTTTACAATATGTTTGCGTGAAATTTCAAATTCCCATTTCTCAGATTGATAGTACCATTCATAGTGTTGTAAATCTTTATAAAATTGCTCGTCCCCAATAATAGTAAATGGGGAAAAATATATATACCCCGTTTTTAAGCATTTACATAAGTTTATCGTTTCGATTTCATTAAACATTCTAGTAACATCAATGTCAAACAGTTTCTTATAGGACTCAAGTAACAATCTTTTGTCAATATGTTTGAGAACAATATAATCCTCTCCAAGTGTCACCGGATTATATAATTTGCTAGAAAGCATCTGAAATTTAAGATCTATTAAAACCGAATTACTTACATATACTCAAAAATATGAACCTGGCTAAAGACATTGAATCTTTTCCCATTTATAATAAGGAATGACAAATCCAGCACGATCGAGATCTTTTTTCCTTACACCCAAATCCTCAATGCTAATTCCAATCTTATCCTCCACAATATCAAAAAGTTTTATCCTTGAGATGAAACAAGCAATCACTAAGCTATATTTGCCTGGAATTAAAATATTCTTTGATATTCTTACATTTAGATCGCAACAACCTATTTCTAATATTTCACTAGGATCAAGGCAGTCATGTAAGGATGTCGTAAAAATTGGTATATTCTCAGCATTTACAAATCTTATCGCAACTGTGGCATTTTCGTACTGTTTTAGTATTGTAAGTCTTATAGAAATAACAAAATCTTCCTCCGTGGCAATAGTATTAGTTAAAATTCCTTTAGAGTTTAAGATTTTTATATTGTTAATGTAAATTTCGCTATCAGTACTTGTATCCCTTATCCATTCAGCATATTCTTGAGTGTCGGTAATTAAATAGTTTGAAATGATATTTACGACGGTTCCATCACATTCAATTTGTCCATCTTTTAAAAGTATGCCTCTTGTACATAACTGTTTCACAGCCGCCATATTATGACTCACAAACAGCACCGTCCTCCCTTCTTTGGTATTCACCTCCTGCATCTTCCCGATCGCCTTTTTCTGGAACTCCGCGTCCCCCACGGCCAGCACCTCGTCCACCACCAGGATCTCGGGCTCCAGGTGGGCGGCCACGGCAAAGCCCAGCCGCACCAGCATGCCGCTGCTGTACCGCTTCACCGGCGTGTCAATGTACTGCTCCACCCCGCTGAAATCAACGATCTCGTCCAGCTTCTTCCGTATCTCGGACTTCGTCATTCCTAAAATCGCCCCATTTAAAAAAATGTTCTCCCTGCCGGTCAGCTCGTAATGAAAGCCCGTGCCCACCTCCAGTAACGAGCCAATACGGCCGTTGTAATCTATCCTTCCGGTCGTGGGACCGGTCACCCGCGAGAGGATCTTCAGCAGCGTGCTCTTCCCCGCCCCGTTCTTGCCGATGATCCCCAGCACCTCGCCGGGCATCACCTCCAGGTTGATGTCGCGGAGGGCCCAGATGTATTCGGGGAGGCGGTCGGCGGTCGGCGGTCGGCGGTTGACTGTTGATCCTTCGGGCTTCGCCCTCAGGACATGCTGTTGACTGGAAGAGAGACCGACCTGGAGATAAGGATCCTCTTTGCCTCTGACCTTGGCAAACCAGCGGTTCAGGTCGTGACGGAGGGTGCCGGTGCCGATGGTGCCGAGGCGGTACTGCTTGGAGAGGTTCTCTATGCGGATGATGGGTTTCAGGGTTTCAGGGTTTCAGGGTTTCAGGGTTTCAGGGTTTCAGGGTTTC
>ENA-UOWG01000268-UOWG01000268.1-activated-sludge-metagenome-genome-assembly--contig:-NODE-268-length-76558-cov-6.222148_pt1 | contig 76558 bp, 74 predicted proteins | sample MGYA00238147_ERZ761563 | MGnify/ENA primary metagenome ERZ761563 (study PRJEB28884, sample SAMN05720216) | anaerobic digester metagenome | isolation source: active sludge of municipal...
CGAATACGAATTCGAGGGTCTCGCAGTTAGGATGGATATCGAGCCATATCCCTTTTGTTTTGGCGTCCACTGAGAACTTCGGCCAGATTCCTTTTTGGAAAGCCTGGCGGTAGACCTCCTGATATTTGGAATCCCAAAGCTTGAAATAACCGTTGCAGTCTTTTGTCACCATGGCGGGAAAGTATCTGATATTTTCCCTTTTTATTTCCTCCTTATTCGGAATATACCCGAAACCGTATCCCCAGGACGGGCAGAGTTCGCCTTTGATTTCTTCCTCCACGAGTCCGTGATCCCAACCAAACCTTTCCGATGTTTTCCGGAGCTGTTCGATTAAGGTATCGATTGCCTCAAGGCTTTTCGCCTTTCCTTTGTAGTGAATCGTTATTCCCATGATTCTTCCCTCCTTTGAGTTTTTAAGAACTGATTTCATGGTAGAGGGAATGGGAAATGAAATAAGACGGGTCTTTATGCCGTCTGCGACATCTTCCTTCGATTATATCTTGTATTTACACGTGAAGCTGCTATAAGATCGGAAAATACATTAGCCATGAATAACGGAGGGGGTTTCACTTATGCAAGAGTACGAATTCTTCTTTCTTTCCTTGAACCGTAGTTTCATCATGACCATAGGCACTGATGAGCAAGGCTTAGTAGACTTCCTGTCTATGTTTTCGCTTTCCGTTGATGCAGAGAATTCGATAATCCAAATCCGCCCTTTTCAACAGACTACTTTGGAATTAAGAAATAACATCAATAGTTTTGTAGACAAACACAAAGCCAATACCCCGCAAGTCCACAGTCTGAGACAATTTGTTGAGGGTATTGGCGAAGGAGAATTCTTTTTCTTCCATCCTAACAGAAATTTTTCCACCCAGGATATAGTGACGATCGGAAATTATCTTAGGGCAGCGAATGGTAACGAGGATTTTGAGCTACTTACGTCTCAAACGCAAGAATCGCTTGGCCGCGTCTTAGAGAACTATGAGCCTGTGGCATACGCTAATTCGAGGCGGACAATGATCGGCGAATCAGAACGAAAAAAGAGAGTATGCAGATTTTGCGGTCAATCGGAGCCAGTGGTTAAGTTTCGAAAGGTTGCGCACGCAATATCAGAATCCCTCGGCAATAAGTCGATAATCTTGAACGAAGAATGTGACACGTGTAATGAGGTATTGGGTGATGAGGTAGAGATAGATATGATCAACTATCTGAGCCTCTATAGAACATTCTTTACTGTACACGGTAAGGACGGCATCCCCAAAATGAAAGAAAAGACCTTCCGGTTTCAGCACCTCAAGGACCGCGAATTTGCTTTTGTGCTTCAAGGGGATAACACCGCTACCGAGTATGGGCCTCCAAAGGCTATCATTGCCAAAACGAACCAAAGGGTTGCCCTTCAAAATATATACAAGACGCTCTGCAAGTATGCGTTAAGTGTAATAGAAAGAAAATACATCCCGTACTTTACGGAAACGATTGAGTGGATCAGAGGTCGGAAAGATTTCAGCGAACTTCCGAAGATTGCCATGTTAACGACGTATCAATTTATGGATTCAGTAGCTTCTCCAGCCATTATTGTTTACCGAAGAAAGACCAATGACAAGAACCTGCCCTATCTTGTCGGTGAGTTTCACTTCACATGTCTAGTTTTTATTTTTGTTGTTCCTCTGAGTTCTCAGGACGATAGAACGTTTACATACTCAACCGATTATGATGGATTCTGGAATTGTTTTCCTTACAGCAGAATCCAAGACACTAACTGGAAATTCGACGATTTCTCAGATTCCCAAAAAAGATTGCTTGAATTCAAGATAAAACTATTACAAAGAAAATAGCTCACATCTGTGATAATCTTGATAATTTATTTTACAATCAACCAGTTAAATTCAATATTGTTATCCAGTTCTTCGCCGTCCAGTTTAACTTTGAAACTCTCCCCTTCTTTTACATCCTCCATGTCTACATAGAGGTTTCCGCCACCGAGTTTTCCGAGGGGAGTGATGTATATTTGAGAGCTATTAGATACTGCTTTGGTTTCGATCTCCGCTTCCTTGTCTCCCGCTTCTATTTCAGCCTTTCCTCTGGTTTCCTCTCCAAGTTCGAGGTTATCACCCTTGATAGTCTCTTCCGCCTCAATATTTTTTGCCTTAACCGTTCCAAGAGCCTCGATATCTTCGGCAGTAAGCTTTCCGCTGAGGAGATCGACGTCTCCGGCTACCGACAAAGATCCGAGAACGTTTATATTGCTTCCAGCCACGTTCAGGGCAATCTCAAGATTGCCGAGCCTGGTTTCAATGAGCCCGATTCCTTCTTCGCTGTTTTGGAGTTGAATTTTTGCCATTTGATCTTCCAGGGTATTTGTTCGATCCGAGATGTCTGAAACACTTTCGTCCAGATCTCCTATCGCTTCTTCGAAGACCTTAGTATTCTTGTCCACCAAATTCTTTATATCTTCCAGTGTGGTAATGTTGTCGGTCGTTTGGAGTTGGAGGCTAGCGATATTTTGGCTCTGTTCCTGAAGTTCTTTGATAGCCAGTGGAGTTTCGACATCCGGTAGGGATTCGTCATATGATCCAGATTTGAGGTTCTTGAGATAGATAAGCTGTTCTCCGGACAGTTGTTCTATGAGGCGGACCGCTTTAGCCATGTCAACATTCACGGCTTTATTCCCCCGCTGGGAATAATATGACCAAGCGAGATCTTCCGACCGGCCTTCAGGAATGAGAGAGAAATTGTGAGGCGAAAGAGTTGTAATATTTCCAGCTTCATCTCGGACTTTCAGTTCAGATGAATCAGAAACGTCTTCGGAGTAGAGCTGGATTGAATCAGCGGGGGAAGTGGAAGGAATAGTGCCGTTCGAAAGCACCAAGACCCTGGTGCCGGAAGTTCCTGCGGCAACATTTCCTATGCTCAGATTGCCAGCAACGGATAGAATTGAATTTGGGTTTGTTGTCCCGATTCCGACGTTGCCGCCACTTGAAACCGTCATCCTGATAATATTGTTTGTTCCAAATTGCAGAGGGTAATTACCGATATGCGCTATTACTCCTGCATAAGCAGCGGAATCGGTTAACAATCCTCCTCCTGTGCTCTTGTCTTGCCCAATTCTGAATGTTCCGCCAGTATTAGCATAATTCGTATAAGCGGAATTGGCGCCTGTTGTTGACTTTATTTGCTGGCTCGCCCCTGGGGCCTGAACATCCAGAGTTGATCCCGGACTCACCGTCCCGATGCCGACGTTGCCATTTATTATTGTACTTCCTTCACTACCAGGAGTTATTATGAGACTCCCTGGATAGGTAGCGGCTTCATTGCCGTAAAAGGAAATAAAACTTCCCCTTGTAGTTGTAACGTCTCCACCTCCACCTATACGAGTGATATGGCTATCCGCATCATCTGTTGTATTTCCATAAATATCAAAGTAGGTAGTTCCGCCTCCTCGTATGGAAGCAGTAGATCCAGTGCTTGCAATATCCAATTTTGCTCCGGGCGCTGTCGTCCCGATACCAACATTGCCGCTTTTTACTGTAATCGTTCCACCAGCAACCTGAAGTGATGTATTTGTATTATCCCAATATATTCCGGTTTTGATTGTTCCATTGTTTGCAAAATCCAACTCTGTGTACCGGGAACCATCATTGTCAATAATCATAGTATTTGCATTTCCACCTTTAACAACCAACATTGCATTTGGGTTCGTCGCCCCAAGTGGACCTATATATGTTTTTCCTGATGTTGCTCCAAGTCGAGTGTCTCCATGTTCTATGTATAGAGCCGAACTAACAGTTCCTTCAGTTGGAGCAGATTCGATATATAATGAAGATGCTTTGTTAACAGTTGCTCCAGAGCTTACAGTAACCTGCGGTTCTGTAATTCTAAGTGATTCAATATGTCCAATAGTTTCATTCTCTTGAGTAGTAATGCCAAACCCATCAATTCCGACGTAAGCCGCAAAGGAAATATCCCCAGGCGCCATTGTAATAGTTGGATCTATATCCATTCCTAGAACAAAAGTGCTACCACCATCAGAGGTAAAAACATTTGTAAAACGATTTCCTACCCATCCCACGGTTGCTCCGACACCGAAAGCATTATGAGCACCCGCCGCGATAATCCCGCCAGAAGCAACAATTCCGTAGTTTTTTTGTATTTCCAATTTGCTTACTCCTCCGGCATCTTGAAAAATCAAATCATTGGAGAAAGTAATATGTGCCTTTGCCGTTCCAGTATTTCTAAAAAACAGATTTTGGCTTGTTGAATCTGATCCATTTGCATCAAGGTAAAAAGTTGCACCTGTGCCTTGGAGCCATATATTCCCGTTTCGAATATCTAAAGCATGTTGCGGACTTGTCGTTCCGATCCCGACGTTGCCACCAGTTGTTATTCGCATAACTTCTGTTGAACTCTCCCCCATTCGAAATGTTAATGAGCCCGTGTCGATTTTATCGATAGTTGAATTTCCATTATTTGGCCGATTAAACTCAAGATTGTTGCCAGTCAATCGCATTCCTGAAGTAGTGGAAACGTTATAAATATGAAGTAAGTTCGTAGGGCTCGTCGTCCCGATGCCGACATTGCCGTCATTTTTAATTGTCATCCTTACTTGCCCAGTTGTGCTTCCATCAGGTGTTGTATAGAAAGTAATTTTTCCGGGCATATCATTAATTCCAGGCGTATCATCAACCTCAAACATGATGCGCGACGTCATAAAATAATTCGCACCGTCATATCCATACCCCCGTATGTCACCAATTGTATCAGCTAAAGCAACAATGGATGGTCCCGCCTTAGCACGACGCAGAAATATCGAGCTTGCATCAATATTCGCCTGAGTCGTAAGTTGCATATCGGCATCAGTCGTACTAAAAATATCCAACAATTCCCCCGGGCTCGGCGTCCCAATCCCGACCTTGCCGGAAGTAGCATCAACAAAAAGCTTTCCGGAATTGACATTGAAGTCTCCGGCCATGTTTAACCCTCCGGCGCTGGTGAAATCCGTTCCAGCATTTCCGATATTAAGCAAAAGATTATTTTGAACATTCAGATTGCCGGAGAAAGCGGCCGCTCCAGTGACCATATTTCGGGCAGTGAGGTCATTGGCGATAATCTCCGCTACTGTGATCTCCGTATCCCTGTTAATGTCTTTTCCCAGGATCGAGTTGTTTTTGATGGTTCTTGATATAATGGAATTCCGGTCAATATGCTCTGATTCGATGCTCCGGAGCTGTATATTCTTGGCTGTTATCGCGTCTTTCTTAACCCGGATTATTCCATATTCATCCATTACCAAATCTCCGCTTATGTAAGCGTATTTTTCAAAAGACGGGGTAGGGTCTTCAATTTTACTGAAATTGATTTGGGGTAAATTATTCCCGACTGACAAAGCGCTGCTTTGTGAACTATAGGCTGCGCTATTTGATTCTGTTTCCTCTCCGCTCACGATTCCGAAGTCTTGGCCTGTGCCACTTCTCTCTTCCAAAGGCTTAGTAAAATTTAGTCTGTTTTCCGAAGGTGTCTGTTTATCCAACCTTAAATTGTAAATGGCGGCGCAACCAAGAAGGATGAAGGTAACACTTGAAACGCGAAATAGGGTTTGATGATTCCATTTCATTTTTTTGGTGCTAGTCTGCCCATCTAAAGCTGTTTTACTTTTCCACATTTTTATTTTTGTTTTAGATTATTGAAAAAAGAAGTTAAGGAAGGTTTGCGATATTTGAATTATATAACACCTATAATTTCCGTCAACTTTCTTGATTCTCAAAGGCTCGTGTAATTTGCTTCTTGAGATTGCTCGTGTAAAATCTCGTAGCGCGAAGCTCCTTAAGATTCGGAATTTCGGTCTGTGATGAACCGGTATGCTGGATAATAGTTGAAAAGCACGCTATCATTTTGTCTAGAATACAGATAACCTCCCGGCCATTGTCACTTTTCAAATGCTCAAGCCCTTCATCGCAATAGACGATCATTTCAGTGCAATAGCTCGTCTTGCCAAGAACAATCGATTCCTTTTCGTCCAGCTTGGCATACTTGCCAAGAATGTCCTGGTAATGTTTCGCAATGAGCGAGAAAAAGCAGCAAATTTCCTCCAGCTGGTTCTTGATGGCGAAGCCTTTTGCGCCATTGCCGTGATCCGGCTTAGGTTTCTCTTGGATTTTCTGTTTCATTGAATTGGAATTTGAGAGACGGGTTTGAACATGCGGCGATTTACCCAATACTGGCTTACCGTTATTCCATTACCCTGTTCATTGCTTCAACAAGATGATTCCGATGCTTGAATTATATAACAACTAAAATATTTGTCAAAAAAGTAAAGCTGTGGATAACATAAGTGAGGCTCAACAAAAACTTCAACTTTCTAAACCAAGGTGGTTTTTGGATTTTGCCAGTTTACTGGCAAGCTGTCCATGATTCTTGACAATAGCTTCGATTTCGTCGCCGGAAAACCCTAACAGTTTTAATAAGTGTAGCTGAAAAAGACCTTCGATCTTCATGCAAACACTCCAAAGCTCAACACCGGTTAAGGATTTTGTTTCCAAGCTCTTATCGTAATGAACAAGATAGTTTCTGGTATTTACTATATTACCTATTAAAGCGTTTCTGTCCCTTGCTGTGCCAAAATATGATTTGAAAGGGTCGATCATTTTCTTCAGACGCTTTCTTAATGATATTTCGTTAGCATATTTAAGCAACCCTTCCAGCCATTCTTTTCTTGACTGTGGACAAGCCAACAAAAGCTGCGCGACCAATTCGCTGAATTCAGTGCCAGGCATGGTTGTTTCTTCGAAGGTTCTCCTGTGAAACGTCTCTATCGCTTGGGCGAGAGAAAGGAACTTGCTTTCCAGGTATCTGTGTGCGCCGGATGTTGAAGCAAAATAGAGATTGAAGGCGGGTTCGATACGCTCGTAGGCATCCAACCACTTGGATAATATTTTGCCCAGTTTGTTGCCTATTTGACCATATCGAAAAACCATCTTATGCCATTGCACATCAGGCACTGTTTTTGAGAATGGCAAGCTGGGGTAAATTATCTTGATCGGAACCTCAAATTCCCGATCGCCGAGTTTCTGTTTAAGTTCATCTGAAGTCCCGATGAAAGACGTAAAAGTCACTGTTTCATCCATGGCAAAACAGAAAAAATTATTTAACCTAAATGCGAGTCGGGTAAAATCCTCAAGTGCCAGCAACTTTTTTGATACCAATTTGACCAGGGCTCTTTGGCTGATTTTCGCTTCTGTAACATTACCGCCACCGGGAAGTGTCCATTCAAATGTGAATAACAGATCAATGTCTTTTGTAAGTTTTGTCCGGATCTCTTTGGGCGCACGGAATTTAATGGACATGTCTTGGAACTTCGAGCCGTGTTTGGTTTTAATGCCCGAAATGGACAACCACTCATCAAATCCTTCCAAGGAGAACCTAAGGCTTGAAAACTTTATATCTTCCCCGTCCACATAGTGAGCGCCAATAAAAACACGATTTACATGAATGAGGGATTTCGATATACCTTGGGAAGAAAAGTTTCTTCTCTTGTAATGACATTTTTCAAGCGTTACTAATCCCTCACCCTCCACAACCCCATTTAGTCTTTCGATATTATGATCATTATCAAGCATCTTTGTTATGCCACCAAATACGCCAATAACTTCGACTTCAGCTTCACCTGAGTTTGATACCTTGAGAGTTCCGGGTAATTTTGCATCAGGGCTTGCGGGCAGCCAGAAGTAACCAATTTTGGAAAACTCAGATATTCTCATTCGGTAAAATTCCTAACAATTGTACTTTGTGCGTCCAATGGAATATATCCTACCTAGACTCCAGATTATATCGCCTTCCCTGTGATATGAAAGCTATTATTGCTCGCTTTTCGCTATTATATCCCTAGGATAAAAGGACAGTCAAAGATTTTGGTCTCCAATTTACAAATCTCTTTCCCCTTCCGGCAACTCTCCCCTTCTTTTCAGCATCTCCCAATCCTCTAAACTGGAATAATCCGAACGACAGCTATTTAACAACCCATTGGGACTAAAAGGAGGTGTGCCCATGAATTACGACGAAATGTCAAACGAAGAACTTCAGAGATTATTACTCAAAAGGCTGCTGGGACCCGAACTTGGCGAGGTTCACGAAGGCAACCGCCAAACGGTGATCGCAATCCTCAAGATTGGGGAAGATGAAGAAGCGGAAGATGAGGACAAAGGACGATGATTCTTTCAAGAGAAAAAACCGAACTTTCAAATCCCCAGGCAGTCTCAGAGCATATCCGCAAGATTCTCCGGAAACTTGACCGGCTGGATCGGAACAAGGAGCACTTCTTTTTGATCAGCCTCAATACCAAGAACAGAGTGAAGTTTGTGGAACTGGTGAGCATCGGCACGGCAAACACGAGCCTCGTCCACCCGAGAGAAGTTTTCCGGCGCTGCATAATAAGGGGAGCGTCAGCGGCCATAGTCTGCCACAACCATCCGTCCGGAGAAAGCGAGCCAAGCGAGGAAGACATTAGTATCACCAAGAGGCTTGTCGAGGCGGGAAAGATTATCGGAATCGAAATACTGGACCATGTCATTATCGGCCAGGGATGGTCTTCCATGAAGGAGAAAGGAATAATCTAAGGAGGATGTTATGGATGAGTTTGTAATTCATCGAGGCGGAGAACTGGTTAAACGTGAGCATCTGGATCTAGTGAAAGTGCCGGAGGAAACCGATTCATATATCCCGGTTCCGCACTATCATCTGGCGGACAAGCTTTTAACCGTCTCCCAGGATCTTTTAACCGACTTCACTCTGGTCGGGGAGAATTACGCCCTGGCCCGGCAAGGCCAACAGCTTTTCGCGCTTCTCAAGTTCCAGAAAGATGATTCCGAAATCGGGTTATCCGTGGCTTTCCGGAACAGTTATGACCGGTCCATGAGCGTGGGCCTGGCTATCGGGGCGTCCGTTTTCATTTGCGACAACCTGGCGCTTCACGGCGAAATCGCCGTCATGAAGAAGCACACCAAGGGCGTCTGGAACGCCTTGGAGGATCTGGCCATTACCAGCCTTTACAAGGCCCAGCACAAATGGGAAAAGGTTTTAACCGACGCCCAGCGCCTCAAAGGAATTCCGACAAGCGACCGGGAAGCCTTCCAGCTTCTGGGACTGCTTTACGGAAACGACATTGTGAGCCCCAGGCAGCTTCCCGTTGTTCGGGATGAATGGCTGAGGCCCACCCATGAGGAGTTCTCGGAGCGGAACCGGTGGAGCTTTTTCAATGCCGTGACGGAGGCGCTTAAATCAACGCCGCCTGTCTCCATAATGGAGAAGCACGTCAAGGCGTATCAGGAAATCGTGGAGGCGTAAATGTTCGCCATTGTCCATTGGGACGATCCCAAAAGCGCGAGATTGGTTATTGATGAAGAAGGAGCCGTGAAACTTTTTGAAACCCACGCCCAAGCGGAAAACTTCGCCGAGGCGAACCTTATTTGGAGCTGGATAGTTCTCGAATTATGACCCAAGGGGAAGGACCGAAACCGGATCTTCCCCTCTCTTCTTACCCCGGCCATACCTGAAAACATACCTTCGGCCATCCATAGATACGTTATCCCCTGCTTTTAGCCCGATAGAGCTCACTGATTGACGCCGAATTTGGAGAAAATCGGCTTTAATAAGTAATTAATTTGGGGGAGATGCACTGTCTGTGGCTCAATCAGCGAGCATGATATGAACCCCAGCGCAGAGCTTTAACCGCGATTCGACGGTATAAACCCCTGCGCTGGGCTTCGCCACAGAAAGACATCCCCCCGTTTATTCAATTTATGAAACTTAGCCGCCACGTCATCCGTCAGTATATATCCAAAGTCGAATGGGCTACCGCCTCCAACGTCTGCTTCCTCCTTTCCGGGAAACGCAAGCGCCGCGATTATGCCGTAGTCGCTGCCGAGCTGAACAGCATGTGCCGGACCAAGCGGAGGGAGATCCGCCTCAAGAAACTCCATCATGAGTTCTACACCTGCTACGCCCTGGCTACCAACCCCCGGTCAACCCTTAACCACCGCCAGGTCGAACACGATATTAAGCTCCGAAATTGTCTGGGCAAATATTTTCATTACTGCGGCTATGAACTTATTGAGTATCTGAGCATCAAGACGCACGCTGACGCGGTTCTGGGGCTCAGCGCCGGAGACCTCTATTTTGAATTCGACAGCGGACATATGGGAAGGGGCCAGCTCAAGGACAAGATTAAGGCCCACTATATATGTAAAGGGGCTTACAGGGTAGTCTTCTGGACCGGAACCGCCGAATACGCCCACTGGAAGAACCTGGCCACGATTAAATGCCTCGAAAAAAACCGCCTCAATTTATTATTTGAAGTCGCGAGGAGAGTGCTGAAAGACAAGCCCAATCGATTGCTGGGAGCCTGCTATCACGAGTATTTGGAAGACGGAAAGATATACAACCACAAGGGGTTGGTGGTGTGGAGCGAGGATGAGTAGCACCTTAAAAAGAACCTTGATAGAGTTGGAAAGATAAGTTATTTATTATCAAAAGATTTGATTATGGGTAGGGGCAAGCCCCTACAACCCCATCGGAATTGAATTCATTTTAGAGATAGCGGATGTGTTGCGAGATTTGGACGGTTGCAAGAGACACCTTGAACGGCAATACGGAAACACTTTTGGCGGCTTCGCATCGTCAATTTTTGAAAGAAAGATGCAAAGCTATTTAACTACCGAATGGAGGAAAAGTGAAAATCAAACGTATGTTCGTAATTGCTGACATTTTACTTATTGTTTTCGGTCTCGCAATTTCCCTGCTTCCATATACTCCCGAACCCGCTCCGATAGTGGGTATTCCACTCTTCGTTATAGGAATAGTCCTGGTCCTTATTATTGGTATTCGTATCGGCAATTCGATTCATCAGAAACCTAGAATTGACCGCGACGAAGAAGAAGTTATGCTCTATCTGGAAACAGTCCAGAAATTCTATATGACTAATAAAGTTAAAGGCTACGCGATTGCTCTATTAGGATTCTCTTTTCTTGGCCTGATTATCCAAGAACTATTGCATTTCCGCTATGCCATCATAGACCGTCTGATCATTGCTGGTTGGATCATCTGGTTTCTAATATTCTTGCTCCATAGCCATCTCTCAGAGAAGATGATGTCTAAAGAACGATGACCCAAACCGGTGTCGCAAACCGCAATAATTCCGATTTTTCGTTGAAAAAGCACCTCCGAGCCGAAGGGCTCCTAGAAAGGAGGTGCTAATCAAATGACTGAAGAAAAAATTCAGCAGTTCCTCACCTGGCTTCTGGAGTGTGAAGCCAAAGAAGTGTCCAAGAGCATCCATGTTGCGAATTACTCTTGGGAGGACCGAGGAAGGTGTGAAGCTTTCCGCTATGTGAAGGAGATGTTCCAGACAGCCTTCCGAGAAGAGCTTCAGTAGTCCCCCGGTGCTTTGTAAAGGAGCCCTTCAGCTCAAAGGTAATACACCAAAAAATCGCAATCATTTCATTTTGCTCTTTTACAATTGGTATTCCCCAAACCCACCCTATTGCTTTACTCACCCCACAAGGGGATTCCCAAAGCAAAGAGTTTAAGTCCTCGCGGCGAGGACCGGGTCAAATTTGTTTTTGAAAGGAATCATCCCGCTAAGCGGGACTCCACCTTGACAATTGACGGGTTCTGTCCGCTGTCCTTCCTTTCACCGGAGTGAAAAGCTCCGGACTAGAAAGGAGATGAGAAAAATGACCGACGAAAATGTGATCGTCGTCGATTGCGGCGATGAAGTCCTTTGCGACTTCTGTAATGACAGCTATACCGACTCCGAAGAGGTTGGAGGCTGCGCCATCGGCACCTGGGCGATCTGTCCCAAGTGCAAGGGAAAACTGACAGAAGAGCCCGATCAAAGCGCGGGAGAAAACGAAACCTTCAGAGATTTCGTATATCGCCTGCGAAGACAATAATCGCAGGAGTGGAAATGGCTTCCCTTAAGCGGAAGGCTTTTCACTCTCGGGCCTATGAATTGTAGCAGACACCCTCAATTGTCAAGGTCCTACAATTTGGCAAATTTGACCCCCGGCCAAGAATCTAATCAGCTTAAGCCTACACAATTTTATGAACACCCAGGAACTGCAATTTGAACTCATGAAGAAGGCCTCATTCAACGATTTCCAGGCGGAGCAAGTCGTCGAGGATCTCAAAGCCAACGCCCATCTCTGGGACGCAGTCCTTATGGACCAGCCGGGTTTAATGAAGCTCCGGGATCTGCCGGAAGATATCTGGAACGTCAATACGCTCTACATACTCACCGGCATCAAAAGCGATCAGCTTTACGAACTGGCTCTTTCCTGGAACCCGAGCAGCATCCGCTGGATCGAAGACAAAGAGGCGACGAAAAAACTCGACGCCTATGTATCCGGAGACTACATCCTCTGCCTCCGATGGGATTAATATGCCCACGAGAACCAGGGGTAATTAACTGGAAGTCAATGAGGCGAAGATGCTGCTGCCTACTGAGCCGGAGATGCTACTGCCTGCTGAGCCGGAGATGTTACTGCCTCACGATTAATCACAATCCCCTGCCGCTACGCTTGCGATGATCTTGGATTTTGTTTTTGAAGACCTAGTCGGTCCGACCACTTTTTTTGAGCGGTGGCTGTTTCAAAACAGCACAGCTTATAGTCCCTTTTACGTTCTTGATTGGTCCGACTTGTCGGACCTAAACAAAGGAAGGGACATTCCCGTTTGGGATTACAAGGAAGATTTCATCTTTCCATTTTGAAGAGATCCTTATCTCTGGGAAGTCAATTCCATTGAAAGGCAAATACAAATATTTAAAGTTTTACAAGTCGTTGTAGTCGAATCTGGAATCAGATGTAATTCATCGAGTATGGCGATGGGCATAGAACCAAGGTTCAGTTATAAAGAGATTTATGATTTTGAGACAGTCTTATGAAGACGAGAGCGTGAGAAGATGAGGCAGAGCCGCCTATATAGGGCTGAGTTAAGAATAAAGATTAGAGATACGGCGGTTTTGGAAAGCTGGAGGTAAATAATAGTTCAAGAACTAAAGGGCGTGTCAGATGGACGAGGGACGCAAGCCTTCGGCTTGCTGATGAGTAATTGCATTACGAGCTAAGAAGGGGAAGAAAGAAGAGAAGAAAAGGAAACGAATAAAGAAGAATAAGAAAAAAATGAGAGAAGCAGGAGGCAATGAAAATATTAAGATTAAATATAGAAAAAGGAATCTTTCACCGATATTTAACTCGTCAATATTAAAGCCGATATACAGTTATTAAAAAACGACGGCTGGCGGAACTCCATAGAGAATCCTTACCCGCCCTACATTCGTAGGCGTCAGGCTTAACCAGCCGTCTACAACAGTCGGCGGAACTCCATAGAGCATCCTTGTCTCCCCCCATAAGGGCTGAGGCTTAACCGACTAATTGCCTCAATCAAATTATCATGAACTCCTTGAACACAACAACTTTAATATGTTATCTAAAACTATGGTTATTGCCCTGCTGAGTGTAGTCGTTTATGTTTTCTTGTTGTTTTTTCTGGCTTTTCTCAATTGGAACGTGTTCGGTCCCGTGGCTGTCCCAATATTTTTCGTAATAACATTACTTCCTGTCGCTTTTGTTCTATTTTCTTTATTCTATTGGTTCATCGCTCTCCATTATGTTCGCAAAAACGAAATGCTCTATCCTGAACTAACAGCAAGATTTCACAAGATACTCTTTCCGTTATTATTATTTTTTTATCGCAATCAGCACCGTCCCGAGTCAATTGAATTTGATTATATATTTGTCAAAAAACTTAACCGCCTATATCTGAATAAGTTTACATGGATCGCATTTATATTATTAGTCGTTGCTTCGATGGTTGGATTTATTCTTCGCGCGTTCTTTAATTCTCTTTTGCAATTCAAGTTCCCTATTTATGGTACTATATCCTTCCATTCCTCATACTTTGAAGTAATCTCTGTCCTTTGGATTTTATTGGCGCTAGTGATAATTGCTCAAAATGCTATATATCATCACAGAATACTAGATAACCGTTTTGAATAATTATTTATTGGCTTTGTGCCATTCCTGGCTTACCATCGAAAACCACGCACTCGATAAAATATTAAATGCCTCTTTTGTAAATTTCCTTTTATCTGGTAAGTTTCCAAAAAGGTAATAAGGATTTTTTACAAAAAGCCTAAGTGCATTGCGAACATCGTTTTTCCACTCACTCTTGACGATTCTATCTGCCACCTGTTTAGCATCCAAATGTTCCTTTCCCGGATTAATCTGAAAGAGCAAGAATTCCAAGCTGATGAGGCACAGGTAATCAATAATATTACCGTCAAACTGTTCGGCCCTTATTTCTTTGTAAGCCCTCTGCACTTCGCTTCCACCAACCCCTATCGACTCAATAGTTGGAGTCTTTAACAGATCAGTCTTGGCAATTGTCTCTAAGGAATTCAGGTAATACCCATATCTTTCAAGCACTTTCTTAGATTCCATAGAAAACCTTATAACCCTCACAGAACTTATTGTCAATAAGTTAAAGATTTTAATTGACACGTCAAACTGTTTCTATATATATTTAAATATTATTATGGAGGTTGAAAATGATTATAGCTGATGAGTTAAAACACCTCTTGCAGGCCATCAAGGTAGCGAACGACGATCTTCTTGGGAACACGGCGCGATTGCTTTACAGCCTTAATTGGAAGGAGGGACTGTCGGCCAGGAATCAGGCACACAAGATCTTGGATGAGTTGGCATTAACAGGGCAGATCATTAAGGGCAAAGGATTTTACGCGGTTAAAGAGTATCAGGGACACTTTAAAGAACATGACAGGCTCCTAAGCAAACTTATTACCCAGCTCCTCTGTTTGAAACTCCCCATGACTATTCACCGTGAAGTATCTTTCCCCATCGGAATCCGTTCAGACCTTGTTGCTCTTATCGGAAAAAATGGCAAAGCAATCTGTGCGGTAATTGAGGTAGCAAATCACGAAACGGCACCATTTTTCGAACAGAAGATGGTCGCCTGGAAAAACTGGACCGAAGCTTCCCAGGCTCTCTCCAACCTTTTCAAAACCCCTATTCCCCATTTTTCAATAGTCACGGAAGGTATTACCCATCCTCTTGCCATTGATTTCAAGTCTTTTTTGGAGGCGATACAGTGAAAGCTTTCTTAGCAATTATCTTTGTTTTCGTAGTCGTAATTGTGCTCGTGTTCCAGACCGGATACGAGTCCCATCGTCAAACCGAGAAACAAGTGGAAGCCGTTAAAATTGAACCAGCAAAACAAGACGTAGTTATTGAACCTGTGGCAGCAGTTCCCGAACCAGCGCGCCAGGTCGAACATACGGAGCCCGCCGAAGAAGATCCCGAACCCGAGCAGGAAGAGCCTGAACGGGCGCACGTTATATACATCGAGAAAACTTACGTCAAAGAAATTTACCATACCGAACGTGTGGTTTACCGTGAGCCGGAGCAGCACAATTACCGACAGACATCCATCGAGACCGGTGATTGTTGCTCCAATTTCACTGGCAGCGCCAGGACTAAATGCTACAGATACATAAATGCCGGATACACCTGTCCTCAGTTCGAAGCAACGATTTCCTATGTGTATCAACCAAATAATATACGGAGGTGAAGTATGAGTATGATTTATTGGGTTATCGGTTCAAATGTCGCAACGTTTATCCTGGCATGGATGATTTCAAGGACACTGGCCAGACATCAGCTGCTGGAAGAACAGGCGCAGCGGGAACAGGAGTTGGCCAAGACCCAGGCATGGGTCAGTTATCTTAATACCTTACAAGGAGGGCGTCATGTCTAGTATGAAACCGTTTGAATCGCCTTTACCCGCACTACCCCAGTTCTTTGAGAAACTAAAACCCATCGAAACCCCCGAACTGTCCTTCAATAAGGGTCTTATCGCCGGTTGGTTTCACGAAAAGAAGCTGGCAAGAATGGATAGGGTATCCGAATCCGAGGCCAGGATCGCCGAACACCGGTTGAGAGTGACCAAGGCCACCAGTGAGGGAATTCTCGAAGCCTTAACCTTCGGGAAAAAATACGAATTGGCTATGGCGCGCCTCGATCACGAATTTGAGATGATGCACCTCGATAAGGTCTTCAAGCAGGAAGTTATTAGAGAACAGGTCTACAAGAACCAGCTCCTCGAAATGGAAGTCAAGGATGCCGGATTCAACCTCAAGGTTAGGCTCAAGGAGATGGGATATGATTCAGAGGATGAAGCTGGGTAATGACGTGGAGACATATATGCCTATTTTCGTGAAAGACAACGATCGATTTAAACATGTATTCCAGTGCGGGAAGACAGGAACCGGCAAGAGCCAGTTCCTTCTCAACGCCTGGCAGAATGATAGCTATACGAAGGTTGCCAAGATCCTCATCGACCCGTCGGGGTTTTTGGCGAAAGACGCCTATTCGGTAATGAAAGGGAAAGTTCATTATTGTTCGCTGAATACCCCGATCGGTCTTAATCCGATGATAGCTCCTTACAAACCTTACCAGATAGCCGACATCATAGCCGAAACGACAAATCAGATGGTCGCGATGACCACGCCAAACCAGAAGTTCACGGCCAAGATGAGAGAGATCCTCGATGAAGAAGTTGTAAGATGCATCGGGTTGGGACGGACCACGCTGGAGGAAGTAAAAGCAAATCTTGAAGCCCAACGGGGAAACGCTGAGACGAGAGACGGGATAACCGCCCGTCTCAGTCTCCTGCTCAAAGATCCCGACTTCAAGGAAATAGTCTGCGGCAAAAGTTCTTTTGAAATAAACAGGCTGATTGAAAATCAGGAGACTTTTATCCTGGACTGCTCTGGAATGGGATACGACAAAAAAGTTTTCATCGGAACCCTGGTCACGAATCTGGTCAAGAGCTATTTTATCTACGCCCGCCCGAAAGAATACAAGCCTCTCATTTTGGTGGTTGACGAGTGTCATAACTTCTTAAACCAGGATTTCTCCCTTGTGCTCAAGGAAGGTCGGAAATACAAAATCTCGGTCGTAATGGCGACGACAGATTTCAGTTCGATACCCAGCTCTTTGATACATACCATTCTTTCGAATGTTGGGACCCTTGTCTGTCTCAGGGCTGGCTACATTGAAGCATCAATGATCGCTCATGAGTTTCGCAGCATTGCGGCTAGTGACATTCAGGGACTGGAAAAATACCATGCAGCGGTCAAGACGCCGGATACTGAAGCTATTGTGAAATTGCCCAGGCCGCTTTTTATAAAACCGATGGAGGTCAAACCTACCAAGATTGAAAGAAGGACTTTTGATCTTCAATGGTTTGATCTCCCGTCCTACTCGTTTCAATTTGACTACGACCAAAATGGACGAGTCGTCGGTAACGGCTTCCAGCAAGAGCCGGAAACACCGCCTAACTCAACGGAGGGAGGCTAGGCAATATGCTGACGGTGACGTGATTGTGCTGGCGACGGGTCAAGCTCATTCGATTTCACGCGATGAGTTTGATCCTAAAGGACGAATAAGTTTAGCTCCCCTCTCAGCTGCCGATGGTGGCTGAGAGGGGGCAAACCCCTCTGGAGGGAAAATGAAAAATATATTCACGTTTTGGAAAAACTCAAAAGAAACAGCGCTGCGTCTAAAATGCGAACAAAATACTATAACCCTTGGTTTGGAAACGCTGAAACTGAAAATAGAACAGCAGATATATGAAAAGCGAGCAAAAATAATCGAAGAGACCAACAAGAGGATATCCGAGAAGATGCAGCTAATTGCAGATAAGCTAGTCCAAGAGGATAAAAAAGATGGAACTCCTCACCGCTGAAGAAGTGGCGAAACTCTTAAAATGTTCGATTGAATTTGTATATAAAAACCGCCTTTTATTGGGCGGAATAAAGATAGGCAGATTGGTTCGTTTCCAACTGAATAAAATCAAGGAGGTGATAAGAAATGGCCGTTTACAGGCACAGGGACAAGTGGACCTACGACTTCGAGAAGAACGGGAAGAGATACCGCCAAGGAGGATTCCCGACCCGCAAGCAAGCGGTCGAGGGGGAGGCGAAAGCAAGGTCGACCACCCCAAAGATAAATATGGATTTCGCCAGACTCTGCACATCAAGGCTTCAGGAACTGGCTTCGAGGAGGACTAAAGGACACTGGGAAAGAAACGTCTTAATTTTTGAGAAACTGATGGATAAATGGGGACACAAGCGGGAAATAACGATGGTTGATGTCGAGGAACTGTTGGGAGAAATATCCCAGGAATCAAAACACAAAGCCAATCGCTATTTGGCGATGATTAAAGCTCTCTTCAGGCACGGGATTAAGCGGAAACTTGTCGATTACGACCCCACTATCGGAGTTGACCCTTACGGGATAAAGAAAGAACGCAAATACATTCCTCCAGAGGAAGATATGGAAAAGGTTTTAAACCTTGCCCCTAAAGAGTTTAAAGACTATCTCATTACCCTTCTGCATACTGCCGGAAGAATGAGGGAAATTAACAGACTCAAATGGGAAGATGTTAACCTGGACGAGGATTATTTAATCCTTCGCACCCGCAAAGCCAAGAACTCAGATGTGGTAGAAAGAAAAGTCCCACTCACCAAGACGCTTAAATCCATACTGGAAGCCCTTCCACAAAAGGGCGAGTATGTTTTTTCCCACCCAGACGGGACGAGATACGACAACCGGATTAAGATGATTCGTTCACTCTGCGAAAAGGCAAAGGTAAAAAGGTTTACTTTTCACAATTTAAGGCATTATTCAGCTTCTAAACTGGCAAATGCAGGAGTAGCAATAACCGACATACAGGAGATTTTAGGACACACCAGACCCACTACGACGGATAATTACTTGCAGGCAATTAAAGGAAGCGTCCGAAATGCGATTGATAAATTGGAAAATCCCCCACCAAAGCCCCCACCGCAAGATTTGGGGTAATGGCGGAAGTGCATGGGAATCGAACCCACCCGCCAGCTCGTCACCGGCACACTGGTTTTGAAGACCAGGAGGCCCACCAGGACCCCTCCACTTCCGTTGGCTATAGTGTAAGGATTACGCACCGTAATGTCAATTGGGGTTTTCATTCACTAACAGAATTAAAAGACGGCTTGAACCCGAAAGAAGGCTTGAGCCGCTTAAACCGCTTGAACGAGGAAAACCAAAGAAACAGAACAAACCGGAGAAACCAGGAAGAATGAAAAGTAATATATATCTAAACACACAAGGAGACTAAACGCGTCTTCAATAAAGGAGGGTTTATGGCAATTCCGTCTTTTGAAGGTCTTCAGATCTGGCAGGAGGCAAGGAGGCTCACGAACAGGATATACGATATAACAAAACAACCATCTTTTTCGAAGGATTTCGGGCTAATCAATCAGATCAGGAAGGCATCCATATCAATAGGCTCCAATATAGCTGAGGGCCATGAACGCGGGGGCACGCAGGAGTTTCTCCAATTCCTCTCCATAGCAAAAGGATCTTCGGGCGAAGTGCGTTCCCAGCTGTATCTTGCACTCGATCAAGGTTACGCAGGAAAAGAAAGCTGTGAGCAATTGATCGATGATTTTAAGAAGCTCACCATTATGATAAATAACTTTATGAAATACCTGAAAACGACTGCCTATAAAGGAACGAAATACAAGACTAACCAAGAGGAAAAAAAGATCTGAACCAAAGAAGGGGGATGCGGTTTAAGCTGCTCGAACTGTTCGAGCCAGTCTTTCCTATTCGAAGGTGAATTCTTTCGTCTCGAAGAGCGTTTTGCACACCTCGACCACATTGGGGTCGTATCGCGTCCCGCTGTTCTCGATGACCTCTTTGAGCGCGATCTCGATCCCGAGGGACGGACGGTAAGGTCTGTGTGTGGCCATGGCCTCCACCACGTCCGCGACGGCCAGGATCCGCGCTTCCATGATGATCGTGTCCCCGCTTATGCCATGGGGATACCCTGAGCCATCGAGCCTTTCGTGGTGCTGGATCGTGGCCGCTCCCACAGGCCAGGGGAACTCGATGCCCCGCAGTATATTATAGCCAGCCTGAGCGTGCGCCTTGATAATATTGAACTCGAACTCGTTGAGAACACCCGGCTTGCTCAGGATCTCCGCGGGAACGATGATCTTTCCGATGTCATGAAGGAACCCCATGACCTCGAGACCATCCACGAATTCCTGCGAAAAACCCATCTTTCTCCCAATTGCGCGTGAAAGCTGCGCCACGCGCCTCTGATGCCCGGCCGTGTAAGGGTCTCTCATCTCTATTGTCGTCGCCAGGGCCCTGACCGTACCGTCAAGGGTCTTTCTCATGCTGACAAGGTTGTCCTTGATGGCGTTTTCCGCCTTGACCCGCTCCGCTATCTCCTCTTCGAGGAAGCGGGTCTTCTCCCGCACCTTTTCCTCGAGATTGTTGTTGAGCCTCTTCAGCTCCTGCTTGGTGAAAAAAAGGTTCTGGTTCTGATTGATGAGGTTCTCATAGGTGGAGCAGAAAAAATTCATGATCCTCTGGGGATCGACCTCGAACCGGTGCATGTCGCCGTTATAATCGACATGGACACTGACCGGTCCCGCTGTCCCGTTCCCGCTGTATTCCCTTTTGAGCACCGACTCCACCGTTGAGAGCAACACTTCGCTGTCATAGGGCTTCGTGATGAAATAATCCGCGCCCGCCTCCAGGCCCTTGACCACATCCTTTATACTGGAAAGAAGGGTAAGCATAATGAAGGGTATGCGTTTGAGCTCCCTGTCATTTTTGACGGTCCTGCAGAACTCGTATCCGTCCATCTGCGGCATCTCGACATCGCTTATGATAAGGTCAGGCTTGGCCTCGTTGACCTTGTAGAGCCCTTCCAGGCCGTTTTCTGCAAGAACTACGGCATATCCCCTGCCCGTAAGCGTTTCATGGAGAATCTTCGCCTGGGACCTGCTGTCTTCAGCTATGCAGATCAGTTTATCCATACTTTTCCGCCGTGAAACCGGAGTTTCACATTAGTATTATCGGAAAAACCGGGGGAAACTTTAAAAAAACGGTTTCAGCCGCTTGAACGGGGCTTATTCGGTTTGCCTGGTTTGCACAACCAAAGAAACATAAGAAACTGAAGAAACCGGAGAAACCAAAGGGCCGGTTCACAAACATTCAAACCGTGAAACGCTCAAACTGTTTTTATGAGGGCGCGGCAGTAATCACGGAAGTTGTTGACGGCGATGAAGAACTCCCTCATCATGATGACCCAGTAATACTGTCCTTTCGGTGTGAGGGTGAGGATGTTGCCGCTTTTCTTGAGGCCCCCTGCCATATGGAAAAAGGAAACCTCCGGCAGGAGAAGGAACGGTGCGTTGACCCCGTGCTTTTCCGAAAGCTCATCAAGATCAAGGGTGGTCCCGAAAAGCTTCATCAGGAAATCGTAAAGGAGGCGCTCCCTGATCCCGCAGTCCTTCCGTGCCGCCACGGGAAACTCGTTTCTTTTCAGGCGCTCTATGTAATCGGCGATGTCGAAGGTATTTGCGTATACGCTCCCTCCCAGGTATCCGATGGAGCCGCTGCCGAGCCCCGCGTATTCGTCGTAATTTACGACATACTCGTCTATCATGGCGGTGTTGCGGGAGAAGCACCAGGCTGTGCTGTGGTGGTAGTTCTCCTTGAGTGCATCCGTTATCATCATGTAGAAATCCCTGCCGCGGTCATAATCGACGCGTCCGAGCTTCTTCCCCATGATCTTTTCCGTGGAGGTCGAGACCATGAGGGGATAGAACGTCACCTGGTCCGCGGCAAGGCCAAGAAGGACATTGAGGTCTTTTTCGAGCATTTCCATGGTCTGGGTGGGAAAATTGAAGATCATGTCCACGTTCAGGGTGTCGAAGCGGCCCATGGTCGCACCGAGCTTCCGTGCTATCTCCTCCCCGCTTCCGTATTTATGAAAGCGTTCTACCGCCTTCAATATCCCGTCGTCAAAGGTCTGGACACCTACGGAAAGGCGTTTGACACCCATGTTCTTGAGGAGCACTATATTGCCTTCGGTAAGGTGGTTCGGGTTCGTCTCCACCGAGGCTTCGTCTATCCTGAAAAGCCCGTTCACGAGCTTCATCGTCTCCGATAGTTCGTCCATGAGAACAGTCGGCGTGCCCCCGCCGACATAGACGGCCCGGAAATCGTAGCCGAGGTCCCCGTACATCCTGATCTCTTTCCTGAGGGCTTCGAAATAGGCCCTCGCGATCTCCTCCCTGAAGACCACCCGGTTGAACGAACAATAGGGGCAAAGCTCCTCGCAGAAAGGCACGTGGATATACAGGAGCCTGGGGATGGCATTTCCCGGCCTCGGCACCTCGTAAGAAACACCGGGAACAAAGCGCAGGTAGTTTGCGTTCTTCTTCCGCGCCATATGGCATATGAATTTTTCGATCACCATGAATTTTAAAAAAAACGCTGTTTTAGTTTAAGGGGCGGGGCCTTGAAAAATCAAGCACATATTCCCTTTCGGCGTGTCTTTGCCGGATTAAAAAACTTGACATGTCCGCCAAAGGTGGCTAAAACATGGAAGTCTTAGGGATAATCATGATCAGGCAAACATTCATAAAGCTGCTGTTCCTTCCCCTTCTTTTCGCTGTTATCGCCTCATGCAGCACTCTGGGGGACGACGGGCCAGATGGCTACATCCTCAGGAGGTCCGACAAACCAAAAACCGCCGTTCCCGAGGAACCCAAACCGAAGTCATCGAACGAAACGGTGGCCTCCGAAACAATTGGAGGAACGGCCGGACCTGTCAGGCAGAGCCTGGCCGGCAGCGGCCCCGCCGCTCCGAGGAACACGGGGTCCGGCGTCATATTCACCGGGGCTGTCACGGGTGTCGACACCGCCCGGAAAACGATCTCCCTGCTGAGCACCGGCAAGAATCTGACCTTCGACCTTACCAATCCTGTCATACGGGGCTACAAGGACATAAATGAGATAAAGACGGGCGATACCGTAACGGTCGGGTACATAAAGGGCGGGATCGGGATAGTCAAGGGCGAGAACTTCCATGACGACCTGAAACAGTTGGCCGCTCCCGATGAGCCGGTCCCCCTGAAATCCAAAAAAGGGTCAAAATCGGGGAATGCGAGGCAATCGAACAGGGCGGCCCCCGTAAAAGTCAAATACAAGGTCAATTCATTTGCCTTCAAGGATGTTGACAACAACAAAGACGGCAGGGTCTCTCCTGTTGAGCTCAGCAACGTCATCCCGAACGTCACCATGGAAGAATTCAAGAAATATGACCGCAACAGTGACGGCGGCATCGACGAGAGCGAATACCGCAGCGTGAGAAAAAGATAAATAAGATAGGTTATAGGTTATTGGTCACAGGTTATGGGAACGACCGTAAACCTTTCCCGCTTTTTGCTTTCCCCATGACCTGTGGCCTATTACCCATAACCTGTTTTTTTATTTGAAATGTTTCTGGAAGGTCTTTTCGAGGACTATCTTGATGTCTTTCCGGAAGGCCTCGTAGCTTTTAATGAATTTTTTACCATCGGGCGTGATGCGTGAGCCCCCGCCGGATACGCCTCCCACTTTTCTTTCGATAAGTGCAAAGCCGAGCCGCTCCTCGATGGCCTGGAGCATGAGCCATGCCTTGCGGTATGACATGTTGAGTTCTATCGCCGCCTGATGCAGGGAGCCGGTTTCTTCTATCCGTTTGAGCACCTGGTAGGGACCTTCCCCAAATGCCTTTCCGTTGTTGTCTATCCACACCTTGTATCCTACCTTCATTGATGCTCCCTTGTGTTTGATATGATGAATTATATTAGATTGCTTAAAATTCCGCAAGTTCCAATTCAGCCGCCCTCATTCCTGTCTGTCAATATCACGCAAGGCAAACATTTATTGACAAGCGTTATTCCCAATGGTATATAATGAACGATATTCCTTACCCTGCACAGGAGGCGATCCATGAATATCAGCGCAAGCCGGCAGGCAACGATCCATGCTGAAGATGCCGCTGTTTCCATCCCCGTGAGCAAACGTGAATCCTGGGACAAACGCGCGCAATATTTCTCAAGACACGCAGCCGCCACGGGATATGCCGGGGCATTCATCAAGATCATACAGACTTTCAGGAGCTGGACGGTCCTCGATATGGCATGCGGAGCCGGGACAATAGCCGTCCCTATCGCAAAAAAGGTACGATCCGTAACCGCGGTCGATCCTTCGAAAGAGATATTGAATGTCGTTGAAGGACGCTGCCGTATCGGCGGCATTACCAATGTGAAGACCATCCAGGGATGTTGGGATGATGATTGGGACCGTCTGGGGATAGGCATCCACGATGTGGCTGTTGCATCAAGATCGCTTGTCGCCGACAACGCAAAGGATTCCATAGCCAAACTGGACAGGAGCGCCCGAAAAGCGGTCTATATATCGATGGCAGTCGGTTCGGGCCCTCTTGACAAAAAACTCTTCGAATCGACAGGCAGGAAACTCGATACGGACCGGGATTACATCTATTATTACACCATCCTCCATGAAATGGGCATTATGGCCAACGTTGCGTTTATTCCGGAATACCGCCGGAACAATTGGAAAAACCACGAAGAGGCCCTTGAGGACCATCGGTGGATGTTCAATGGAATGACGAAAAATGAGGAAGACAAGGTGCGGGCATATCTGAAACGCAACCTTGTGCCGGTCCTGAAACACTGGCGGCTCCCCTATTCCAGAGATTGCCACTGGGCGGTCATGTGGTGGATAAAATAACCCGAGATATGAGACATGCGCTGTAATTATTGCGAACGAAGATGCAGGATAACGAACGGAGGCACCGGTTTTTGCCGCATGTACACGGTATCAAGGGGCTCCATCGTCGAGAGGTTCCCATACCGCTGGAGCTCCTGCGGAACAACGCTCACGGAATCGATCCCTTTTTACCACGTATATCCCGGAAGCAGATGCCTTGTTATAGGCACGGCGAGCTGCAATTTCCGCTGCCGGTACTGCTCCAACGCCTATATCGCAAAGGAGGATCCGGAGACCCAGCAGGACCGGATGTACAACCTCACACCGCGCAAGCTGGTGGGCATGGCCCAAAAGCTCAACTGCCGCAGCATCGTGTTCAACGTCAACGAGCCAACCGTTTCCATACCTTCCCTTCTCGAAGTGGCGCGGGAGGCAAAGGCTGCAGCCATCCCGATGGGATGCCTGACGAACGGCTACATGACCGTGGAGTCCACTGAGATCATGGCGGCCATATTTTCCTTCTTCAATATCAGTCTTAAGGGGCTCTCCTCCTCTTTCAACAAAACCTACATCGGCATCGATTCATCCAAGCCTGTGCTGCGTAATATCAGGAGACTGGCATGGGACCACCACGTGGAAGTGGCAACGCCCATCATCGAGGGCGCAAACGACGGCGAGACAGACGCCATAGCGGACTTCCTCGCGGGGATCGACCCCGAGATACCATGGCACGTCTTCCGTCTCCTGCCGGAGGATGAGATGAAGGGCACCGAATATCCCAGCATCCAGGCCATAGACAACGCTTTACAGTCCGCGAGGGAAAATCTCCCCTACATCTATTTTCATAATTTTGTCGGCTCCGAATGGGTGAACACCCTCTGCCCCGACTGCGGACGCACCGTCATCGAGCGCTTCAGCCTGGGGTGCGGAGGAGACAAACTCAGCAAAATGCTCTGTGAAGAAGGCCGGTGCCCGGATTGCGGCCGTAAGATCAGACTGCTGCGTGAAAGCGCATTCCCGGGGAACGTTTAATGGGTACAGAAATGAGCATTGCGATCCTGGAAGACAGGGAATATGATCATTGAGGAAATAACCGACCTTATGGAGACCTTCTGCGATGAAAGCCTAAAAAAGATCACCATCGAGAGGATAGTCATTGGCGTCTATTTTACCGGCATCAAACTGTCAAACGGCTCTTGCTGCTTCATCCACAACATAAAGGGGCAGGGGGCGTTGAAGGGCGGAACTGTTTACGACATCCTTCGATTGCCCCCTGCCTCACCCCTGACACGCACGATAAAGATAGTTGCACTCAACGCGCTGTCGCCGTTTCCCGTGTCTGACAGCAAATATTATGTCGTTCATGATGCCGGCGCTCTCTTCCGCCGGGGCGTCGATGCCGTGGGCGGTATTGTTGTCACCGGTGCAGACCGCACCCTTGACATGCTTACCGAATGGACAGGCACCCATCGGCTCTTCAATGCCTGCGTTTGCAAGATCAACATCCTCAATAAAAAACCCAAAAGGTCACGCAATAAGATATGTTTTCGGCATTCTTCAATGATATAAGGCGGGAGGTAAAATACCCGCCGGCGGGTAAACAAATCAAGACAGAGAGGTTTCGTTGGAAAAAGCGTCGATAGACTGGAATGAGGCCTGGAAAGAACAAAGATCCAAGAGGTCCTTGATAAAACGCGACGTGCGTTTCTGGAATGAAAAGGCCAAATACTTCACCAAAGACCCCTGGGAATCAAACTATGGGAGAGACTTTCTGAAGATCATGGAGCCCAGGCGCTGTTGGAGCGTCCTTGACATAGCGTGCGGCACGGGCACCATTGCCCTTCCGCTCGCCAGATACGTGAGAAGGGTGACCGCCGTCGATTTCTCTCCGAAGATGCTCGAAGCCCTGGCCGGGCAATGCAGGATCCACGGCATAGAGAACATCACCGCCGTCAACGCGAGCTGGGAAGACAACTGGAGGTCGAAGGGCATCGAGAAGCACGATGTGGTGGTGGCTTCACGCTGCCTCATCGTCGAAGACCTGCAGGCTGCCATAACGAAACTGAATGCCTTTGCGAAGGAACGTGTCTATACATCCACCATCGTCGGCGACGGGCCCCACGACCGGCGCGTGTATGAAGCCGTCGGCCGAAAACTCGTCCCAGGACCGGATTACATATACAACTACAACCTCCTCCACCAGATGGGAATATACGCCAACATCACCTTCATCACGGACCAGAGGCAGGAATCATTCCGCGATCATGATGACGCCCTCGATCATTTCAGCAGGGACCTGAAAAAACTGACCATTGACGAAAAGATCCGCCTGAAGCAATATCTCGATGAACACCTTCTATGCAAAAACGGAAAATGGTGCCTTGATTATAAAAAAAGTACCCGCTGGGCGGTGATATGGTGGGAAAGAACATAACCGGACAATCGGAAAAAAGGGCCGGAGATGTCGTCCGTTCATGAAGGCATGACATATTGAAACATAGTTTTTCCACCCACACCCGGACAGTGGAAATTCATATCATGTGGGACAGGAACGCAAGAAACAAGTTTGGCTGTTTATAGTTATTGCAATTTGTCCTCTCGATGTATGACGGCCATCGTACCCTGATTGTACAGGTTGCGGGCAAAGCACTCCACCGAGATGTCTGTGCCGGTAACCATGTGCATGAACATGCTCTTGTTCCCTACGGTGACGCTTCTGCCTGGAAACTCGCTTGCAAAGGTACCTGCCGGAATCGTTTCGAAAAGCCCGGAGAATGGATATTCCCGTGTTTTAGCCTTTTTGTTGAGATATTTATCCCCCGATCCCGTGGGATAGTCCAGAAAACGGTGTTCACCTGCAGTTATTGTCAGATATTGCGCCTCTCCAGGTTCATAATAATGCCATCCTCTGCCGTTTCTGCATTTCAGACAGGGCCACGGAAAGTCATTCAATCCTACACCTTCCATGACGATCAGGGCCAGATTCTTTTCCGTGATATCCTCCTCGACCACCTTGCGTATATCAGTAATGTTTTCCACTGTATGCCCCGGTGCATACAGTGGAACATTGAAATTGAGGGCCGGTATCCTCACCGGTGTCTTCATGGCGCTGTTTATAGTCTTGAAGGCATGGCCCTTTCTGGCAAGCATCAGGTATTCAGGCACTTTCGATGCCTGTTCCGGAACTCCCTTAAAAAGGCCCACGATCTCCTCCCGCGGTACTATCTTTTCTACATGAGGATGTCTTTCCATGGATCTCATATCGTCAGGACTTGGTCCATACAAGCCTGCATACCTGGCAGACCAGTGCGTGCATACCGCAAGACCATCGAGACCGGTAACATCGATAAAGCCCAGAAGCGGCGTCATGTCCCCGGTTCCCATAACTATGGCAGAAAAGCCGGATTTATCAATGAAGCGCTCAACCTCCAGGAATGCGTCGCTGATCATGCCCGCCCGCATCTGCCCTGTCATGGGTGTATATCGGCCTGAGAAATACTGTGCCGCATACGTAAGGAAGACAAAGCCCGGACCATAACGGTCAATGAGATCAAGCGCTGTATCGCTGACCCAGCGGTTGCTGCCCGGGTCCAAATCACCGGGATAGGGGTGTCTTTGCAGCACGCCTTTGATCATTTCGGCCACGGGCCCGGTTTTTTCGGCCTTCTCGCCGGATCTTAAATCGAGGGTGTTTTGCCACCCCCTGGCATCCACGATCACCGTACTCATTGATGAATCCTTTCCATATTTTAAGGTCCCTTTTTGATCATCCATCCGGTCGCTTGTTTGAGAAAACTCCGCTCTCGTCTTTTTCGGAGATCCGGCCGTGATGAGATGCCTTGATATTTTTTTTCATTTTGTCTTCAGGGATCCCTGCGAGATCATGAAAAGCGTTCGTTTGCGGTGAGCCGGTCAATTCCATGCAGCCGCATATGGTCCGGGGGACACAGACCCTCAAAGACCCGTTGAGCTTCAACACACTGACCCTGGCATTGTAAAGGTGAAAGAGGTTTTCGTCGCTGATGACATTATCGCATGCGCCGTCTGCCACAACAGCACCATTCTTTATCATGATGGCGCGGTCCGCGACCCAGAGGGCATGCTCCGGGGAGTGGGTTGATTTGATAAAGGTGTATCCTTCCCGGGAAAGCTTAACGATCTGGTCGAGAAGCCTCAACTGATTCCCGTAATCAAGACCGCTTGCCGGTTCATCCATGATGAACGTTTTCGCTCCCTGTGCAAGCGCTCGTGCAATGAGTGTGAGCTGCCTTTCTCCGCCGCTTATTTCCGTGTATGCCCTGTTCGCAAGATGGAGAATAGAGAGCCTTTCAAGGGCATCAACTGCAATATTCATATCATTTTTTGAGTAGCTGAAAAAAAAGGTCTTGTGAGGTATCCTTCCCATAAGCACTACATCCATGACTGTATATGGAAAAGAGCTTTTATGGATCTGCGGCACATAGGCGATTTCCCTTGCAAGATATTTGGGACTCATATGCGCGATATTTTCACCGTTAAAGATAATTCTTCCGCTTAACGGGCTCAGGAGACCGAGCATGACCTTTATAAGGGTGCTCTTTCCACAGCCATTGGGACCCAGCAGAGTGACGACCTCACCCTCCGCAATCGTGAAACTGATATTGTTCAGCACTGTTTTCCGGGAATAGGCAAAAGATACCCTATCCGCCTTGATCAAGGTTTTCAGTTCCATCCTTTCTTTGCCTTCCTCAATATAATTGCAAAAAACGGTATGCCGATAAGCGATGTAGTGATACCGATGGGAATCTCCACGTTGAAGAGCATCCGAGAAACATCATCTACGACCACAAGGTAAATGGCCCCGATAAAAGCGCTTGCAGGAACCAGCACCTTGTTGTCGGGACCAACAATCATCCGTGCGGCATGAGGGATGATCAGTCCTACCCAGCCGATAATTCCCGCCAATACAACCGTCAGGGCGCTCATGAGGGTCGCAAGGAATATGAGGAACATTCGTATCTTTTCGACCGGAATGCCGAGCGCCCGGGCTTCTTCGTCGCCCATACTGAGCGCATTGAGATACCCTGAAAAAAAGGTAATGAGAACAATACTCACCAACTGGGGTATACCGGCCGTCAGCAGTACTTTTCTGTCCACAAATGACAATCCGCCCATAAGCCACTGGACAATGGCCGGCAACTGGTTGAAAGGATCGGCAATGTACTTTATGATCGATAAAAGAGAGGTGAAAAGCGCACCGCTGATAACACCGCCCAGGACGAGGAGCAGGATCGTATTGCCTTTGTGCATCCTGGCGATGCCCACAGAAATAAGGACAGCAACAAAACCAAAACAAAATGTCAAGAGCTGTACGGCGACCCAGCTTTTAGAAAAAACCATACCAAGCGCCGCGCCGAACGAAGCACCTGCGAGAACACCAAGGAGTGAAGGTGAAACAAGAGGATTTACAAACATTGCCTGAAAGGATGTACCTGCCACGGCGAGTGACGCACCGATGAGAATAGCCGCGATAATACGCGGCAAACGGATGTCGATGAGCAGACTCCTCAGCAGTTGGTACCGTTCGGGTTCCATACTGCCGGCACCGAATATTTTAAAAAGAAAGAAGCCTCCAATGTCGTTGAGTGTAAGAGGATATTTGCCCAATGTCATAGAGAAGGCGGCTGTTAAAACAAGAATGAACAGCATAACCGGGAAAAACAGGTTGCTTTTCACGGATAGATGACCCCTTTCATCTCATCCCTGGATAGTTCTACGCCGAGAAACAACCGATAGAAATCCCTCGCCTCTTTGACCATATCTATCTTGTATTCCCCGGGATAGAGAATATTCGCCAGCCATTTAAGGCCAAGGATACGCATAAACGAAGGGGGACGGTCGAACCAGTTGAAGGGATGCCTGGGAATAAGATACACGCGCTTCTCCTTCACGGCCTTGACATTCTGCCAGGCGGGATCTTTGAAGACCTTGTCGAAAAAGACCTTATCCTGCGCTATGATGACATCAGGCTTATAAAGTATGACCTGCTCCAGGGAAACCTTCTCAAATCCCTTGTGATTCGACGTATGGCAGCGATGAACATTCTTGTCTCCTGCAAGCTGGAGGAGTTCCACATGAATCGAATCGTTGCATTCCGTGCTGAGTCCATCAACCCCTTCCGCGTAATAGACAGACGGTCTTCTTTCTACGGGGATTCTGTTCACTATGCCTTTGATCTCTTCCAGTGTTTTTCTGCTGTATCCGCTCAGCTTCTTTGTCCGTTCTTCTCTCTTGAGGACCTTACCCAGAAATAGGTAAACATCGGGATAATCGGAAAGGTTCTCGGCGACAGCATAGACAAACGGGACATTCAACCTCTTCAAGGATTCCTCTGTCTTTTTGTTAATGGCTGACCTGTTCGCCGACCACATGATCAACAGGTCCGGTTTTGCCTTTAAGAGCACTTCAATATTGGCAGATTGTCCCTGTCCGGCAATGGAACCTATAACGGGCAGATTCCGCACCTCTTTCGGAAAATATTTCTTGTCCTCATCCTTTATGGGAAGGTTAAGCCCTGCAAGCATAGATGGATCAACAGAATACATTATGTATGAACCGTAAGGTGAAGGCGCGTATACCTTCCTGACGGGGTCCGGCAAGTCCACTTTGCGTCCCGCCATATCGGTGACCGGCAGCGCTTGCGCGATGGTCGTGACAGAAATGGACAGTGCGATAAAAACGACAATGGCCGCGATAATCCGCGTGTTCTTTTGATCAAACATTATGCTGACTCCTTTATCATGAATTTTGTTTCCGTATTTCAATCCACAATCCCACTTCGCTCCTTGTTACGGAAGAGTCCACAATGCACGCCTTTTGCAATGCCTCTCTGTATTCCGCCTGATGGTCGTTTTTTTTATTGTTCATGCCAGGCAAGGTTCTGCTGGCCTGTTTCATCTTTTCCATGACCTGTTGCCGGACCTCCCGCGCACCCAGGCCTCCGCCTATGTAAGCAACGCCTCCCGGTGCGAGCACCCTGTATATCTCCCGGAAAGCCTTCACTTTATCCTTCCAGAAGAATATCGAGCCCCTGCTGATGACCAGTTCTACCGAAGACTCCGCAAGAGGAATGTCATGAACATCGCCGTGTATTGCGTGAAGCCTTCCCGTGAGTCCTGCGTCAATAATATTGCAGCGTGCAATCTCGACCATTTCCCTTGAACTGTCCAGGAGATAGAAATCGAGGTCGGTGATCCTTGCAAGGGCAATACCGAGATAACCTCCTCCTGTGCCCAGATCGAGGCACACCCCCTTTGTTATGCATGTTTTTGCCTTTATCTGTCCCGCGATGGAAATATAAACAGGCCCGAATATTTCACGGGCGATCCTGTCAAATTCCGGAGCATTCATATTCATATTAACGGTCATTCAAGCCCTCCCGGCTGACCGGCTTTTCGGGAAGATGATGGGAATGCGGTGACATCAGGTGCATTTAAATTTTCCTTCCGTATTGCATAAAGGCAAAAAGGTATTCCGGACAGGGTGATCGTAATACCGAGAACTGATTTCGCGGGGCTGGACAGAAAAACCTGTATGGCAATCCACGAGTAAGCCACAATAAAGACCAATGTGGTAAAGGGATAACCCCAGGTTTTATAAGGTCTTTTGACGGCAGGTTCACGACGGCGCAGGATCAGATGCGCCAGACCAGATCCTATGGAGGAAAGAAGCATAATAAAAACAACAGCCCCGAGAAGACCTTCAAATGTTTCCGCAACAACATAAAGACTGGCCAGTACCGACTGGACAAGCAAAGCCGCATGAGGCGTACCGTAGCGGGCGTGAAGTTTCTTAAAACGAGACCAGCACAATCTGTCCTTTGCTATTGCGTAAGATAATCGTGCACCGGCAAGAACAGTGGCGTTTATGCTTGCGGCAATGGCCAGAACAATAGCGAGAATAACCACCTGGGCAAATCTGCCGCTCAGAAGACGTTCACCTGCAACCTGCCCGACATTGACGACCCCCTCGAGGTCCGCAATGGGTATGGCATAAAGATAGACCACATTGATGGCCGCATAGAGGACCATGACAATGATCGTCCCAAGGGTGAGAGAAAGAGGGAGGTTGCGTTCCGGATGTTTTACTTCATCCCCTATATAAGCCGTGACAAACCATCCACTGTAGGAAAATACCACGGCAATCATGGCAGGGCCAAGGAGCTTCGACATGGGAAATGCTCCTGTTTCCCGCCCCGCAAAATGATGCCAGTCACCCTTTCCCGATACCAACCCCCCAATTATGAAAAAAATTAGAATTGCAAGACTTCCCGTGGTCCAGAGGTTCTGGGTTGTTCCGGTTAATCTGACCCCTCTGTAATTAATGACAGTAAAAAAAACAATGACGGCCACGGCCAGTGATTTCTCACCCAGGGTGCCAGGGCAACCGAAAAAACCGGTCATGTATTTCACAAGGGCAAGGGAAAGAACGGCGATGGACCCAGGGTTTATTATCCAGAAACAGATCCATCCCAAAAGATAACCCGCCCACGGCCCATATGCCGCCTTCAGGTAGAGATAATCGCCGCCGGAGCGGGGAAACATACTCGTCATCTCCGCATAGGTAAGCGCTCCGCACAGCGTGAGAACACCCCCGATAATCCATATCCCCGCAAAGAGCCACGGATTGGGCAGTTCCTTTGCCATAAAACCGGCGGTTGTAAAAATGCCCGCACCCACTGTGTTGCCCACAACAAGTATGGTGGCATCAAAGAGGTTCAGCTTTCTCTTGAAGGACATGATGGTCCCTGCGCGCTACTTACGCACCTGTATCCACATGCCGTCGTCGCCCCTGTTTATTGAATATTTTGTAATGCCGGCATTTTTCAATATTTCCTCATAATTACGCTGCGGGAATTTTCCATGGCTTTTGTCTGTGCGGCCTTTGTCCGGTTTTGACCCGTCTTGCGTCTTCATCCCCAACTCTTTCCTTTTGGCCTCGATCTGCGCCTTTATTTCCGGTGTCCCTTTGCCTCCACCTATATATGCCATCCCTCCCGGTACAAGCACCCTGTATATTTCCTTCAAAGCCATTGCAGGGTCTTTCCAGAAGGGTATGGAACCCCGGCTGATGACAAGGTTTATCGAGCCATCAGGAAGAGGGATACTGTGAACGTCGGCGAGCAGGGTTTTCCCCCTTTTCTGCAGGCCGTCCTCAACTATGTGCAGTTTTGCCTTCTCAAGCATTTGCGGTGATATATCGAGAAAAATAAAATCAAGGTCCGTGATCTTTGCAAGGGCCAGGCCCATATATCCTCCGCCCGACCCTGCGTCAATACAAACGCCTTTCGTAATGCCTGTTTTTTCCTTGATCACTTTCGCATAGTAGTCATACATGGGTGCATTGACGCCGCGTGCGGTTTCGTCATACCCTGACACGTTCATTTTTTTCTGTGCGTCCCCGGCCTGTCCGTGCTTTTCTTCTGTAAAGCCCCTTTGGCACATAAACAAGACCATGATAATACTCATACTCACAATCAGACCTCTTAAGTTGATTTTCATCTTTTAGCCTCCCGATAGATTCATTATTTATTTCATTTGCTTTCTTCTTTGATGGAAACACGGCAGGAGCAGATATCTTACAAGCAATCATGCCGGGCTCCTCAACACACGCTTCCACTCTCAAAACACCTTTGCTACCAAAAATTGTACGCCAGCTCTATACCATACTGCCGGCCTGGGTCGTAGTAGATGCGCGAGGTGGTCAGATAGGCTTTGTCACCCAGATTTCTGCCGTAGAGGGTAATTTTCATGTCTCTGTCAAATACCTTGCACTTGTATCCCACGTTGGCGTCAACCCTCGTATAATCGCCAAGCTCGTAGTAAAGGGTACGACTGTATGAACTCACGTAACGAAAGCTGAGGTTTAAGCTGGCATTTTTGTAACGGTAGCTGAAGAGGCCGCTCGCCATATGGTGGGGACTGCTAATATTCGTGTCCGTGTCGTCAGTCGTGATATGGGTATACTGGAGACGGTATGAAAATGGCTCCATTATCTGCCCCGATATGCTGAATTCCAGCCCCTTGGTCCGCACGTCCGAGACATCGACAAAGCTGATCTCTTCCCCTGTCATGGGGTCTATATATGAGGAGACGGTTGCCCCTGTCTCGGGATCAATACCCGTGGAGCTTACCTTTTGATCTTTTGTATCGTAATAGAAAAGCGTGAGTAAAGGATTGAAGGAGGGATGGATGTTTGCAAGAATACCTGCCTCGTATCTGGATCGTTTCTCGGGGGGCAGGCTTGACCCGGTGCTGCTCACCTGATAACTGGCAAGGCTGTTCTCCGAATAAGCATACCTTCCGGTAAGGGTTAGAATCGAGCCCAGTTTATATGAACCACCCAGGGTATAGGTATAGGTCTCCTTTGCCCATTCATCGGCAGGCAAACCCGTTACAGGGCTGTTTCCATATTTCTTCTTGTCTACCCTGATCCCGGCGTCAACGGTGAGCCTGTCGTTGAACATGCGGTATTCATCCTGTATGAAGGCACTGTACATGTCCTCGTCTGTTCTTCGGCCGATATTGGGGGCAAGGCCGTCAGGACTCACGTAATCAAGCCACTGCACCCCGACTTTAAAGATGTTGCCGCGGGAATTGATAATATGTCTGAGGCTGGCACTCTGGCCGCGGCTGTTTTGATCGCTCACGTTCATCGGTTTTGAATATTCCGGGAAGCTTGTCGTCATGCTGCTCACAATGAGATTGTTATATCCGTAGCTGAAGGTCGTCGTGTGTGCATCGTTCCAGGGCTTGCTTAGATTGATGGCAAACATGTCGGAGATCATTGGATCTATCTTCCATTTGTCCGTGCTCAGAGATCCCACTTTCGAATAATCAAGATAAGTGTAGGTCACGGTTTTTTTCCCTTGTTTGACCTTTACCGTAACCTTGGAGGGTTCAACGATCTCTGCGCGCTGGAATTCTCTCATGCCCTGACTGTGATAGTAAAATATATCGGCTTTGAATGCCGGCACCGTGTACCCGCCCCTAAAAAGCAGAGAGGTGTTTCGACTCGCGTTGTACCAGTTTGTTTTGCCCAGTGTACTGTTGTGGGTTCCGGCGATCCGATAATCAAAGTTGCCTATTTTAGCCCCTTGATAGACGTGTTCCTTTTCTGTATGGAAACTTCCATAGCTCGCCACAAAACCACCTTCAAGTTTTGAAGACCGCTTTGTTTTGATAATTACAAACCCCTGGTTCGATGAACCGGTTCCCGACCCGAAGTTGGTTAGAGGGCCGAGGGTAAGCGCAGTTGCATCCCTCACGACGGTCATGGACTCGATGGCATCAACGGGCAGGGTTTTAAAAAGTCTGTCAAGGCTGGGAACATATACGCCGTCCAGTATGACACCATAACTCCCCGTCCCTCTCATATTGGAAAAATCCATGTGCTGCCTCCCCTGAAAGGTCACCTCCATACCGGGAGACTGTTCTATGACATCCCATAAGCTTTCCGGGTGTATGGCTTCGATCTCTTCCCGCGTAAATGTGTCTGTCTGGAGCTTGCTGCTCTCAGTCACTGCATAGGGGCTTGTTACCGGTTCCTGGGCACCCTTACCAGACACAGTGATCTCTTCAAGGCTGTATGAATCATGCTTTTCTTTTTTTTGATCTGATTTTTTCTCCTTCTGTTCTTTCTTTTGTTCAGTACTCTCTTCTGCAAGAACAGTTTGAGTAAAAAAACATACTCCCAATAAGAATACGAGCACCAACAAAGCCCTGCAAAGTGTTTTCATTGCCGTGGTCCCTTCCTTTATAATTATTGATTATCAGCACCATTTTGTATTTGTTTGCCCCGCCGGATCACTGCCCATCACGTTGTTCTTTAATGATCCATCATCCATCGCCTGCATCACGGGCAGGATGTCTGTCAAAGTTTTTTTTCATCCTCCATTCCTGTCAATTATCTGAAAATTCGTGTTTTTGTTGCCCGGGCATCCATCGGGAATATTGTATTTTCTTACTGACCAGGATCGACCAATGTATAGTAACGTCCACCATCTGCACAGGGCTTGCAAAGAATGCTGCCGTTTCTATAAACCTCCCTCTTGTCCATAATGCGCTCTCCGCAAACAGAACAGATCACAATCTGCAAAGGTTTTCCCGGCAGGTCTTCAGGTTTCAGATCCACAGAGACCTGTGTAATGTTAAAAAGATCTTCATCTGGAATCATTGCGTAAACATTTGCATGGGGCGGCTTTTCAAGCTGTTCATTATTAAGCTGTTTGTTTCTATCCTTGTCTTTCACAACGATCCTTACGGCCTTGCCTGTTTTCAAATTCACGAATGTTGCGGCCATCTTGCCGTAATCAAATATCTTCATGGTCCGTTTGCCCGGATGGCAGCCCGTTGTCGCAAGGAGCGCATCCGTCACGCATCTGTCCGTTTCCGCAAATACAATGATATTCTTTCTATCCTGCCCTTTCGGATCATTGATCCCGACTGCTTTGAGCCCCAAAATGGACATTCTCGTGCCCAGTGTGATCCCTGCACAAAGGCCGCCGTGAAACGCCTTTGCCTTTTCAAGGCATGTTTCAAAATCAAGGTTGTCTGTATCCATACATGTCTCCTTTCTGCAAATGCCTTTCAGTATCTTTGACTATCCGAGCCTGTATGATACTGGAATGATTATTTCCGCCCTTACCGGTGGTTTAGGGAATGGCTGTACATCCATGATTGTGTGTGCCACATTCTCATCGAGGATTTTATGCCCCGAGCTCTTTACAATTCTGATGCGCTCGACGGTTCCTTTTTCGCAGATTATAAAGGAAACGGTCACCTGTCCCTTCCACCCCATTTTTCTGGCCTGTATCGGATAGGTAAGATTCTTCATGATCAGATCTCGTATGTATTGAAAATGTTTCAACAGATATTGCGCCTTCCTGATCTCGTCCGACATATCGGAACCAGTGCCGTACCCTTTACCGGTCCCCCCTGTGCCATGTTTTCCTTCGCCCCCAAAGCCAGATCCGGGGCCGTATCCGCCAGCGCCCCTGCCCCCGCCTCCAAAACCTACCGCCGACTCATCCGCGTCATGTTCAACCCCGGCGGGCGCAGGTTCGCCGAGCAAGGCAAGCTCCGAAGACTCGTTTGACGGTACGACATCATTTTCATCAGCTTCTTTTAAAACGGATTTTTTGCTTGTTTCTTCGTTCTTGCCCGTGACCAACATTTTCTGAAGCTTTTCAACCTTTGATATTTCCTTGTTTATCCTTTTTTCGGTCTTTTCCATCGATTGAGATCCAGGTATCTTTCCGTCACCGCCCGAACCGCCCGCCATAAATGCATCATTGCTTAAAACAACTGTTACCATTTCGGAAGATGTATGGATGCCGGAAATCCCTGCAACAAAAACAATCGTCAGCAGGATTATGTGAACAAAAAGGGAAAACAGATAATATGGCTTCATGGGTCTATGTTCCGAATCATTCAACATTGCCTTAATTTTTGTTATTCTTTTTTTATATCCTTTTGATCCCTTCATCATCGCGCCATTCCTTTATATGCGATGATTACATTCAAAAACATTCGCTACCGCTGGCCTCGTTCAGTCTGCAAACCGACTTTTTTAAAACCGCTGCCGGAAAGCAGATCAAGCACGTCCACGCAGGCCTGAACTGCAACATAACGGTCTGCCCTTACCAGCACAGGTGTTTCCCTTCCGAGTGAGTTTATCTTCTCCTTAAGGCCCTGAAGTGTTGTTGGCGCTGATTCGAAATAGATCGTGCCCTGATTGTCGACAACGATCATCGCTGTTTTGATGACTGCTTTTTGATCCTGCGTAACCTTTGGCAGTTCAACAGGGATCGCACCGCTTGCGATAAAAGTCGATGTCATAAGAACAATGGTCAGCAGCACCATCATCACATCGACCAGCGGTATCACATTCATAAAGTCAAAACCTCTATCTTCCATCACCGATCTCCCACTTGAGGATAAGTTCTCTGGCGGATCTCAGAAGGAAGTTGTACATAACAACAGCAGGTATGGCCACGGCGATACCCACTGCGGTTGCCTTGAGAGCGAGGGCCAGACCGAACATTATCTGCCCCGTTTCTGCAATACCCTGGCTTCCCATCTTTGAAAATGTCAGCATAATGCCCAGGACTGTGCCGAGAAGCCCCACATAAGGGGCATTACTTCCCACTGTGGCAATAATGTGAAGCCTTCTGGTAAGGTGGAGTTCCAAGGTTTTTTTATCGGTATACGCGGCAATCTGCAGCTTTCTAAAAAACATCCTTCTCTCCGCTGCAACAGCAAGAGCTATAATGCTCATTATGACGAGGACCGTTATAACTCCGTAATCAATGACATATTGGAGCCATTCCATTACAAACCTCCTTATGCTCTCATTGCGTTTTTCTTTGTTGTTGCCATTACTGGAGCATTTTTAATTATATTGATCTTTTTTACACACCCTTTGAAGAGATGGTATGCACCAACGCCTTCGGAGAGCATATCGAGGACCTCATCCGGCCTTGTTATCAAAACTCCGCTTACAATATCCACATTTCTACTGAAAAATGCATCCGGCAGAAAACTCGCTGTCGGTCCCGCAACTATTATTTGTGCATCGGGCCTTGCGTAACTCAAAAGATCATCTATTGTTCCATTGGCAATAGAAGCTCCGGTAATGATCACCGTGCTGCAAAGAGGAATTTCCGCCGGTGCGTCATCGGCCGGCACAAAGTATCTTTGATCGTCACCTGTTAAGCTCTCTTTATTTAGCTCAATCACGCTGAGCTGAATATTACTTATTTTTTTAAATCTCTGGAGAAATGGCGGGAAGGCACCCACCATGCCGATCTTTTTTGTTGGATCTATTTTTATACAATCAAGAACATCGCTGTCTTCAATGATGAAATACCTTTTCCGGTCAAGAAGCAAGGCCGAGAGTGCATTTATCAAAACAATCCTGATCGTTTTGTGCATTACGGTATCACTCAAATTATTCAAAGCATCATTTACGGGCATGCCCTTGAACCTTACAGGTGCTTTTTTTGTGAATATCGGGCTTGCGTGCCGCACATCCTCGTGCATTTCCAGGGCAGGTGTATAGGATATGCCCGCATATCCGTTTGAGAGTTTCACTCCGGTATAGAATATACCCATCACCAACCTCTCTATGGTGATGCGCCGCAAGCTATCGCCATAGAGTTCAATAATAGTGTCAATAGTTTCCTGCAGAACCATGATCATTCTCCTCGTGGATATTCAACATTTTTGTGGCGCCGTTCTTTCCTGCCTCTGGATATGCACATGCGAACCTATAACTAAAGATATTCTCATTGGCGGGCAATGTACGGCTAAATAAGGATTGCAGGCATGACCTGGCCGGGATGAACATATCAAACAATTTGAAGAAATGCATTTTCTCCATATTCCCTTACACAGCGCTAAGAACAGATGTTCCGATAGACTGCGTCTTCTTTAAAAAAACACCTATTTCATATTTTCTTCTGCCATACCTGCAATCCATTCGGCTTCATTTCCGTTTAATCATCCCGTTCTGTTTATCCTGATGAACCTACGTTATTTCTTTTAGAATATAACGTAGGTTATATATCAAATAATATAACGTATCGTCAATTATTATTTATTGATTTTTAATAAAATAACGAATGGAACTGAACCGTTGAGCAGCCAGCTTTTTTAATATCGTTCATTATTATGAATAGGGACTCTGCGCAGGCAGGCAAAACAGCATACAGGAAGACAGGTTATTTAATTCAGCAACTATTTATAAATGATTTGCATAAAGGCTGTTCCCGCTTTCTTATGATTTTTGCCCAATGCCGGATTATGACCTCGGGGCCGCTTACCCTCGGATCAACACTCTCAGATCAATGTTTTCTGCATTCTTTAAAACTTTCCGGCAGACTGCTCAAGCACATGATTTTTTTCTTGACATCGTTATTCCCGTTCGTATATAACTATATACATCTTGAATATCATTCCGGGAAGAGGGGTTATGCTGGCATTATGAAGAACCTGAAAAAACATCCTGTTGGAAACAGTCACGAGATGGGAGTCGGATAATCCCATAAATCCCAAAAGGAGGAACTCACCAACTAAAGCAAACTCTCATAAAATCCTTTCTACTGGGAATATGGCCGTCGCGAGCACGTAGCCGGGCGGCCATATTTTCGTATGCACTTCCCGTCATCTCACCGACCGGCGGACTTGTCTTCAGTCTGTCAGCAGCCCGGTTCACCAGGGTGGCCACAGCAGCTGCTCATGGTGATCATCTTTTTAATATTGTTCCGCAAAAGGAGCCAGATCTTCCGCCGCAGGGGCATCGGCGCGTGCAGGTTTGTGAGGAAGGCCCGCGCGTCGGGCCTTCCGTGTTTATGGTCATGTCCGTGCATTGCCCTGTCACCTGGCGCCGACGAGGGGCAGCACCTTGTCGATGCGGAAATAGACGAGGAAGCGTTTCTCATCCTTCTGTTCTTCAGGCACCTTGTAGGTCTTGCGCCAGCGGATCTGCTCGATCTTCGCAGGATCGTTCTCCTCCTTGAGCTTGGTGAGATAGAGGCGCTTGCCTGTGAATGTTCCCTCCGCCGCCTCCGCGAAGATATAGGCCGCGTGCGGGTTGGACTGCAGATTGGCGTGGGTGAGGCGGTCCGTCATGATCCACACCACCGTCTCCTCGTCAACGAAGTGCGGCCTCGAGTAGACCGCCGCGTCGACTATCCCCTTAGAATCGGCCGTCGCCAGAACGCCCCTTCCCTTTGTGTTCTCAAAATATTCGCTGAGATTCATGTACACCTCCCCTGGTCTTTTTTTCCTGTTTTCTCATTATAGCAAAGATTCCTTTTTTTGTTATAAAATTAAGAGATGGAGATACTTCCGGAACGTATTCGAACGATCAGGGAAGGTGTGCCGGGCACGGGAGTCGTGGCGTACTGGATGAGCCGTGACCAGCGCTCAGGTGACAACTGGGCACTTCTGTTCGCCCAGGAGACGGCCCTGCGGCACAAGCTCCCTCTTGTCGTCGTTTTCTGCCTCGCCGATTCTTTCCTCGGGGCAACGCTCAGGCAATACGGCTTCATGCTCCAGGGCCTCGAGAAGGTTGCAAGATCACTCGAGAAGCTCTCCATCCCTTTCTTCATCCTTCGCGGCGAGGCGCCTGAAACCCTGCCGGGGTTCATCGAACAAAGCGATGTATCCTTTCTCGTAACGGACTTCGACCCCCTTCGCGTCAAAAGACACTGGCAGGATGAGGTCGCCCGGAAAGCGAACATACCTTTTTACGAGGTGGATGCGCACAACATGGTCCCCTGCCGATTCGTATCGGACAAAAAGGAATACGGGGCCTACACGATCAGGAAAAAAATAGGCCGCCTCTTGAAGCGTTTCGCCGTAGACATCCCCGTCCCGGAAAAACACCCGTACCCCTCGGGGCTCAGGGGCACTCCGGTCGATGCCGGCGCCCTGCTCAGGGGCCTAAAAATTGACAGGTCCGTGAAGGAGATCGACTGGATAACCCCCGGGGAGGATTATGCGCTGAGGGCCCTTGACGGGTTTCTTGAGGAAAGGCTCGGCCGGTACGGCGCCGACAGGAACGATCCTCTGAAAGATTGCCAGTCCGACCTCTCGCCGTACCTTCATTTCGGTCAGATCTCGGCCCAGCGGATCGCCCTCGGGGTGATGAAATGCCGGGCGGCGGGCTTATCCGGGGACGCCTTTCTGGAAGAGCTCATTGTCCGCAGGGAGCTTTCCGATAATTTCTGCCTTTATGAACGCGATTATGACAGTTTCAGCGCCTTTCCTGAATGGGCCAGAAGGACCCTCGATGAACACCGGGGCGACAGGCGTGCCTATCTCTATTCGCGGGAAGAACTTGAATCATCGAAGACCCACGATGACCTCTGGAACGCCGCCCAGAGAGAAATGGCCGCCAGGGGAAAGATGCACGGCTACATGAGGATGTACTGGGCGAAGAAGATCCTCGAATGGACGGCGTCACCGGAAGAGGCGCTTTCTGCGGCGATATATTTAAACGACCGCTATGAGCTTGACGGGCGCGACCCGAACGGTTACGCCGGGATCGCCTGGAGCATCGGCGGGGTCCACGACAGGGCATGGGGCAGTCGAAATGTTTTTGGAAAAATCAGATACATGAGTTATAATGGGTGCGCGTCGAAATTCAGCGTGAAGCGCTACATTAAAAAGGTTTCACGCCTTAACGGATAAAAGGCACCGGAGGGCGGATGGCTGCGAAGAAACCAATACCGAGCACGACACAAAAGGGAAGCGCCGGGGTCCTGAACAGGCTCAAGACGTTCAACTCAAGAGAATCCTTCGCCGTTCTGGCCACAGATGAAGGCGGGAAACCCTACACCTCTCTCATTTCCTTTGCCTTCACGCCCGATCTCAAAGAGGTCATATTCGCCACGCCGAAGAACACGAGAAAATTCAGGAACATCGCCGGAGCAAAAGATGTGGCCCTTCTCATAGACAACCGTTCCAACAAGAAGAAGGGCTTCATGGAAACCGAGGCCGTCACCGTCACGGGAAAGGCATCGGTCCTTCGCCGCGGCAGGGCCTGGATAGAATATGCGGGTATATTCCTTAAGAAACACCCGGAACTGGAAGAGTTCATCAACGCGCCGACAACGGCCCTTATCGTTATCGATATAACAAGCTGCGTCCACGTGGGACAATTTCAGACCGTCACGGTCATGGACCTGAACAGGCAGGAGGGTTGATAGAACATGTGGAACTGGAAGCCATTTTACGAAAACGAGGTCATCTCGGCCTTTTGCGACCTTGACCAGATCGTCGATACAGAGGCTGACGAGGACGGGCTCTATGCCTCACCGGAATGCTTCCGGCCGCTGCCGTCCCGTTTCGGCGTGTTCGTATCCATCGTCATCAAGGACAAGGACAGCATTGCCCGCTACCTCGAAGAACGTAAAAAACGCTCCCTGCCCATGACCGGGTACAGATCTTTCCGCTACTGTCTCTGCCTCGTCGAGATAGACGCACGGGAGATGATCTCCCGCGCCCTGCCGGCAGGCGACTTCGATTCACAGGACCGCGAGCTCGGCGGCACCTGCATCATCACCGATATCACCCCGCCCATACTCCCGGGTGTCGACGAGACATGGAAACCCATCAGGTCAAAGAAGACCCACCCCATGATCCGCTCCCTGGCAAAGATGTTCTTTCCCAAGGAATAATACGGGTTATGGGTTATGGGGTGTGAAAAAAACATTTTTTAGCGTTTCGTTGTTTATGAACCGTTTCATAAACATTCAAACCTTCAAGCATTAAAACCGTTTTTCCCATCACCCATCACCTATTACCCATCACCTGTTGTTTAGAAATTGACAAGGAACGGGTCCGCGGGTTATAAACTGGCATGATCGAACGATATACACGTGAACGCATGGCCAGCGTCTGGACCGATGAGAACAAGTACCGGACATGGCTTACGATCGAGGTCCTCATCTGCGAGGCATATACTGAGCTTTCCCTCATCCCCGCCGATGATATGAAGAACATCAGGGAAAAGGCGCGTTTCGACGTTGCCCGTGTCCTGGAGATAGAGGAGCGCACCAGGCACGACGTTGTCGCCTTCATAGAGAACGTCGCCGAATACGTCGGTCCCTCCTCCAAGTACATCCACATGGGGGTAACCTCCTCGGACATCCTTGACACCTCTTTTTCCTGCCTTCTCAACGAGGCGGCGGACATCCTCATCGAAGACATAACCGCGCTCATGGGGGTCCTCAAGGAAAAGGCATACGCTTGCAAGGACATGCCCGCCATCGGCAGAACCCACGGCATACACGCCGAACCGGTGACCTTCGGCCTCAAGATCACCCACTTCTACGACGAGATGAAACGCAACCTGGAGCGGATGAAGACCGCCAGGGAACGCATCCGCCACGGGAAGATATCGGGCGCCGTCGGCACTTACGCCCATGTCCCTCCCTTTGTCGAGCAGTACGTGTGCGAAAAGCTGGGCCTCAAACCGTGTCCCATATCGTCGCAGATCATCCCCCGCGATTACTACGCGGAATTCTTCACCACGCTGGCCATCACGGGTTCCACCATTGAACGGATGTCCATGGAAGTGAGAAACCTCCAGCGCACCGAGGTCGGCGAGGCGGAGGAGTTCTTCCGGAAGGGACAGACAGGCTCGTCAGCAATGCCCCACAAGAGAAACCCCATCGCCTCGGAGAACCTCTGCGGCATGGCAAGGCTGCTCCACGGCTACGCCATGTCTTCGATGGAGAACATTCCGCTCTGGCACGAAAGGGACATCAGCCATTCTTCAGTCGAGCGCGTCATGGCCCCCGATGCCACCATCGCCCTCGATTACATGCTGGAGCGGGTCAAGAACGTCTTCAAGAACCTCATCGTCTATCCCGAAAAAATGCAGAAGAACCTGGAGATCACCAGGGGCCTGTATCACTCTGAGGCCATCCTCATCGCCCTTATCAGGAAGGGATTGACCAGGCAGGAGGCCTACAAGGTTACCCAGGGTGTCGCAATGCGATGCTACGAAGGCGGCCTTGATTTCGTGACAGAATTGAAGAAGGACACCGAACTGGGCAAACACCTTTCCGCGCAGGAGATCGAGGAAACCTGCACGAACGAACATTATTTCCGGCACATCGACACGATCTTCAAACGCGTCTACGAGTAAAAGACAGCCTGAGTGCTTGAGCGTCGAACTTCTTCAAAAGATGCTTGTGCCTTTAACATTCAAGCGGTTCAAGCATTCAAGCGGTTCAAGCAAAAAACACAGGGGTATTTTTTCGCTACCTGTGAATTCGAGGTAAATCCCTGTTTATTCCAGTTTCAGATCTTAGATGATAACGAGGCGGCAAGGATGAGGCAACACAGGCATACCGACGTATGTCGTGGCGCCGAAGACGCGGCCAACGAAGATAGCACTCAGATCTGGAACCGGAATCAGCAGACGGATTTCACGTAGCGTATGTGCAGGTCATACAGTATCCCGTCGATGAGCCTCTCTTCATCCGCGCCAAGGTTCCCCTTCGTCTTGTCCTTGAGAATCTCAATGATGGTTATCGTCTGTTTCGCCAGCGGGAGGTTGACGTTCTTTTCATTGCTTAGAGGATCCGGCAACTCCCCCATGCACACCAGTGCCGACGTGGAGAGGGACAATATGAACGTGGAGAAATTGAGCTCCGGAAACAGGTTCTCTTCCGCGGCCTCGCAAGTACCAACCTCATCTTTTACCTGATCTTTTATGTCTTTTACATCCGTCATGGCAACCCCCTAAAGAAGAGTATCGAGCTTGACCGGTAAAAAGAATAGGCTGTCGTTCCTTTTTACCTGGTAGAGAATATAATTCCTCCTGAGCCCTTCGATCATAAAGGTATCGAAATCCTTGTTGTTCTTGACCGTATTGTTATTGATCTTCACTATGACATCGCCTTTTTTCAGCCCCGATTTCATGCCGATGCCGCCGGCAAAGACCTTCACAACCACAACACCATCCCTGTCGCGCAGACGGTATTTGAACTTCGGGTATCCCGATATGTTGGAAACCTTCATACCGCAGAGCACCTGGTCCACAGGGATCGGTACATAATCTTCGATGTCGGCCACATCGATATTGACGGTGTATTTTTTAGCACCCCGGACCACGCGAAGCTGAAGGGTGTCATTCTTTTTGATCGAACGGACGACACCCTGCAGTTTTAAGGATTCGCGGATCGATCTTTTGTTGATCTCGGTGACCTTGTCGCCGACAAGAAAACCATATTTGACGGCAGGGCTTCCGTTGATGATCTTGTTGACATAAAGATAGTGCTTCCTCTCTTCCTTCTGCCGTTCGATAAAAAGGCCGAGAATGGGACGCCTCGGTGTGTTCTCGACGAACTCGGAGAGTATGGTCACGACATCGTCCATTGGAATGGCAAAGCCGATGCCCTTGCCTTCGCCGTAAATGGCGGTCACGATGCCCATGGGAACACCGCCCGCATCAAGAAGGACACCGCCGCTGTTGCCCGGGTTGATGGCGGCGTCGGTCTGGATGAGGTTCGCGTAGATCTTATTGTCGATTCTCAGGTTCCTCCCTAGAGCGCTCACTACTCCGACGGAAACGGAGCTGGAAAGACCGTAAGGGTTACCTATAACTATGGCCTTTTCTCCCACACGGATCTTTTTCGGCGTTATGGTGAGATAAGGGAAGTCAGTCCTCTCCGCCACGATCTTGAGAAGAGCGATGTCATACTCGGGATCGCTCCCAAGAACGTATGCCTCATATTCCTTGCCGTTGATGAACTTCACCCTGATGTTGATCGCTTTCGCGATGAGATGCTCATTGGTAACGATGATCCCTCTCGGGTCGAGCACAACGCCTGAGCCTATGTTCTCGACAAGCTCCTCCACCTCGTCCTCGCCGGCAAAATACTTTTTAAAAAATGATGAGGATTTCTTTTCCTCGGGATCGCTTTTGAAGATCTCTTCCGTTTTGATGTTCACGATGGCCCTGCCTGCCATTTCCACAACATCCGCCGCCGAACTGTCCTGCGCGCGAACTGTGTTCTGACGGACACCCTGCGCTCCGGCGGCCAGCGGCAATAAGATCGCTGAAAAGACTGCAAGCGATAAAAGGAAAAAACGCCAAAGGCGCGGACCCTTCTTTTTTGGCCGATCAGAAAATGAAGGTACTGCAGGCACCATGATAGAGGATACTCCGGCAATAGTAGTAACAAGAAGCTTCAGACAGTTTTCGGTTATCAGTCTGTCTTCACCCTGTGGCGCTTCTTGATGAGTTTTTTCACTGAATCAAGGATAATATGGGCGATCTCGTCCTTGCTGAGCCGCGGCACCTGCTTGGTGGAACCCGAACGGTCGATGATCGTCACTTCGTTCTCTTCGGAACCGAATCCTATGCCCTCCTGGGCCACGTTGTTCGCGACAATGAGATCAAGGTTCTTTCTTTTCAGCTTGTCCAGGGCGTGCTCGATGATGTTCTCAGTTTCCGCGGCAAACCCGACGATGATCCTGTCGCCCTTTATCTTGCAAAGCTCGGCGATGATATCGGGATTCTTCTCAAGCTCAAGGTTAAGGATATTTGTATCACCCTTCTTTTTAATCTTCTGACAGTTGGAGTTGCTGCACCGGAAATCTGCAACAGCAGCGGTCTTGATGACCACCGTCGACTCCTTCTGGTGGGCCATGACACAGTCGAGCATATCGCATGCCGTAGTGGCCCGGATGACAGGTATGTCCGTTCTGTGAAGGGTGATCGAGGTTTCCCCGCTGACAAGAACCACGTCCGCACCGCGCCTTTTCGCGATCTTCGCGATGGCGTAGCCCATTTTACCCGAAGAACGGTTGGTTATGCATCGCACGGGATCGATGAATTCCATGGTGGGACCGGCCGTGACAAGGATCCTCTCACCCACGAGGTCTTTCTGGGTGAATATGTCCTCTATCCTCTCAACGATCTCTTCTATGGTCGGAAGCCGCCCCTTGCCGTCGGTTCCGCAGGCAAGATCGCCGCTCGCCGGCTCCATCATTTCATAGCCCGCATCGCGGAGTTTGTGAAGATTGGCCTGGACCATTTTGCTCGACCACATCTTCGTATTCATGGAGGGCACAAAAAAGACCGGCACTGTAGTGGCCATCACCATGGTGGTGAGAAAATCATCGGCGATGCCGTTGGCTATCTTTCCGATGATATTTGCCGTGGCAGGCGCGATCACAAGAAGGTCAGCAATGTCGGAAAGGGCGATATGACCTATCTTGGACCCACGGAAAAGCTCGAACATCTCGTGGATGACAGGGTTCCCGGACAGTGTCTGGAACGTCAGCGGCGTTACGAACTGCATGGCGTTCTTTGTCATGACGACATGGACATTGGCCCCGCGCCTCGTGAGCATACGTATCAGCTCCGCCGTTTTATAGGCCGCGATCCCGCCGCACACCCCGACGATGATCTCCTTGTTGCGCAACATGCTGAACTGGATATCTTTCATGTCAAATGTTAAGACCGAGTCTCCTTATGAATCTCGTAAAAAGGTTCGCTTTGGGCACGTACACCGGGGATACAATGTCGACCTTGCCGATCACTTGATTGTCAAGCTTTATGACCAGCTCCCCAAGTTTTTGCCCCTCCCTGATCTCTCCCTTTACCTTTTCCGGGAGCACGATCTCCTTTTTCACGGTACCCTTTTTGTCAACAGACATGGGGTAAAGAAAACTCTTCTCCGTCACTCCTTTCATTTTTCTGTACTTCCCGTCGACAAGAAAGACGTCCTGATCAATAACCTCGCCTTTCTTGACGATGTTCAACATTTTATACTGTGCAAAGGCCTTTTGCAACTTTTCCATTGCCGCGGCGTCGCGTATCTTTCCGGTGGGGCTCCCCATGATGATGGCGATGAACCTCATCTCCCCGCGCTTCGCCGTCGCGACTATGTTGAACCCCGTTTCACGGTAATAACCCGTTTTGAGGCCGTCCGTCCCGGCAAACTTTCCAAGGAGCTTGTTCGTGTTGGAAAGCGTGAAGGCGCCGCCTCTGAATGTGTCGCTCTGGATTGCCGTCCATTCCATGAGCTTCGGGTAATTTATCAATTCCCGGGCCAGAATGGCCAGATCATGGCAGGAGGTGAGGTCCTCCTTTTCCCCTTTTCCGGGCGGCAGGCCGTGTACCGTGTGAAACTGCGTATCGGCAAGGCCCAGCATTTTCGCTTTCTCGTTCATAAGCTTGATCATCTCTTCCTTGCTTCCGGCCACATGAACGCTGATGGCGTATGCGGCGTCGTTGGCGGAGGCGACCATCATCGCCTTCATAAGCTCTTCGAGGGTAAAAACCTCGCCTTCCTTCAGATAGACCTGACTTCCGCCTATTTTTGAGGCCTCCTTCGTTACAGTGATCTTGTCGGTGAGCTTTAACGACCCTGTCGCGAGCCTTTCCATGACCACGGATGCCACCATGAGCTTCGTTATGCTCGCGGGCGGCCTCTTTTCGCGGGCATTGGCCCCGTCGATCACCCTGCCACCGGCAGCTTCCACCACCAGAAATGCCTTGTATGGCGCTTCAGGTTCTTTCTTCCTGGGTGCGGCAGGGTTTTTTTTGCTGCCGTTGGCGTTCTTCGCCGGCGCTCCGTGGCCGGCCAGGGCCGATATTACCAGGAACATCATTGCGAGCGTGAAAATGAACAATTTTTTCATTAGGTGCGTGTCCCTTCTATTTACCTGTTTTATCCATGAACATCTTAATAAGGTCTATCGGCAACGGGAAGATGACCGTGGAGTTCTTCTCCGTGGATATCTCGATCAATGTCTGCATATAGCGAAGCTGGAGAGACATGGGGTTCTTTGAAAGGATCTCGGAGGCCTCCGAGAGTTTTGTCGCCGCCTGGTATTCGCCTTCGGCCCCGATGACCTTGGCCCTTCTCTCCCTCTCCGCCTCTGCCTGGCGTGCGATCGCCCTCTGCATCTCCTGCGGCAGGTCGACGTTCTTAACCTCCACGTTGGACACCTTGATCCCCCACGGCTCAGTGTGGGTGTCGAGGATCTCCTGAAGCCTCTCGTTCAGTTGTTCCCGGTGCGAAAGCAGGTCATCAAGCTCGGCCTGGCCCAGAACACTTCTCAAGGTGGTCTGGGAAAGCTGGCTCGTTGCGTAAAGAAAATTTTCCACATCAATGATGGCCTTCAGGGGGTCCACCACGCGAAAATAGACAACGGCATTGACCTTTATGGAAACGTTGTCCCGGGTGATAACGTCCTGGGGCGGTATATCAAGCACTACGGTCCTGAGGCTCACCTTGACCATGCGGTCAATAATGGGGATAAGTATGATAAGACCCGGGCCCTTGGGCATTCCGAGAACCCTGCCGAGCCTGAAGATGACACCCCTTTCATACTCGTTGAGGATCTTGATGGCACTGAACAGAAAAAAAACCACGACTATTATGACAAACAGGATCGGGATCGCAGGCATGTTATAGTCCTCCTTTTTTCTTCACCTTTACGACAAGGCGCTCTACCGCGGTGACAATAACGTCTTCGCCCTTATTAACATTCTCATCGCTGGCTGCGCTCCAGAGCTCGCCATGGACCGAAACCTTTCCTCTGCCGCCTGCCGCGATATCCGTCTTCGCAATACCCTGCTCTCCAACAAGACCCTCCATACCCGTCCTGACCTTCGCAAGCTGCGCCTTCACCGCATAGGAAAGGATACCGAAAACAAATATTGCCGATACTATGGCCACAACAAGTATGGTCTTCAACGATATGGACAGGACGCTGGCCGGCAGATCGATAAGCATGATCGAACCGATCACGATGGAAACGATGCCGGCGATACCGAGAGCCCCGTGGCTTACGATCTTGACCTCCAGTATAAAAAATACAATGCCGAGGAGTATCAGCGCAAGTCCCGCAAAGCTGATGGGGATCGCCTGGAAGGCATACAGCGCAAGTATGAGCGATATGCCGCCCATCACGCCCGGAAAGATGGTGCCGGGACTGTAGAACTCGAAAAGGATCCCGTATATCCCGATCATCATGAGAATGTATGCCACGTTGGGATCGCTGATATAGGAGAGGAACCGGTACTTGAAAGGCATCGGCATCTCCACCGTCTTCATTCCTTTTGTTCTCAGGGCGGCCTTCCCCCGTTTCGTTTCCACCACCTTCCCGTCGATCTTTGCCAGAAGGTCGTCAAGAGAATCGGCCACAATGTCTACAACACCTCCGGCGAGGGCCTCTTTCGCGGGGATCGAGGCACTCTCCGTGACGGCCTTCGCCGCCCATTCGGCGTTCCTTCCCCGTTTCGCGGCAATGCTTTTTGAATATGCCTCGGCGTCCTTCACGGCCTTCTTCATGCTTGTCGCGTCCGCTTTTTCCCCGCCGATGCTGACGGGATGCGCCGCACCCACGTTCGTCCCGGGGGCCATGGCCGCAATATGCGAGGCCATGAGGATTATGGCCCCGGCCGATGCCGCCCGGGCCCCTGACGGGGCCACGTAAACAACAACGGGCACAGGGGCATCCATGATCTCCTTCACGATGTCCCGCATCGACGTGTCAAGCCCGCCGGGGGTATCAAGAAGGACCACGATCACCTCAGCGTCTTTTTTCGCGGCATTTTCAAGCGATTCGCGCAGGAAGCCGGCAACGGGCGGGTTGATGACCCCGTTTATCCTGACAGTGTACACATCTTTTGCGTTAAGAAGGGATGATGAAAGAATCGCCGCAACAAGCAGCAAAAAGATGAGACAGTTCTTCTTCATCGTCCCGGGAAGATCTCCTTGAGCCTTTTTTCCACAGGTGCCGGGACAAACCCGGACACATCGCCGCCGAATTCCGCGACCTCTTTTATCGTCCTGGAGCTTATGAAGAAATAGTCCTTGCTTGTCATCATGAACAGGGTGTCCATGCCGGGGTTCAAGGTCCTGTTGATGGACGCCATCTGGAACTCGTATTCAAAGTCGCTCATGGCCCTGAGGCCCCTGATGACGAACTGCGCATCAACCTTTTTCACATAGTCGATAAGCAGGCCGTCAAAACTGTCGATGATAACATTGCTGTTCCCGTTTATTGATTGCCGGATAAGCCCTTTCCTCTCTTCAAAATTAAAAAGGCCCTTCTTTTCTATATTGTAGGCTATGGCGATAATGACCTTATCGAAGAGGGCAAGGCCCCTGGTAAGGATGTCGAGGTGCCCGAAGGTGATGGGGTCAAAAGAACCGGGATATACAGCAATCGTCTCCTTCATGTCGTCTCCTTATGAGTGAAAATGCCTGATGTCCGTTAGTACGGTGATCACCGTATCTCCGTATTTTTTCGTTCTTGTGTCTGTTTGATCCCCGAAAAGTGACAGGGTATCCGCTTCCCGCCTTGAATATTCAGCTATCAGGACGGTATCGGCGGTGTAAAGAGGATTCGCTTTGAGAGTTGTCATCACGTCCGCAACATACCCCCTTTCATAGGGAGGATCCATGAAGATCATATCATAGGCATTGTTCCTGCCATATAGAAAAGGGATGGCATATCTTACATCCATATGTAGCACTTGGCAATATTTATTTAATGCCGCTGAGGTCAGGTTTTTCCCTATAAGTTCGACCATTTTTTTATTTGACTCGACAAGCGTCGCAGCGGCGGCCCCCCGGCTCAAGGCCTCTATTGAAAACGAGCCGGAACCGGCAAAGAGCTCCAGAACAGACATGCCCTCAACACTGCCGATCATATTGAATATCGCCTGTCTGACCTTTGAAGATGTATAACGGGCCGCGTCGCCCGGATGAGAGCTGATAGACAATCCTTTCAGCCTGCCGCCCGTGATCCTCAAGGTCGGCATGGGCCCTACCCGAAGAGGAGCCGGGCCGCCTGAGCGATCCGCTCCATCCCCTTTATCTCATGGGGAGCAAGGTACAGGATGGTGAGGGCCTTGTCCCGGTAGGCCTGGATCAGCTCATCGATATAGCCTTCCTGCATCGTTTTCCGGAGCCGGTGGAAGTCGCAATCCGCGCTCTCCACGACGTTGTTGATGACGATGTTTTCAACGGCAAGGCTGTTTTCCTCCAGTTCCCTGATAACACGCCGGGTCATCTTCACGCCAAGGGCCTCGGGGATGGTCACGATGAGATATTTCACCGATGTCCTGTCACGGATAAACTCCACAATGCGCTCAGAGAGGGCCTCCCATCCGGCGATGATCTGCAGGAGGGTCTTCTTCGATTCCCTGAGGCGCACCGTGTCTTTCACCTTTTCTATGTAACCATACATGTTCATGTAGAACTTTGTCGCGGCCTCCAGGTGCGAAAGGAAAAGCTCGGGCAATTTAAGAAGCCTGAGCGTATGACCGGCGGGCGCGGTGTCCCACACGACGATGTCGTAGCTTCCGCCTTCAACAAGCTCCATGATGAAGTTGAGCATGTATTCCTCTTCGATGCCCGGCGCGGTACCGATGTATTCGACAAAATCGTAATCGACGCGGGCAAATGAAGAGACCACTTCGTAGATCTCCGGGCCAAAACGCTCCTTCCACCGCTTCAGTACGATATCGGATGACACCTCAAGTCCATAGAGCTCGTATTCATCGTGTATCTTCGTCTCCGTATCACCGATGGTCTTTTCGAATATGTCGGAAAGCGATGGCGCTGGATCGCTCGTGATTATGAGAACTTTCCTCCCTTCCATGGCGATCTTGAGAGCGACAGCGGAGGCACAGGTTGTCTTGCCCACCCCGCCTTTGCCTCCGACCATGATGAGCTTGACATCTCTATTGTCAACACCGGCAAGTCCCATAGGGGAACATAATAGCATGTTTGAACGACAAATTGAAAGATGGGGACCAGAAAAGACAGTTTGATGGTTTAACAGTCTGAAAGTTTATGAAGCGATACAGAAAAACTAAATTCCTTCCCATGAAACGGTTCACAAACTCTCAAATTTTCAAAAGGGACGGAAATGTCTCTCCCCGCATCCTCGGTGGACTTGAGTGAACCCGAAGGGTGAACAGGCATGAGACAGGTCTTCCGTTTTTCTCGTTCAAGCGGTTCAAGCGGCTGCAACCGTCTTCACTCTTCCTCATATCCCGTTATCATGGCTTTCGTGTGAGAGGTTACGTGTGTGCCCAGGGTCGCCATGTAAATGTGGACAATGAGGTAAATAACGAAAAAGTAGCCCGCGATCACGTGGACAGCATCGATCACACGGATCCCTCCGAAAAATAAGATGGCCCCGTAAAAATCCATGATGTTGCCGAAAATGATCCCCGTGATGATAACAACAGGCATCGCGATGAGCATGGTGAACGAATAGGCCATTTTTTGGAGGGCATTGAACTTTACCTCTCGCGAAGGTTTGAAAGGATTGGGTTTGCCGCAAAAATACAGGAAGGAGTAATAAGCCGCCTGGGAAGGCATGGACCTCAGGTCTTTGGGAAAGACCGCGTAATTCCTCACAAGCCCTCCCAACCCCCACTCCATCATGTACACGGCGAGCCAGAAGAGGAAAGAAACAGTAAGGAAGTACCCGGCATATTTGTGGAGTGCAACGACAAAATTATAATCGGAAAAGATCCGGATGTCGGTAATGCGCAGCTGTGCCCCGGTGATTATAAGCACCAGTACGATAAGGGCATTGGTCCAATGCCATATGCGGATCGACAGCGGATGGAGAGGGATACCTTTGCCCTTCATCGTCTGAACACCACCCTTATGATAATGTGGACGCAAACAAACAGCAAGACCGCAAGGCACAGAAAGATGCCGGCAAAGTCGATCCACTTGAAGCCGAGTTCTCCTGCGAGCTCCTGCCGGGCCTCACCCTTTGCCGAGAGGAAACCCCGTATATCGTTCCAGGTCATTTTTGTCTCGCCGAGAAGGAAGAAATTGGCGAAAAGAGAGGAAGGGAGCGCAGACAACACGGTACCCTTGACCGGGATGTAGGAGATGCCGCTCTCCTCGGGCAGGACCAGGTACATGGACTGGTAAAAAGGTGCGTCGTCGGAGTGACAGGTGGAACAGACCTTTTCCCTTTTCTGCACCTGGGAATAATCGTGATGGATCCCGGTGACAACGATGGAACCGCGGACGAGAACATCGTCTTGCAACCCTTTCTGCAATGCCGTGAAAAAGGGGACAAGCTCCGATGACTCGATGCGCCCGTCCGCGTTCACATCCACATGCTCCCTGACGGGCCTCTTTGTGCCGAAAAGCCTCGAAATATCATTGTGGCCGATCTTTCTCCCGTTTTTGCGCTCGCCGACGCTCACGGTAAAAACCATGCTCTTTGTCGAGCGCGGGCTGTGACAGGTCGAGCACTCAAGATACATGAAGTGCAGCTGCGCGTGGGGAAGCCACGCGTGCTTCTCCTTGTAATCCTTGTGGCAGCGGGCGCACACCTCCACCCTTTCGGCGGCATCCAGTTCACGGTAGGTCTTCACCTTGTGCGGGTCGTGGCAATCGGTGCAATTTGCGGCTGACCCCTTCGCGTGCGTGGTCCCTTTGTAGACATGGTACACCTCATTATGACACTTCGCGCAGACCTCATCGTTGATGCGCGCCTGAGATATATGACAGTCCTGACAGCCGACTCCGCCCTTTCCGTGGGAGGTCAGCTTGTAGAGTTCGCTCAGGGGGAGACGGGGGACAACGCTGTGAGGATCAAGAGGTATGCTGGTCCTCGCCGCCCCGTTCATTTCGAGACCGGCCTTCTGGAAAACCCTGTTCTCCACGTGACATCCGCTGCAGGAGATCGCCTTCGTGCCGATGTTGTGGGCGCCGCCCCTGGCAGAATAAGTCCTTTTGATCTTATAGCTTTCCTTCAGCACGGACTGTGCATGGACGAGAAAATCCCTCCACTCCTTTTCATCGACAAATTTGTTGCCGTCCTTATCAACAATGCTTTTTGCCATGGGCTGCTTCCCCGCGTCGACCGTAACGGTGATATGCCCGTGAACGGTTTTCGCGTGGCACCCGGCGCACTCCAATGCCGCCAGGTGCTTCCGGGCGGAAGGAAGCGTCCTGTGGGCTGCAGACGGATGGCATGAGGTGCATTTCTTTTTGTCCCGCGCAGGGTTGTGGGCATTGTGGCATTTCGCGCATACCAATCCTTTCTGGGAGTGGATGCTTGCCTGGTATTGTTTTGCCGTTTCACCGTGGCACGAGGTGCAGCCGGGCTTCAAAAGCTTGTCGGCATGGGGAAGGTCCTTTATATCACTATGACACGCAACGCAATCCAGTTTCCCGTGATCTGCCTTTTTGTATTTGTCGTGGCATTCGAAACATTCTTCTGCGGCTATGACACACAGGGGAAAGAGAAAAAGGATCACAATGGCAAGAAAGCGTCGCATTTATCTCACTACCTGTCAATTTTATCGCGGAAGCAAAGGAAATGCAAGAAACTGCGGCGGCAGTTCATTTTTTAACTCTATTTTTTTCACTTCCTGCCGATAAGAATAATACGTATCCTGGCGATAAAGGTTATACATGAGCGACGCATTTTCTCAGGCAGATCTCGATGCATTATTGGGTGATCTTGGATCACCCTCATCGGAAACACCGGCCGAAGTATCGGAGATGGACAAGCTGTTTCTCGACCTCTCGGCGCTCCAGGCCCAAACGCCCGCGCCGGCCCAGGAACCCTGCTGTGCCGACCCGTCGTCCGACAGCGAAAACCTCTCGCAGGACCAGATCGACGAACTCCTGAAGCAATTCCTGGGATAAAGAACAGCTTGAACCGCTTGAGTCGTTTAAACCGCTTGAACTGGAAAAACAAGATGATTTGAATGCTTGACAAGCTTTCGATAACTTACTCATAACTTGTCACTCCGGCTTTTAAAAGTCGGATCCAGGCGGTTTCTATTCCCTGGATGTCGCCTGCGCGAGCGAGGATACCGGGTCTTAGGCCGGAATGAAAATAATCAAATACATTGGAAAACAGGCTTTTTTGTTTTTTCCGTTGAAGCGGTTCGAGCAGTTCAAGCGGTTCAAGCCGTCTTTACTTCCTCATCCGCCAGAAGAAGAAAAAACCGAGCATGGCCACAAAAGCAATGGCCATTATGATCCAGAAGGCATGTGTGTGTTTCTGGATAGGGATGGCAACGTTCATGGAGAAGGCACTGACGACGAAGGTCGGGACCATGATGGCAATGGTGATCATGGTGAGTTTTTTCATGAGGATGTTAAGGTTGTTGTTCACAATGGACACCCTCGCGTCCATCATGCTTGCGAGAATGTTCGAATATATCTCCGCCTGCTTGTAGCACTGCGTGTTTTCGATGGTGATATCATCGAGAAGCTCCGTGTCTTCGACGGTGAAACCGATCCTCTGCGTGTAGATCTTCATCTTCTCTATGAGGACGGAATTGGAGTTAATGGCGTTCTGGTAGTAGACAAGGCTTTTTTCCAGGGCAAAAAGGTTCAGCAGGTATGTGTTCTCCATGGAGGTGCTGATTTTTTCACCAAGCTCGTCGGAAACCATGTCGATCACTCTCAGGTGTTCAAGGAAACGAAAAATGGTGTAGTTCACGATCTTGATCATGATCTCGGCAAGCCTGTTCACCTTTGAAAACGTCTTGCTGTCAAAGACCGGGAGGTCCTCGGCCATGACCATGATCAGGACATCATCGAAGAGGAACATACCCATTGAGGACACGAGGAACTCGAAGGAATGCTCGGCCTGATAATTGACAGGCACCTTGAGAATGATGGCCACATGGTTCGACTCTATCTCGATACGGGAAAGCTCGTCAGGGTCGAGGGCGGACTGGAGGGTGTGCTCGTCGATCTGGTAATGATCGATAAGGTATTTTCTCTCCTGTTCATCGGGATTGATATAGACGGCGATATTCTCCTTTTCGCCGCCGCTTTCCATTACCCGTGATTCTACTATGTTGTAAAGCTTTACCATTCAAGATACCGTTCTTTTCGGGATTGTTTTCTACAATGTATCCCATCCTGCCGTAAAAATCATCGAAATTCAGAGGAAAGGCCGGGGGCCTCATCACATTCCCCGTCGTTTCAGTTTACACCGCCATGCGGGAGGTCAAAAGAGCAACCCCGGGAGCACAAACCTCTCCGGGGCTGCCGTCCTCAGACACCTGCCGGGAGCCTGTTATCTCCCGTTATTTCTTCCGAACGCTATAGAAAACGTTCCCGCCTCCGAATATTGCCAGTTCGCCAAGTTCGTCCTCTATTCTCAGAAGCTGGTTGTACTTGGCGATCCTCTCGCTCCTTGAAGCCGAACCGGTCTTTATCTGGCCCACATTGGTCGCGACAGCGAGATCCGCGATAAAGGTGTCCTCCGTCTCGCCGGAGCGGTGCGAGATAACACAGGTATAACCGGCGCGCTTTGCCATCTCTATGGTTGTCAGGGTCTCCGTTACCGTACCGATCTGGTTCAGCTTGATGAGGATGCTGTTGGCGATGCCTTTCTCGATACCCTCCGCGAAAATCTTCGGATTCGTGACAAATATATCGTCGCCTACGATCTGGATCTTTGAAGCGCACCGGTCGGTGAACAGCTTCCAGCCCTTCCAGTCGTTCTGCGCAAAACCGTCCTCGATGGACACTATGGGGTACTTTTTGACAAGGCCGTCATAAAAATCAACAAGCTTGCCGGCGTCCCACACGTTGCCGTCGATATGGTATTTTCCTTTTTTATAGAACTCGCTTGCGGCCGCATCGAGGGCCAGAAAAACATCCTTACCCGCCTTGAACCCCGCTTTGGTAATGGCCTTTATGAGCGTATCAAGCACTTCCGTCGTCGTTTTGATCTGCGGCGCGAACCCGCCCTCATCGCCGACGCCTGTCGAATAGCCCTTGTCTTTCAGGATACCCCTGAGAGTATGGAAGACTTCCGCGCCCATCCGGAGCGCCTCACGAAAAGAATCTGCGCCGGCAGGGACGATCATGAATTCCTGCACATCGAGGCCGTTCTGGGCGTGGGCCCCTCCATTTATAACATTCATCATGGGCACCGGGATCTCCCGTCCCCTTATACCGCCGATGTACTGGTACAATGAAACTCCGAGAAAATCAGCGGCGGCCCTTGTCACTGCCATTGAAACACCGAGCATCGCGTTGGCGCCGAGGTTGCTCTTGTTCTCCGTACCGTCCGCATCAACGAGCACCTTGTCTATATATGCCTGGTCAAGCGCATCGAGCCCTTCCACTTCGGGGGCTATTATATTGTTCACATTTTCCACAGCCTTCAGCACGCCCTTCCCTTTGTATCTTTTCGCGTCACCGTCCCGGAGCTCCAGCGCTTCCCTCTCACCCGTAGAGGCTCCGGATGGTACCATGGCCCGCCCCATTGCGCCGCTTTCGAGGACCACTTCCACTTCCACCGTGGGGTTTCCCCTGCTGTCGAGCACTTCCCTTGCGTAAACATCATATATCACTGACATAAGGACCTCCTTTTTTTATGCGGGAATCGATTCCTGACCACCTCGGGCCGACATGTGCAGATTACCACAGGGATGGAAAACCTTCAATCTTTTTATGCTGTTGAATATATTTACAGATCCTCGCTCATTCCGGGGGTAAAATGTGGTAAAAACAGGTGATAAAAGAAGAGGGGTTATGGGTTATGGGAAAAGGAACAGTTTATACGGTTAACTGAAGAAACCAGATAAACCGTAAACTCCACGGAGGAAATGATGGAAAGAGGGAATATATTCAAGGGTATACCTGCACACGTACCCGACGAGATCTTCGAAACCATCGCCGAAGAAGGCGCCGTCAGGATCGAAAGGATCATATCCGGCGGACAGTCAACGCCGGAAGGTGAATGGTACGATCAGGACCGCAGTGAATGGGTGATGGTCCTCAAGGGAAGCGCCGAGATCATCTTTGAAGGTGAAAGGGACGCGATCATCCTGACAGCGGGCGACTATGTCAATATCGCGGCCCACCGCCGGCACCGGGTGATTCGGACTGACATCGACGGCCCCACGGTGTGGCTGGCCGTGCACTATCCCTGAAAGAAACGGGTGATGGGTCCGGGGTCATAGGCCATGGGAACAAATTTATTTTCCATGACCCATAACCTATTACCAATCACCTGTCTTTTTCAGGTTTTGGTTTCTACGACGCGCTCTATGAGCTCTTTCAAGTCATTTGCCTTGTAAGGTTTTGTGATGGCCCCGACAAATCCGAAATCAGAGTACCGGGCTATTGCGGAATCATTCGTATAACCGCTTGATATAATGGCTTTGACCTCCGGGTCAATACGGAGCAGTTCGGTCATGGCCTCCTTGCCGCCAGCACCCCGCTTGACCGTCAGATCGAGTATGACCACCTCAAAGCGGCCGCCTGACTGTTGTTCCTTGATATACAGATCGATCGCTTCCAGTCCGTTCTCCGCCAGGACCGCCTCATATCCCAGTCTGCTTATGATCTGCTGTGCAATATCACGGATGATCTTTTCATCGTCCATAAAGAGGATCTTCCCTTTGGGCGACACTCGCTGCGGAGCCTCCGGCGCCCTTCTCACCTTTGCCGGCACCAGCAGGGGGAGATAGACATGGACCGTCGTCCCTTTCCCCGGAACCGATTCGGCCGTCACCGTCCCGTTATGCTTTCTCGCGATAGAATAGACAACGGCCAGACCAAGCCCCATCCCCTTCTGCGAACCCATCACTTTAGTTGTGAAATAGGGATCAAAGATCCTCGGGAGAACATCCTCGGTCATACCGCATCCCTCGTCCTCAAAGGAGATCCGGACATAGTTGCCGCTCTCGAGAGGGATCGAGCCGTCCTCTCCGATCAAAGCACGGTCAATGGAAACCTTGAGTGTGCCGCCGCGCGGCATTGCTTCCCTGGAGTTGACGGCAATATTGTTGATGACCTGCCTGATCTGTCCCTCATCGGCTTCGACGCGGTTAAGGCTGTCTGAAATCGAAAAACGGGCGGTGATCCCGGATCCGGCCAGGGCGTTTTCCAATGCTTCCTTCACAAGGGCATTGAGGTTGATGATCTTTTTCGCTGGTTCTCCGCCTTTTGAAAAGGTAATGAGCTGCTGGGTCAGTTCCTTTCCCATGAAAGATATGCGTTCAGCTTCGGAAAGGAGTTCATAGACCATGTTCTGCGGACCGATGCGTGTTTTGGCAAGGGCGATATAACCTGTTACAGCCATGAGAAGGTTGTTGAAATCATGGGCTATTCCACCCGCGAGCGTCCCGATGGATTCAAGGTTCTTCATCTTCAGGATCTCGGCTTGAGCTTCCCTGCTGATGAATGCAAGGCCGCCCCCGCCGCCGGCACCTTCGTATTTTTCTCTCAATTCCGAAAGTGCCTTCCTGAGATCGCTGACCTCCTTCCTCAACCGATCCAGCTCAACCATGGACCATTCTTCAGATCGTTTCGTATCGGTCATGCCCCGTAACCCCCCTGGTCCCCCTGCTGCAATTGAGAGCACCGATCTTTTTTCTCAACCGGCCCGGCCCAACCTTTCAGTAATACCCCGTAACCCCCCTGGTCCCCCTGTTCACAATGTTTTAAATAACTTTTTGTCCGGTAAAAAGAGTTCATAACATTATCATAAAATCCAAAAAATCAAATGATAAATATCAGATAAACAAATGATAAGTACAAGCTATCACCTACTTGAGGGACATGAGAAATGTCCTGAGGCTTATTTTTTTACCGTTCAGGGAGAGCTTGTTTCTGATATGCTGCCTGTGAAGATTGACGGCGCTTTCTGAAACACCCAGTATCCCGGAGATTTCCTTCACGGTCTTCCCGTCGCGGATAAAGGCGGCAACCTTTATCTCGGTGGGTGTGAAGTCCAGATTCACGGCTGTCATCTTCTGAATGAAAGGTGAGATGATGTCCCTGATGTTCGATTCGATGACGTCCAGGTAGGTCTTCTGCCTTTCGCTGATCTGGTTTGACCTCAATTTGTCCAGATAGGGAAAGATAAGCTGTTTGAAATTCACGAGGATCTTCTGCTCCATCTCGTCACGGTCCCGCTCGCGTTGCTTCAGGAGCGCCTTCAGCGCGGCATTCGCTTCTTCGATGCCCTGCGATTTCTCTTTCAGCTCCTGTTCAGCTCTTTTACGTTCCGTTATGTCCTTTGCCATTCCCGAGAGCGTTCTGCCTTCAAGGGTGGCGCTGAGAAGGACGCTTTTCTTCTCGCCTGACTTTGTTAAAAGCTCCAGTTCGATACTCGGGATCCTCTTCTCTTTTTTCAGGCTTTTCAGGAACGCCTTCCTGACCTGCGGGTCGGCATAATAACGGAAGGCCTTCTCGCGCCTTACCTCATCGGGTGAATCAAAGCCGAGCATCTTTGCAAAAGCATCGTTGATATAGAGGATTCTGCCATCCACATCGGTCTGATAGATCCCGACGAGAGAGCTTTCCACAAGGTCCCGGTACTGTTTTTCCGAGGCCCGCAGGGCCTCTTCGGCCCTTTTTTGCTCCGTGACGTCGTTGAGGAACGCATAGGTCACATCCTCGCCCATAAACCGGATCAGAATGGATGAAAGGAGCACCTGGAAGCGCTCTCCGTTGCGATTTTTAAGGCACACAAGGCGGTCTTTCAACTTGCCGTTTTTCTCAAGCTCCTTTATCACCTGGATCCTCTCGGCGGGATCGTCATAAAAATCCGATGTGCTCTGCCCGATTGCCTCCTCCCTTGGGAAGCGGAACGTGTCCGATGTTCTCTGGTTGATAAAAACAATGCGATCATCGTGAAGACTGGTGATAACCATCGGAAACGGCGCATTCTCAATAAGAAAGCGGTACTGCCTTTCGCCCTCCCTTAACTTCTCTTCCGCCTCTTTCCGCTGGGTCACATCCCTTATATAGGCAAGTGTGGCCGCCTCCCCGCGGTAGTTGATCGAGGTCGCCGAGGCTTCCACGTAGATCGTGGTCCCGTCCTTTCGAGATCCCCTGCATTCGTATTTTGAGGGAACACTCTCTCCCTGCTGCCTTCTGGCGTTCCTTTCCATGACCCATGCCGCGTCATCGGGATGGACCGTCAGGGACATTTCCTTTCCCAGTATCTCACGGGGATCATCATACCCGAAGATCTCAATATACTTCCTGTTGGTGAAAACAACCTTATCGCCCTTTATGATGGCCACCCCGTCGTTGGAGCTTTCAATGGCGGTCCGGTAACGCTCTTCCGATTCGCGCAGTTGTTCCACTACCTCCCTGCGTTCACTTATATCGTCGGTGAGGGTCCTGTTGAGAAGCTCAAGCTCCATGGTGCGCTCCTCGATCTTCTTTTCCAGTTCCCGGGTGTGGTCCTCGATCTTTTGCCGCAGCTGCGCCTGCCTGATCGCAAGCGCAAGGGTTGTGGCAACCTCGCGGGCGATCTCCACGTGTTCGTCGGTAAAAAAATGGCTTTGCCTGGAACAGATATTGAGAGAGCCCGTTAACCTGTTATCGATCCACAGGGGGACCCGAAGATATGAATTGAAACCTTCCTGAAGCAGGGTCTTCTCGATCCCGCCATCGGTTCCGGCGGCAAAGATGTCCTGCTTGATGGTTACATGGCCCTCCATGAGATCTTCCGGCGCCAGGACATCATCGAGGTCCAGGATGGAACCTTCCGCGAAAACTGTCTTCGCATCTCCTTCAACGGCAAGGATGGTGCATGTACGTGCATCGAGACCGAAAGAAAAAACACTTGCCTGCTCTCCGGGCACAAGGTCCTTGATGTGCTTCAAGGCCTTTCGGGCAATGCCCCTGGGGGCAGTATCCGCGAGGATGGCGTTACTCATGTCGCGGACCCTTTCGAGCCTTTTTGCATACCGCGCCTGCTCCTGGCTGGCCTCTTTCTGCCCGGTGATGTCCATCGCGGCCTTGATCGCTATCAGGCGCCCGTCAGACAGACGCATTGCCGTTGCCCGGCAGTCATACCACCTGTTGTTGGCGGTATTGAAGTGCTCCCGGACATGAACACCTGCAGGGTTGCCGTTTTTATCCAGAATATGCCCGTTGATACAGTCGGGGCAGGGCCCGGTCCGGCCCTCATGGAACACTGCCCAGCATTTGCGTCCCCTTACATCGCCCAGGATATCAATGCCGCAGCTGTTGATGAAGAGGATCTCACGGGTGTTAATATCCGTCACATGGATCAAGGTGCTGACATTACCCAGGATTGACTCGACGATCTCCAGGCCCACTCCGGACAGACTGTCCAGTATGGGTGCAGGGATCCTCACCGGAATATCTTCTGAACCCGGCTTTACCTTTTTTTTCTTTTCTTCGCGAGGATCGTGCTGAAGTGAATCTTCCATTTACGCGTTGTCCGTTAATCTGTTATAACAACCTGCTCGAGAAGAACTCCGCGGCTTAATACTGATTTTTTCTTTTCTTTTTTACCCGTGATTCACCTTCAAGGATATTACCACGAAAAAAACTGCATTGACATAAAAAACCGTCTATTCTTGCAATCAAAAAAGCGAAGTCGTATATTTTGAGGCATGGAAAGCGAATACACGAAGGAAAGGGCCCTCGGGCTTTTATCGGCCGAAGGGGATGCGCTCGAAGACCTGTACCGCCATGCGGATATGGTCCGCAGAAACCACATGGGCGAGGAGGTTTTCATAAGGGGCATCGTTGAGTTTTCCAATATCTGTCTCAATGACTGCCTTTACTGCGGCATCAGGGCCTCAAACCGGGATGTGGCACGCTATGCGATCCCTCCCGAAGAGATCGTCGATATCGCCCACGCCATGAAGGGCTCCGAACAGACAACGGTCGTTCTCCAGTCGGGCGAAACACCGGGGATGGCAGACGATAAACTGGGGTCCGTCATCAGGCGGATCAAGGGCGAAACCGGCCTTGCCGTCACCGTATCGGTCGGCAACAGGCCGTATGAAACATATCGCTTCTGGAAGGAATGCGGAATGGACCGCTACCTCCTCAGGTTCGAGACTTCGGACAGGGCCCTCTTCGCACGTCTTCGTCCCGGGTCGAGCCTTGACGAAAGACTGCGCTGTCTCGGCCACTTGAAGGACCTGGGGGTCCAGACGGGAAGCGGGTTCATGATCGGACTTCCGGGCGAAAGGCCGGAAGTACTCGCCGACAACATCATCCTGTGCCGCAGCCTTGACCTCGACATGATCGGCATCGGCCCCTTCATCCCCCATCCAGGCACTCCGCTGCGCGGCACAAAGAATGCCTATCACGATGACCCCGAAATGTTCTTCAAGGCGCTGGCGGTGCTCCGGGTCTTCAACCCCGACGCCCACATACCCGCCACAACTGCCTTCGATGCGGTCTTTCCCGGATCGGGGCGGGACCTGGCCCTTAAAAGGGGTGCCAATGTCTTTATGCCCAACAACACACCGGTAAGATACAAAAAGGAATACCTCCTCTATCCCGGAAAACCTTCCGTGGACGAATCACCGGAAGAATGCACCGAAGCGGCTGTTGCAAGGATAGAATCTTTGGGAAGGATAATAGGGAAAGGCCCCGGCCACTCCTTCAAAAAGCGGCCGGGGCGCGGTCTTTAAACGTATTTTCCGGCGATGTAATTGCTCAGGTGTTCAATGAGCATGTCTTTTTCAGATATGATGGATTTTACAACGTCACCGATGGAGATCACGCCGATGAATTTCTCATCCTCGAAAACGGGTATGTGCCTGATACGTTTCGCCGTGATAAGGACCATGCAGTCCTCAACGGATGTGTCCGGTTTTACGGTGAACATCTTGTCCGTCGGGGTCATGATCTCCGACACCTTGGTCTCGCGCGATGTCTTGCCTTTCAGGATGACCTTCCTCGCGTAGTCCCTTTCAGAGATGATGCCGTGGACCTTGCTCTTTTCATCGATGACCATCAACGCACCGACCTCTTTTTCACCCATGATCTTCAATGCATTGAAAACGGTATCCTTCGGCGTGATCGACCAGACCTCTTTCTTCTTGTTCTTGAGGATCTCTTTCGCAGTTTTCATCGTTCTGACTCCCCCTGTTATTTTTTCAAAAACGCGGTCGCGTTAGCTGCCGTTCCTAATTACCAGTATATAAGCAAAGTGTTATTCAGGCAAGCTCATTTTGGCTCCGCTGTTAAAAATAAAGGTCCCTTTCGCCCTCTTCTATCCTTTTCAGTCTGTGCTCCGTTTCTTCTCGCAGCTTCGGGTTGGGTATGGAGCACAGGTGTTCCCTGATAACGGCCTCACCGATCTTTTTTGTCTCCTTCGAGGCATAATCGACAAGGAACTCTTTGAAGGTGAGGATGGCATTGGGCTGGCAGATGTTCTGTATCTCCCCGGTCTTCGCGAGGGCCATGAAACGGTCACCCGTCCTGCCCTGACGGTAGCATGCCGTACAGAAGCTCGGCAGATAGCCTGACCGGCAAATATTGTTTAACATCTCATCCGTCGTGCGGTGGTCTTCCACCTGGAACTGGCCCTGGGCTTCAATTTCGCCTTTTTCAATGTCTTTGTGATATCCCCCGACACCGGTGCACGAGCCCGCACTGATCTGCGAGATACCGAGAGCTATGACCTCATCGCGGTAACCCTGGGGTTCCCTCGTGGAAAGTATCATCCCCGTGTATGGTACAGCAAGCCTGATTACGGCCACCATCCTTTTGAAATCATCGTCGTTGACCAGGTGGGGAAATGTTTCGAAAGAAACGCCCTCGGCGGGCCTCATGCGCGGCACCGATATGGTATGGCAACCTACACCGAACCTCTCCTCCAGATGGAGTGAATGGAGAAGGAGTGCGATGACCTCGAATTTATGGTCATAGAGGCCGAAAAGAACTCCCAGCCCCACGTCGTCGATGCCCGCCTCCATGGCCCGGTCCATCGCCATGGTATGCCAGTCATAGTCCCTCTTCGGCCCCGAGGGATGCACTTTCCCGTAGGTCTCGCGATGGTACGTTTCCTGGAAAAGGATGTACGTGCCGATGCCGGCCTCTTTAAGCCTGCGGTAATCCTCGACGGTTGTGGCGGCAATGTTGACGTTGATGCGCCTGATGCTCCCCGTTTTTTCCTTGACAGAATAGATCTTTCGCATGGCATCGAGGACATAATCGATGGGACAGTTCTTCGGATCCTCGCCGACTTCAAGGGCGATCCTTTTGTGCCCCATTGCTTCCAGCGCGATTACCTCGCGTTCTATCTCGTCGGGTTCGAGCCTGCGGCGCACTATCTCGTTGTGCCTGCGGTACCCGCAATAGGTACAGTTATTTATGCAGTAATTGCTAATGTAAAGCGGGGCAAAAAAAACGATCCGCCTGCCATATATCTTCTCTTTGACCTCGCGTGAAACTTCGAAAAGACGGCGCCGCAGTTCGCCGTCACCGGACTGCAGGAGAACGGCGGTCTCATATGGGGTCAACCCCTTCGCTTCACGCCCTTTCTCGATTATATCGAGGGCCTCCTTTACAGACGCGCCTTTCGCCATCTCCAGTATGTTCCAGATCTCCGCCTCGTTGATAAAATCGGCCCGTTCAACAGGTTGTTTCTCTTCCATAATCTGGCCTCCAGCCTCCGTTGGATAAGTATATTGCCTGGCCGTCGAAAAGTAAAGGAGGGGAAAGGCTTTTTAAGTCTTCAGTCTTCCATGATCTGTGCCGCCTCGGGGAAGGGTTTCAGCGTACGGGGCAGGATCCCCATGACATATGCGATGAGGACACCGTAATTGACGATGGGAACACCGGCGTGCTGCGCCGTCATAAGCCTGTGGAGCATCTCCTTGCGGTTTATCATGCATGCGCCGCAGTGGATGATGAGCTTGTATCCCGAAAGGTCTTTCGGCAGCTCAAGACCGCTCACCCAGGTGTAATCGAGCGGTCCTCCCACAAGCTGATTGAGCCAGCGGGGGATCTTGACGGTCCCTATGTCATCCTCCACCCGATGGTGGGTGCAGGCTTCGGAAACAAGGACCCTGTCGCCCGGGACAAGGCCTTCCACCGCCTTCGCGCCCTCGACGAGGGTCGTCAGGTTCCCTTTGTGGCGGGCGAAGAGTATCGAGAAAGAGGTCAGGGGAACATCCTTCGGCGTGTCCGCGGCAACCTTGAGGAATGCCTGGGAATCGGTGACGACAAGCCTCGGCTTCTCCTTCAGTCTGGCCAGGGCGCCTTTCAGTTCGCGCTCCTTGACGACATAGGCCATCGCGTCGTTGTCGAGGATGTCGCGGATCGTTTGGACCTGGGGGAGGATAAGGCGCCCCTTCGGCGCGGCGAGGTCTATGGGCACTACCAGCACAACTGTGTCACCCGGGGAGATAAGGTCCCCCAGGATCGTCGGCGTCATCCAGTCCTTCGGTGCATCCTTGATCATAGCCATCTTCAGTTCATCGATACCCCTGCGGGTCAGGGCGCTGACCTCCACAACGGGCAGACCGGCAGACGGTAAGCGGGCTTCCACATCGAACTGCGGGTACAGGTCCATCTTGTTGACAACGATAATTACGGGCACGCTGTTCTCGCGGGCCCTGCCGATCACCTCTTCTTCATGCTGTCCCAGGCCGGATCCTGGATCTATGACCAGCAGCATGAGGTCCGTTTTTTTGAGGACATCAAATGCCTTTTCTATGCGCATCCTCCCCAGCTCCCCCACATCATCGATACCGGCGGTATCGATGATGACAACGGGCCCGATGGGGAGTATCTCCATCGACTTGTAAACGGGATCTGTGGTTGTCCCCGGGACATCGGAGACGATGGCGATCTCCTGGTTCGTCAGGGCGTTGATGAGGCTCGATTTGCCGGCGTTGCGCCTGCCGAAGATGGCGATGTGAAGGCGGCTTCCCCTCGGCGTCTGGTTGAGTGTCGTATCGGTCACGTTTGCCCTTTCCTTCCCTTGTTCACTTTTTTCGATCCCGCTATGCCGGGCCTTGTCAGTTCGTGAGGCTGGAAGATGGCCTCGATCTCCTCTTTTGAAAAATATCCTTTTTCGACGGCGGCATCGCCGATGGTCCTTCCCTCTTCACGGGCCGCCTTTGAGATCTCGCCCGCTTTTTCGTGGCCGATGTACGGGGCAAGCGCCGCGGCAAGGCAGAGACTCTCTTCAAGCCATTTTCGGCAGCGCTTTTCGTCGGCCTCCACCCCCTCCACAAGGTGCGTGCGGAAGATGGAAACGGCGTTGATGAGGAGCTTCAGTTCCGTAAGGAGGTTGAAGGCTATAAGGGGCAAAAAGGCGTTGAGTTCGAGCTGGCCGGACGACGCCGCGAGGGTGATGGCATGGTCGTGGCTTATTGCCTGAAAGGCGACGCTCGTTGCCATCTCCGTGATGACGGGGTTCACCTTATCAGGCATGATGGAGCTGCCTTCCTGAAGACCGGGCAGTCTTATCTCGGCAAGACCTCCCCTCGGGCCCATGGAAAGAAGGCGCATATCGGACGATACCTTTGCGAGATTAACGGCGGCGGCCCTGACAAGCCCGGAAACCTCGACGAAGACATCTGCATTCTGCGTAACATCCACCATGTTCTCCGCCCTGGCTATGCCGAGCCCCGTGATGTTCTGCAGTTCATCGATGGCCGCGTAGATATACTCGCGTTTGGCGTTGAGACCCGTACCTACGGCCGTACCACCCAGGTTCACCTGCCTCAGGCGCTCTTCCACCTTGAAAAGGCGCCACCTGTCACGGGCGAAGGCCTCCGCGAAAGCCCCGAACTCCTGCCCCAGCGTAACAGGCACGGCGTCCTGCATCTCGGTCCTGCCAAGCTTGAGAACACCGGCGAATTCCTGTTCCTTTTTCTGGAGTGCCCCCTGGAGACGCGCTATGGTCTCGCTCAATGTAATGACCAGTCTGATGGCGGACACCTTCAGGGCCGTTGGATAGACATCGTTTGTGGATTGGGAAAGATTGACATGACCGATGGGGTCGACAATGCCATAATCGCCCTTTCGTCCGCCGAGGATCTCGATAGCGCGATTAGCCAGGACCTCGTTCACATTCATGTTCGTCGATGTTCCCGCACCCCCCTGGAAAGCATCGACAACAAACTGATCAGCAAGGGCGCCGGCGGCCACTTCCTTTGCGGCGGCCATTATGGCCTCACCCGTCTTCCGGTCAAGGAGCCCCGCCTGCATATTGGCGAAGGCGCACGACTGTTTCACTTCGGCAAGGGCGGCGATCAGTTCGCGGGGCACCGGAAAAGAGGAAACGGGGAAGTTCTGAAGCGCCCTTTGCGTGTGAATACCATAATATGCACCGGCAGGCACCTCGATCTCGCCCAGAAGATCACGTTCGACCCTGAACTCACCCATTGTACCTTGTTATAAACTGTGCAGAAAAAACAATCAAGTACTGAAGTTGCATACGCGGTATGTCGGGATGGTCGCTGAAACGGTCTTTTTTTACAGCTTTCCGAGCACTTCACTTATCTTCTTTGACAACGCTTCCAGATTGAAAGGCTTCTGGATGAACCCGTTGCAGCCTCTCTCCAGTATGTGCGCGGCCTGACCGTCCAGACTGTATCCACTGGAAAGAATGACCTTAACGTCTGGATCCATCTCCTTAAGCCTGTCATAGGTCGCCTCCCCGCTGAGGCCGGGCATGACCATGTCTAGAATTACAATGTCTATGGAACCCATGCGGCCGGCATACAGATCAATGGCCTTTTGTCCGCTGCCTGCTGAAAGCACCTCGTATCCAAGCGCCTGGAGCATCGCGGTACTTGTTTCAAGGAGCATCTCCTGGTCGTCTACAACGAGAACTGTCCCCGATCCCTTCCGTTTGGAAACAGAGGCGCTCTTCTCCAGGCGGGGCTCCCTGTCAGGAACGGGGAGATATATCGTGAATGTCGTGCCTCGCTCTCTCTCGCTCGACACCTCTATTATGCCGCCGTGGTTCTTTATGACCCCGTAAGCGGAGGCAAGCCCCAGGCCGCTCCCCCGCCCCATCTCCCTGGTCGTGAAAAAGGGTTCGAAGATGCGCCTTTGCGTTGCCTCGTCCATTCCCACACCCGTGTCGGAAACGGCCATCTTCACATATTTTCCCGGCCGCGCTGAATAACGCATCGTGTGTACTTCCTCGAGCAGGACGCTTTTGGTCCTGAGATAAAGGTCACCGCCTCCCGGCATGGCCTGCCATGCGTTGAGATAAAGATTGACGAGGACCTGTTCTATCTGGCCACGGTCGACCTCCACACGGGGCAGGCTGCCTGCAAGATCCTTATGGATTGTGATCTCTTTTTTTGTCCTTCCGAACATGTCCGCTGTTTCGTTGATGAGGGCATTGAGGTCTGTAGGCCTCACCTCATATTTGCCCCTTTGCGCGAAGCCGAGAAGCTTGCCCGTGAGGTCGGAACCGCTTCTCACCAATTCCTCGATGTTCTTGAGCTTTTGAAAATGAGGGTGGGAGATGTCCATATCGTAGATCATGAGGGAGGCATACCCCTGGATCCCCATGAGCAGGTTGTTAAAATCATGGGCAATGCCGCCTGCCAGCGTCCCCACGGATTCCAGTTTCTGCGCATCGAGCAGCCTCCTCTCCAGCCCCAGACGTTCTTCCTCTATGCGCTTGCGCTCGGTTATATCATGAACGGTCGCCAGAATGGCATCCGCGCCGGCCAGCGTGATCTTCCCCAGGAACACCTCGACATGAAAAGAACTGCCGTCATGGGGGCGGCGGGCCTTCCATTCAAAGGCCTTCTTTTCACCCTTTATAACGCTGTCCCACACTCCGCGTAACATACCAAGGGGATTATCGGGGGTGGAAAAGTCATTTTCGATGCTCATCGAAAACACCTCTTCACGGGTCACCCTGTACATCTCGAGCATCTTACTGTTCATATCGATGATCTTCCCGTCCATATTGTGAATGAAGATGGCGTCGTTGACGCTGTCCAGGATCGTGCGGAGATTTCCCTCTGAAGACCTCAGGGCCTCTTCGGCTTTTTTCTGTTCCGTAATGTCCCTGATAAAACCGAGGGACGCAGGTCTGTCCTTATAGACGATAGCGGAGGCGGAGATCGCTACGTGGACCGTTGTACCGTTCTTTCTGACCAGCCTGCATTCATAGCTCGACGGGGCCTGCTCCCCTCTTTGTCTTCTTCTGGCATGATCTGCGACCATCTCCATGTCATCAGGATGGACTACCTTGAAAAGAGGCTTGTCCGAAATCTCTTCACGGCTGGTGTACCCCAATATTTCGAGGTATTTTTTATTGCAGTAGAAGCGTTCATCTCCGGCCAGAATTATCACACCGTCATTGGAGTGTTCAATGGCCGTTCTGTACAGCGCCTCGCTCTCCTTAAGCTGTACCTTTTCCTGCCGGCGCTCGTCTTCCGATCGCCTCAGCTTCGCATTTTCTTCACGTAATTCAGACAGTTCCTGGAGGAGCTGCTCTTTTGTTCTATTCTTGTTGTCCATAAGAGCTCCTTCTTTAATTATCGATATAAATCGAAAATATTCAAACTGTTTACAATACTGCGGGGGTCCTCTGAAAAATAAAAGCCCCCGCCCTCTTGCCGGACGGGGGCTTCAGGGTTTGCGTCAGATCAGAATTTGCTCCTCGGGGTATAATGTGTGTGGAGAAGATGATGTGATCTTTCACCCAGCGGCTGCCCCAGGAACTCCTCGTAGATCTTCTTGATGGAAGGGCTTTCATGGGACTTCCTGTAGGTGAGGGCGCAGTCTTCATTATAGAGCGCCTGGGCCCTGAGCGCCCGTATCTCATTATTGACCGGAATGGGCTGGCCGCCGCCGCCGACGCAACCGCCCGGACATGCCATGACCTCGATGAAATGGTAGCTTGCCTCGCCGGTTTTAATTTTATCGAGAAGCTTTCTCGCGTTGCCGAGACCGTGCGCTACGGCCACTTTCACATCACCGATCCCTTCAACGGGGACCGTGGCCTCCTTGATGCCGTCAAGACCCCTCACAGCCGAGAATTCTACGTTTTCAAGCGTCTTGCCCGTTGCCACCTCGTATGCGGTGCGGAGCGCCGCCTCCATGACTCCGCCGGTCGCGCCGAAGATCGTGGCCGCCCCGGTGTATTCACCCATGGGATCATCGTAATTACCGTCGGCGAGGTTTTCGAAATCGATGCCCGCCTGTTTTATCATCTTGGCAAACTCGCGGGTGGTCAACACATAATCCACGTCCTTGTAGCCGCTGCCGTTCATCTCCGGACGGTTGCACTCGAACTTCTTTGCCGTACAGGGCATGACGGAAACAACGACCATGCTCTTCGGGTCGATACCGGCCTTCTGCGCGTAATATGTCTTCGCCAGGGCACCGAGCATCATGTGCGGCGACTTGCAGGTGGAGAGATGGTCAAGCAGTTCGGGATAGAAATGTTCTATGAACTTGATCCAGCCCGGGCTGCAGCTCGTGATCATGGGAAGGACACCGCCGGTTTTGACTCGTGTCAGAAGCTCTGTTCCTTCCTCCAAAATGGTGAGATCGGCGGCAAAGTTCGTGTCAAAGACGCGGTCAAAACCGAGCATGCGGGCCGCCGCCAGCATTTTGCCCGTTACAAGCGTTCCCGGGGGATAACCGAATTCCTCGCCGAGGGCCGCCCTCACCGCGGGCGCGTCCTGGATAATGACAAATTTGGACGGGTCATGGATGGCCTCCCAGACCTCGTCGATGTATTCCTTTTCCGTTATGGCACCAACGGGGCACACGATGGAGCACTGGCCGCAGTTGGTGCACGCGACATCATTGATGTCCCGGTCAAAAGCCGGTTCCACCCTTGCTTCAAAACCCCTTCCCTGCAGGTAGAGAGCCGTCACCGATTGTATCTCCTGGCAGACCGTTACACAGCGCCTGCACAAAATACACTTGTTCTGGTCCCGTCTTATCGACGGTGAAGATTCATCGATGCGCCCGCCGCTTTTTTCCCCGGTAAAATGGACCTCGCGGATGCCAAGTTCATAGGCAAGCGTCTGGAGATCACAGTTGAGGTTCTTTGCGCAGGTAAGGCATTCGAAGGGGTGGTTCGACAGAAGCATCTCCACGGAGAAGCGCCTCGCCTTGCGCACCCTGTCGGTGTTGGTATATATGACCTGTCCCTTGCTGGCCGGTGAAACACACGCGGCCTGCAGCGTACGGTTCCCTTCGACCTCCACGAGACATACCCTGCAGGCCCCTATGGCCTGGACCTCCGGCAGATAGCACAGGGTCGGTATATGGACATTGGCCTGTTTCGCGGCATCCAGTATGCTCGTACCCTCTTCCACTTCGACCGTACGGCCGTCTATTGTCAGACTTATCATCATATCGGCTCACACTCCTTTTTTTCAGCTTCCCTGTTATTCCGTTTGCCTGAGATAGCAGTGGAGGCATCTCTTTGCCTCTTCTACCGCCGCCTTCTGGTCATAACCGAGGACAACCTCGTTGAAGTTGCTGATACGTTTTGGCACCGGCAGATGCTGCATCGCCACTTTGCCCATCTCCTTCTGGTACTGCGCCTCATCATAGGTGACAACCATATTGACAAGCTCATCACGGAAGGTGTTTATCGGCTCTCCGTCGCCGCCCAGGTACATGTCTATGGCCATTGCCGCCGTCTTGCCGTCGCCGACGGCCTCTACGGCTGTCGCGGGGCCCCTCACATTGTCGCCTGCAGCGAAGATACCGTCCCTGGCAGTTGCAAGGGTCTTCATGTCAACTTCGACGGTACCGCCCTTTGCCGTCTTGATCCCGTCACCGTTTACCCATGACAGGTCAGGCGTCTGGCCTATCGCGGCGATGACGAGGTCTGCGTCGACCACCAATTCCGAACCCGGGATGGCCTGCGGCGTCCTCCTGCCTCCCTTATCGAATTTCCCGAGGCTCATACGGGCGCACTCCACCCCGCTCACCTTGCCGTCCTTGACGACGACTTTCATCGGCGCTACGAGGGTATGGATGGCGATGCCTTCCGTTTCGGCGTCGTCAATCTCTTCACGGTTGGCGGGCATATCGTCCTTGTCGCGCCTGTAAAGGATGGCCACTTCCTTCGCGCCCATCCTCAGGGCCGACCTGGCAGCGTCGATGGCCACATTGCCGCCGCCGATCACGACGACCTTGCCCTCCGCTTTCGTTATCTTGCCAAGGTTCACATCACGCAGGAATGTTACCCCGTCGAGCACGCCCTTTGTTTCTTCTCCGTCAATGCCAAGCCTCTGCCCCTTGTGCGCGCCTGTCGCTACGAGGATGGCGCTGTAGCCTTCAGCAAAGAGCTTGTCCGTTGTTATGTCCTTGCCGAGGGCCGTGTTGTACCTGATCTCCACGCCAAGGTCGGTGATAAGCTTTATCTCGTTCTTCAATATCTCTTTGGGCAGCCGATAGTCCGGGATGCCCACGGCCAGCATGCCGCCCGCTACGGGCAGCGCCTCGAATACCGTCACCTTGTAGCCCTTGAGGGTCAGAAAATAGGCACCTGCAAGGCCGGCGGGACCGGCGCCGATAACGGCCACCTTTTTGTCCTTTGGCTCCTGCGGCTGTGGTTTATACTGCGGGAATGTACTCATATCGACATCCGCCGCAAAACGCTTGAGCGCACAGATGGACACCGGCGCGTCTATCTGCGCCCTGCGGCACTTGTTCTCGCAGGGATGGACGCAGACCCTGCCCAGGGTTGCAGGAAGCGGGTTTGCCTCCTTGATGACGGCGATAGCTTCCTTGAACCTGCCTTCGCTGATGAGGGTCACGTACCCCCAGGCGTTCTGGTCTGTGGGACAGGCGTTCTGGCAGGGCGCGTCAAACAGGGCACTGCAGACACCCGCACGGCAGTGTTTGTCCTCTATATGCTCCATGTATTCATGCTTGAAATACTTGAGTGTTGAAAGAATGGGGTTCGGGGCCGTCTGGCCGAGGCCGCAAAGAGCCGCATCCTTGATGCGCGTTGCAAGCTCCACGAGATCGTCTATGTCCTCAGGTCTGCCTTCACCATGAGTGATCCTCTTCAGGATCTCCAGCATGCGCTTTGTGCCGATCCGGCACGGAGGGCACTTTCCGCAAGATTCATGCTGGATGAAATCGAGGAAGAAACGGGCGAAGTCGACCATGCACGTGTCCTCATCGGCAACGATGAGACCGCCGGACCCGACGATTGCGCCAAGTTCCGCGACCGATTCATAGTCGACGGGGACATTGAGGTGATCAATGGGGATACAGCCTCCGGAAGGACCGCCGAGTTGTGCCGCCTTGTATTTTTTACCGCCTTTTATACCGCCGCCGATATTGAAAATGATATCACCGAGCGGTGTGCCCATGGGAACTTCCACGAGACCTGTGTTGTTGACGGCTCCGGCCAGGGCGAATACCTTGGTGCCCTTGCTCTTTTCCGTGCCGTACTGTGCGTACCAGGCTGCCCCCCTTGTGATGATGGCGGGTATGTTCGCGTACGTTTCCACGTTGTTGAGAAGCGTCGGGGCGTTGAAAAGACCCTTGACGACGGGAAAAGGCGGTCTCGGTCTTGGTTCTCCGCGCTTACCTTCAATGGAGATCATGA
>ENA-UOWG01000275-UOWG01000275.1-activated-sludge-metagenome-genome-assembly--contig:-NODE-275-length-76063-cov-8.118067_pt1 | contig 76063 bp, 46 predicted proteins | sample MGYA00238147_ERZ761563 | MGnify/ENA primary metagenome ERZ761563 (study PRJEB28884, sample SAMN05720216) | anaerobic digester metagenome | isolation source: active sludge of municipal...
GGATAATCCAGCGGTGCAGCGGTCACCCGTTCGATATCAAAACCGGCTCGGGTCAGCACTAAAAGAAGGGATTGCAGGAGTTTCTGCTGTACTGTCGCATAGACCACAGCGCACTTTTGGGCCTGATCATCGTCTGTGAATTCTTTGACCACCTGATAATTAAAAAGCACTTGCGCTTGGCTCTTGGGATCTTCATCTCTCGCATGCCAGGTCAGCGCCTGGACAAGTTCCTTGGCGGGCATCATGGGAAGGATGACGTTTTTGATCATGATGACGTTCGGGTCATAGATCGTGACAAATACCTTGCGAGAAGAGATCCGATGCTGCCTTACAAACAACAGCATAGCTTCCCGAAGATTGACTTTGATATCTTCTTGACTAGGAAGGACATGCGTCATTTCCTGCGAGATCGTTACCTGGTCCTTTTCTTTTTGCAAAAGCAAGATCTTGACCCTGTGCTTTCCGATCTCAACGGCTAAAAACGACATGGGGTGTTTTGACTTTCTTATTTTAGTTTTAGATGTACTTGTTCACTTGAACGGAAGAGCTCTGCTGACTCATCCCCTCTAGATTATCGGAAGAACCCGTGCCGTTTTGAGCTATTAAATTGATCGCGATGCGCCGGACATCGGCCGCCGTATTCGTCACGGCTTCATTAGCGTCATAATATGTGAATAAAGCCCCGCTAACGCCTGCAAGGACCATGTCCGATGCCGCCCCGTCGGGGACAAGAGCCTCCGCTCCGGTATCGATCTTGCGATAAAGTTTCCCAAGACCCACATCAAGACGGTAGGATATGGTGTGGTCATCCTGGTTGGTAACAATGATTTGATTGGGACTTGCCGTCGTCACGGCTTTGCTGAACCTTAACCCCTTCGCCAGCACATCTCCTTCGATCATGGTTTCCATGGCGCTGGCGGCCGTAAGATCCGCATTGACCTGGCTGGGTAAATAAAATGTATTATTGATTACAAACTTTGAGATGTGGAGCGATCCCACGGTCAGGAGTGCGATGATCAAAATCGTCATCACGACTTCAAGGATTGTAAACCCTTTAGCGTGTTTCATAAACCGTGCGTCACATCTTTTGTGATGGAACCATAAAGCGTCACTATATCCGTTGCCGACCCGGTCCGTTTGGCAGTCAAGGTAATGTCTTTTCTCTCCGCACCCCCGCCCCCCACCACCGTTGCCACAGTCCAGGTCACCGTATAGGAACCGTCTACAGAACTTCCGTTTGCAAGAGAACCATACGGAATATTATGCAATCTTTCCATTGCTTGGCGCGCCAAGTTGCCGGATGCCGTAAAATCAGTCGAGGTCATCATGCCCTGGATCTGTGAGCCGATCATGGAAGCCATCGGGATGGCGACCAAAGCCAAAATAACTGCCGCCATAATCAGTTCAATCAGCGTCACACCCTTGGAGAAATTATGGTTTCGTCGCATTGTAATAATCCAGAATCTCTTGAGCGGTCTTTTGACAGGCATAGATATAAGCCTCATCGATCGTTCCGATAAATCGTGTCGTAGCACTATTGGTCGCCCGTGTCCCGATCTGTAAATTCCCGGCGGTCGCCCTTGCTACCCGGACTGTGGCATCAAAATTGACCGGATTACCATTCAAATAAAGACGCATGCCGGTCGCGCCCCAAGTTCCTGCGACGTGATACCAAGTGTTGAGTGCGAGATTAGTATTTTCAGTCACACTTCGTTCGACACCTCCGGCATCGCGCAGTAAAATGCGAATACGACGGTTCGCTCCTGTTCGATTGATGACAAGCCCATAGGCTTCATCGTTGGAGTTGGATAAATTCCCTTTATGCACAATGCCTGCATTATTATTAACTTGAGCTGTAATATAAATCCACGCCATGATCGATCCAGAGGTCGTCAAATCAAGCCCATTGGCATCGGGAACAGTGACATAGTTATGCGTCGCTCCCTGGTTAAACCTTAACGCGGTTCCAATACGCCCTGCAACCCATGCGGGGCCTGTCGCATTGGAAGGGGTCAGCGTTCCCACATAGGGAGCGGTCCCTGTGGTAAAACCCGCTCCTTCGCTAAAAGGCCACCAGATTTGATCGCAACAGACGGGCGGCGGGATGCCCGTACCCTCTCCTTCAAGATAAAGGGTTATTTTTGTCGCAGAATGATCGTATTGGGCAAAAACCGTACGAGATATCGAATTACCCGAAGCAACTGAAGTCCCTATCGATTTGAGTTGATAAATATTCGAGCACTGGGCTACCACGGTAACCACAATTTGATTATTGGCATCCCAATTCGTGACAGGAAGCGGCGTCCCCGTCGACTTGATGTTGAAAATGGCTTTGTGAATCCCAGACTCGGCGAGATACAGGGCCTTCATACTGCGCGTCTGGGCATCATAGCGGGTGATACTGCTTGTAATAAAAAAGGTGGTCCCGAAGACAATGATAGGGACAAGGATGATAATGATCAAAACGGTCATGAGAGCAAATCCCCTGCTCTTCAAAAATCCTCCCTTGAAAAATGAAGGGATGGCGCTTTTAAAAGCGCCATCCCATAACGTTAAAATGGTCTAAAATACTTAAACGAATTGCCCAGTCGCTGCGGTATAGGTATACGTCGTGCCGGCCGGTCCGGTATAAGTTGTCGCACTTGCCTTGGTCCAATCCTGCTGAATACCGCCTTGATCCAAAATGGTATCAAAGCATTTATTGGCTACCGCACAGGCTCCGACAGCCGCAGCATCTAGCGTCGCGGGATAGGCTTTATTCTTGGCGAAATAAGTGTAAATCCCGGATCTCACAGCACCCACCACTCCCTGTTCAGCAGCCGTTTTGGCATCCGTGGTGAGATCATAGTATTTGGGAATGGCCACAATGGCCAAGAGTCCCAATAGTACAATGACCATAATCAATTCAATCAGCGTAAAACCTCTTTGATTTTTCCTCATTGCTTTCTCCTTTCAGCGAGAAATGTTTAAAAATATTACTTTCGGAACAAACTGATAAGATTCCACATTGGCAAAAACATTCCCAACGCCAAAATAAGAACCATGCAACCAAGGACCACGATCAGCATCGGTTCAATAAGGGCCATGAGATTGTCTACCGTATACGCTACCTGCATATCATAATAGTCTGAGACCTTTAAAAGCAATTCATCAATTTTACCGGTCTCTTCCCCCACCCGAACCATGCGTACGACCGCCGGCGGAAAAATCTTGCTGGCCTTCATGGGCTCGGTCATTCCCGAACCTTCAATCACGCTCACCCGAATCTTATCAATCGCCTGGGCAACCACCCTATTTTCCGCACTCCCATAAGCGATCTCTAGGGCCTTGACGGCCGTAATACCGCTTTGAATAAGCATGGACATGACTCGCGCAAAGCGGGACATATCGGCTTTCAATATTAACGGACCAAAGACCGGCAACTTGAGTATCATCTGATCCCAATAAAGTTTCCCCATCGGCGTTGTCAAAAACTTCCGAAAAAGAACCACCGCCAAAATAAGCCCCGCAGCCATGAGCCAGCCGTAATGAACGGTTGCTTCATGGATCCCCAATAAAATACGCGTCGGCAGCGGGAGTATAACGTTGCGCTGAGCAAATAATTGGGCAAAGCGCGGAATGATGAAATTCGTCAGTGTAAAAAAAGCCAGCATGATCGCACTCAGAACGATGATGGGATAACGCAAAGCGGCTTTGATGCGCAAACGGAGTTTTTCCTCGGCCTCTCCAATATAGATCAGCCTCTCAAGGATCTGTTCCAATCGCCCCGATATTTCTCCAGCGCTGAACATATTCACGTAAAGTGAGTTAAAGGCTTGGGGATAACGCGCCAAACTTTCGGAGATGCTCGCGCCACCTCGAATGCTCCCCAATAAACCGTCCACAATATTTTTGAGTAAGGGATTGCGGTCTTGTTCGCCGATGACTTCCAAAGATGCGGGAACCGTGAGGCCGGCTTTGACCAGGGTATAAAATTCACGCGTAAAACCGTTGATATCCGAGATTTTGAGCCGCCGGAAACGTTCAAAAAAACTCAAGGAAACGGAACTGCGGGACGGCGAGATCTGGAGCGGCGTCAAACCATCTTGTTTGAGGGCATTCCCTGCCTCAATTTCGTTATTCGCAGTGAGTTGGCCCGTGATAAGCTTGCCGAAATTATCCCGCGCCTTGTACTGGAAAAGGGTTGCCATTATTCGATCTCAGTAACGCGCAGAACCTCTTCCAAGGGCGTCAGACCCTGCTGAACTTTATCCAGACCGTCCTGTCTCAAAGTCTTCATCCCCTGTTCTATAGCTTTTTTCTTTATGTCCATGGCTGAGCGCTTGTTGTCGACCATTGCCTTTATCTCATCATTCAGGGTCAAGAACTCAAAAATACCGATGCGACCCATAAATCCGGTTTGATCGCACTTGGAACATCCTTTCCCTCGCATAAGTTGCACACCCTCCGGAAGCCCAACGCTCTGCAAAACAGCATGTGGTAACGCATAGGATTCCCGGCATTTCAAGCAATTCACGCGAACAAGACGTTGGGCCAGAATCCCAATCACCGAACTTGAAATCAGAAAAGGTTCGATACCCATATCGATAAGACGGGTCAAAGCCGAGGAAGCATCATTCGTGTGCAGCGTCGAGAAAACAAGATGGCCTGTCAACGAAGCCTGAATGGCCACCTCCACGGTTTCCCGATCGCGAATCTCACCTACCATCATAGTATCCGGATCCTGACGAAGAAATCCGCGCAACCCATTGGCGAACGTAATCCCCGCTTTGGGGTTCACCTGCGTCTGACGAATCCTCGGGATCACATACTCCACAGGGTCTTCAATGGTCACGATATTCTTTTGTTCCGCATTAATCTTGGAGAGTGCGGAATAAAGAGTCGTCGTTTTTCCGCTTCCGGTAGGACCCGTCACCAAAATAATCCCGAAAGGACGTGCGATCATCCGTGTAAAGCATTCCAAAATTTCCTTTGAAAAACCTAGTTCGGCAAGGTTCGGAAGCATCGCGCGTTTGTCCAAAAGCCGAAGAACAACATTCTCGCCAAACAATGTGGGAAATGTCGAAACACGAATGTCCAGGTCCTTGCCTTCAAGCTCGGTATGAATCTTACCGTCCTGGGGCTTTCGGTTTTCGGTGATATCCAAACCAGCCAGGATTTTGATCCTTGAAACAACCGGGTTCAGTATCTCAGAAGGAAATGTCGTAATCTGACTCAGCAACCCGTCGACCCGGAAACGAACCGCCACAATGCTTTCTTCGGGTTCGATGTGAATATCCGAAGCGCGAGACTGGACAGCTTGGGAGAGTAGACTGTCGACAAGTTTGCTGATCGAAGTCCGTTCCGTAATTTCGCCAAGGATCGTTCCTTGTGCCGCAGGTGCTTTTTCCTTTTCAATAGACTTCACGATCTCTGCCACCGAGCCGTAGGAGTGGTAATAGGCATTGTAGGCCTTTTGAAATCCTCCCAAAGAAACAAGTACGGGATCGACGACATCAAAATTGGTCACCGCACGAACCTGATCGATCGCGATAATATTATGAGGATCGACCATCCCGATCGACAGGGAATTCCCTGTCGTAAAAAGAGGAATGACATTGTACTTCTTGACAATGCTTTCGGGAACCAATTTGACAAGAGCACGATCAAGCCGGTAGTTATTCAGATCAACGTAGGGGACACCAAGCAGAGACGCCTTGGTATTGGCAATATCCTCTTCGGTGACATACCCGCTTTTGACCAATACGATTTCAAGCGGCTGACCGACGCGCGCAGCCTCTTTGGTGGCTCGTTCAGCCTCTTCCGGCCGAAGAAGCTCCTGCTTCAGCAGTAGATCAATGATTTTCATGGGTTGTGCCATAGGTCTCCCGCCAAAAGAAATAAGAGGTCGACTTAACTTCCCAGCAATTTCTGGATCGTTTCGATAAACGCCTTCAGGTCAAAGGGTTTTGTCAAATAGCCATCCGCACCCACTTCTACGGCCAATTTGCGGTCCGCCTCACTTCCCTTTGCGGAAAAAATAACGATGGGAATATGCTCATACGCTTTATCAAATTTCAGCATCCGACAAACTTTATAACCGTCCAGCTTAGGGAGCATAAGGTCCAAAAGAATCAAATCCGGAGAATCTTTTCGAGCTGATTCAAGACCCTCCTGCCCATCCATGGCAGTAATCACTTCACAACCTATTGCGGAAAGACGAGCCGATACAATTTGACGTATATCCGCCTCATCATCCACAAGCAGTATCTTTTTTTTCATTGCTTAACCCTTCGCTGTTCATAGCGACTCAAAAAACCTTTAATAAAATATCGACATAAATCTCCCGGACTAAAACAACCTGGATGCACAAGTCCCGGGTTCATCTGTTCGGGAATTGGCGCCGTTCCTTGATCGGCAATATAAAATGCATGGTGGTCCCCTCCCCCAGTTTGGATTCAGCCCAAATCTTGCCCTGATGCCGGATGATGATCTCCTTGCAGATCGCCAGCCCAAGCCCGGAGCCTCCGGTCTTTTTCTCTTTGACATTATCAAGCTGTTGAAAGCTTTGAAAAAGTTTCGGGATATCGTCCGCTGAAATTCCGGGACCGGTATCGCTCACGGAAACATGAGCCATGACATCTTCCTGATGCAGTCGGATCACGATACTGCCATGATCCGTGAATTTAACGGCATTGTTCAGCAAGTTGATCAACACCTGAACGATTTTGTCCCGATCAAAACGCAAGTGCGGCATCTTATCATCCAGATCGAGCTCGAATTTCAGCCCTTTTTGTTCGATCACAAGCTTCATCGTCTCATAGACTTCCCGGATCACACTCTGCAAATCATTTTCTTCAGGGGTAAAAACCATTTTCCCCGATTCCAGTTTTTGAAAATCCAAAACGCTGTTGATCAGCCTGTGAAGTCGCTCCGTATTGCGCCTGCCGATTTCCAGAAATTTCTTCTGTTGCTCATTGACATCGCCAAAAACCCCGTCCAGGACGATCCCCACTCCCTCTTTGATGGCAGTCAGCGGTGTGCGCAATTCATGGGTGACCATCGAAACAAACTGGGCCTTAGCTTCCACGAGTTCTCGATTTCGCCGTTCTACACTTTTTCGTTCCGTAATATCGCGCGCAACCCCGATGACGCCGAGAATCTTCCCTGCATAATCACGGTGGGGCGCACGGACAGTATGAAGAATCAAACTTTTGCCATGAACATCAAGTGTTTCTTCGGATTCATAAAGTTTACCGCCACCGACCATGGCCTTGAGATCATTGTCCTTGAATTGACGGGCATCCGCCTCAGAAAGGATCTCGATGTCCAACTTTCCGATGATTTCACTCCTCGATTTTCCAAACCACCGCTCTCCAACAGAGTTAATCATGATGTAGCGGCCCCTGTAATCTTTCACGGATACCATCTCACTTGTTCCGTCAACGATGGCCTGAAGAAGATTATAACTGTTCTGAAGTTTCTCCTCTCCTTCGATACGAATCTGAAGAAATCTTAGAAACAGATTGACCAGCAAAATACTGAATGCCAGCAAAATCCCATAAAAAAGCAAAACCTCCCGGAGAGCTTTATCGCGATCCTTAAACACTTTTTGAACCGGCTGGGTCACGACAACACCCCATCCGAACTTGGGAATCGGTTCATAGGCCACAAGTTCATTTAACTTTTCGACGGGATTGAAAATGACTTCTGCGCCGTTTTTTCCTTTTAAAAGCGCGTTCATGATCGGAAGGCCCGAAAAATCCACGATCCCTTTCGTAAACGGAAACCTTGGATGATAAACAATGTGACCGCTTTGATCCACCAAGTAGGCAATCTGCTCCGTGTTCCTCTCCATGGGCTTTAAAATGAGTTCGAAGGGATCGAGCTTGATCTGAAGGGTAAGTATGCCTTGCATGTTCTTCAAGGCTTCTCGTTCCTCTTGGCCAGCAGCCACGCCGGAGCCAGGAGGAAGAATGGGAATCGCGATCGCAATAACGTTATATTTGGGCTCCGACCAAGTCTGATATACTTCGGTCACAAAAGGCCGCATGGTCTTGATGACGCCCTTGTACCATTCCCGATTAGCACGACTCGTTCCGGCGATTCCCGCAACTCCCGGATAATCTCCGATAACAGTACCCTGAGGATTTGAAATAAAAATACGCTCAATGAATGGGAATAAGGTTGGAAGTCCGGTTAGAGCCACACGGGCCTTCTTCTGGTCTCCAAGCGTCACAGCATCCACAACGAGCGGATTCATAGCCAGGGAGGTCCCGATATCGATAAAGTTACTGATCTTCTCGGAAACGGTCACTGCGGAAAGCTTGGCAAGAAATTCCTTCTGCGATATTTCGAAGCGGGTCAGTTGCTCGAAAGTCTTAAGGTAGCTGAATGCAGCTAAAACGAGCACGGGCGAGATGGCAAAAAAAAGGAACAGTCCCCGGGCATAAAAGCCCTTCCACCCTTTTGAAAACAACCATGATGTCAACGCTGACGGAATTTTTTCAAACATCGAACAAACAAACCTTTTCTGAATACTGATAAAATTTGTTTTTTGTGAACCCCAAAAAAAGAAGAAACAAGAAAGTAGCAGAGATTATTTTCCACAACTCTCATAAATTCAATATGATGCGTGAAGTCTCCGGATTTATCAAGCCTTTAGTGTCACAAGACGACCGAATAAACATTTGGGCGTTGCCTATCGATTCAAACAAGAGATTGCAGCATCGTTTTTATCAAAAAGGATGAAGCTAAAAGGAGCCGTACGCCAGTGGCTGTGTGTTGAAAGACGTTGGGGCGTTTTTCCCGCAGGACCTATGAATCAATTTTCATCAGGGTTGTTTCGGGATCGTTTGATAGTAAAAAAAGATCACATCCCTGCGTCCGATGACACCAACGAGATTATCATTTTCTATCACCGGCAGCGTATGGATATTGCCGATACACATCAACTGGATCATTTCAGAAAAAGGTGTTTCCGGCGAAATCGTTTGAACATCCCGCGTCATCACCTCCTGCACATCCGGGAAGGCTGGCTGTTTTTCGCCCTGAAGCTGCGCTTTTCCCATAATATGAAACAGATCTGTCGCGGTAATAACGCCGACGAGCCTATGGTTTCGGGATACCACCGGCAAACCACTTACCCGATAACGCATCATCAGTAATGCTGCCTGAACTACGGAATCTTCTTCACAGACCGTCACCATGGATTTTGACATCAAGTCCTTGGCTTTCAATTGCATCGCTTTTTCCGGGTCAAGACTGCTGATATGATGACTGTCGAAAATAGATTGGAAAAGAACTTCTGAATCGATCAGAGGATTCCCGCAATAAGCACAAAAACGGGCTTCGGAAGCAGGTTGATCACTACACTTACTGCAACCTTTTTTGTATTTTTGTTCCATGGTGTTCTCCCCGACACCGCATCGACATTATCAGCATCGCTGGTTGAGGATGCACGAAATGGCTCCGGCATGAAAAAAATGCTTTCATCGTCCGAAAACACACCTGATGGTGCGAACCTATTCTACAAATCAAATACCCGGGTATTTCATGAAAACGCTGTAATTCTAGCGCACATCATATAAATGAGTCTATGGCTAAAACCATCTGTCAACGAGCGGAAACAAAAAAAATTAGCTTGAAGGCAAATAATTCGATGTGCCGGTAAACGTACCGTCCTGATCGATTCTGATCGTTGAAGCATCCTTAAGGCTTGTTGCCGTAGCGTAAAAGGATGTCGCGATGTCCCCCGTCAAACCTGGTCCTATGCTGAAATTGTAGCTTTCCGTTGTGACCTCCACTCCCAGTTTGTCCTTGATATCTGTAATGGTGCACGGAGTGGCCGCACACGCGATATACGTATTGTGCGTCGTATAATAAACCCTTTCTCCGGTTCTGATGACTCGCAGATAGACCGCCGCCGCACTAGCTTTGGATTTGTCCACACTCGCGGTAAAGTTTGGAATCACCATCGCGGCCAGAATGGATGCCACCACCATGGTTACGATAAGTTCTAAAAGCGTTAAGCCTTTTTGTATTTTTTTATTTGTCTTTTGCATTTTAAAAACTCCTTTGCTGCCATCGATGAGTCCATCATAGCCTATTTGACACCTCACACCAATCCTCCTCTGAAGTCTCAATAGGCAACAGTCGATTCAATTTTGATCGATCCATCTGCTTGCATTGTTTTCGTAATCTCGACGGTTCTTCCATCCACATTGAGAAAACCAACCACCGGCGATCCCAGTGTGGGTGAAGAAATCCCATTTCTGGATTCCCATATGCCATGTTGCACTCCCGCCTCGGCAAGGTATTGAGCATTGATCATAGCAGCACCGGACATCTGCAGCATTGACGCAAGATTCGCTTTTGCATTCAGAATCGCCGTGAGCAGAATCGCCGTGATGATCGCAAAAACCAAAACTGATATGAGTGCAAATCCGTTTTTTTTCATGGCTGAGCACTCCTGCAACGCGACACGATCGTTGTTTTCAAAATTAATGGCGGCGCATTTTCAGGCTGGGCCGTGATCTTGATTTCGACTCGATTAGCATCAAGAAGCGTAAACCCTAAACTCACCACCTTGCTTGCTAACACTACTGGCGCGTTCGCCGGATTGCTTCCTTCTTGACTTATATATTTCAAATCGTTTAAACCTGTGCCGTCTGGATATAAAGCATAAGTATAAGTCGTATCATCCGCATCGGATGCCGGCGTGCCTGCTTCGTCGATCCCGATGGTAATACTGCCGGCAGAGACGTTGATTGCATTAGCAATTTGAACTTTATTGATGATATCTTCAAAAGCTTGTATGATCGCCGTCTGAGAAGCTGGTTCCGACTTACTAAGGTTAATCATAGCTCGCATCAAAGTAGTCATCACATTCGACGAAGCGAGCAAAACCGTCGAAAGCAAGGCCATCGCGATGATCATTTCAAGCAAAGACAGCCCTTCGTGCCCCTTTTTTATTCGTTCCATGTTACAGTCACCGTCACTTTTTTATACATCAGTCTTCCAAAACCATCCATGATGTCATCCACCTGATAATTCCGGGTTGCCGCATAGCTTGCGTTTGCAAAAAAAGGACCCGAGGTAATCGGATCACTTTTGGGCAAGCCGGAATCCACGAGCGGTTCCCCGAGATCGCCTGGACCAGACAGTACACTTACATGATTTTTGAGATTCTCCATGGTTTCTCTCGCATAGTAAGTCGCCATGATCGTATTCGCGGCATTTTTCGTCAGGGTCGGCTTAGTGCCCGTATAAAAAAGCGCGGCACACACCCCCAACGTGATCGTCGAAAATACGACCAAACTGACAATCACCTCAATCAGCGAAAATCCACGCTTTTTCATACTTTCAACCTTTCTAAACTCAAGACACTATCATTTTCTACTGCATCAAGCGATACCCGGCAATTCCTTCCAGGCATGCGAACTGTTGCAGTACATGATCCTTCCAGTGACGGGCGCTCCGGGCTGATAATACACAAGCGTCCCTTCTCGCGTTGCATTACACGCATAGACGTTTATATCCACAGCCCCAACCTTGATGGCGCCTTCGACGCTTAACACCGGATAAACGTTAGAATCGGAACTGCTCATGGTGACCCCTCTGCCCGAAAAAGTAGTTGTTGAAGTGGCCGGATCGCCAGGAGAACCCGTTTGAACGCGCAGTTCCCGCGGAACAGAAAGTTGTGTTGCATTCGGTAAAGTCGCATGGGCAGACCCATGCATGCGCAACACCGCTGTATCATTCAAATTGTTTTGAAATGCTATCCCCGCGCCATTCGCCGCATCATAGTTTTGCAATCGAATGCCCGGACTGCTGACGTAAGCAAAGAACTTCGCAGTGGTCGAAGTCATCGTTCTGATTTTTACGTTTCCTTGATTATCCACATAAAATCCGTTATGAATATCCAAAAGAAAATTGGGGTAGATTGTCCCAATACCAACTTTCCCTTGAACGACGAGGGAAGTCGCTGTTTCCGTTCGGGAGGAATTCGCTGGGCACACTTCATCCACCCAGCAGACACTGCTTGCATTCATGTAATCAGCACCGATGGCCGCACGTTTAAGGCTTAATTGCTTATAGCCACCAAAAGGAGAAGGATAAGAAGAATTAACAGTCATTTGTCTGTCGACAGCAGCTGCAAAATCTGAAAAAGCAAACAGCCCCGCGATGCTTATCAAAATTATTCGACTTGCCTTCCTCATTCTCTTTTGCATTTTTTCCTCATCCTGCCTCATTAAGCTTTAAGTTTTTTCCAGCCACGGCCGTCACAAAAATAAAAACGTCTATCACTAAGAAAGGTGATGACTCCTTTCGTCCATGCGGTGCCATCATCACAAGCAGGCAGACTCGTCGCCAGCCATTGCGCCCCGATTTTTACGGCACCCCTTACATTCAAGACCGCTTCAGTAACATGATTGGGATCTGAGCTTTTGATGGTCATGTTGGCCCCTCCAAAAAAATCGGTGGTCGATGTCGAAGTACCACTGCTGTCGCCGGAAAAAAATAAAAGCCGGTTATTCATGATAAAACTCCAAACCGATTTATTTGGATCGACGGACGTATAATAGGGATTAAGCGTGAAAATGCTATATTGACCTAAATTATTTAACAGGTCTAACTGAATCGAGTTCCCCGCCACGGGTTGTTGAAATTTGATTGTCGGAGAAGTCGTTGCTGACGGTTTCTCGTAAATGTAAACTTTTGCATTAGGCACTAGATCAAGCGCCCCTATCGCGATACGCGCATAGCGATCCACCTGGAATGCGGTTATCTTGCATTCGAGACCATCTTTCGAGCCGTTACCATTTTCATCATACCAATCATACCCCGGGGGACAGGAGGTACCGGAGGGAGCTACCGCATTCCCCACAACCGACAAAAGCCCTTTCGGCCGTGCCGTGCCAATGCCCACATTCCCCTCCACAAACAATGAGTCATTAAGAGCCGAAGACCGTGAAGATCCGCTCGGACAGTACGGATCATTGGAATCATCCCAACAAACAACCGATCGATTGACATAATGGGTGCCGAGGGCCATATACTTCAGGTTCGCTTGCCGGTAGCTTCCGTGGGAAGTCGGATAGGTCTCCGTAGAGGTAAAGTGGTTACCGCTTGCAAAAGAAATAGGCGAAGAGAAAAAGAGAGTTCCTAACAACGCCATCGCCAAAGTTTTTCCGGCCGCACTCACCTTCAAATCAACTCTTTTCATTAAAGATTCACCGTCCATGTTTCACCTGGTTTTTCGCCATACTTCTCATCAAGTGCCGAGAGTTTGCCATCCTGTATTGTCACAAAACTGAAACTGGTTCCCGCTATACCGAATAAGCCCGTGATTAGTCACATCACAAACGACCGTTCCAGGCGTCGCGCCGACTTTGATCGATCCGTTAACACCTAAGAGAGGGGATGTGGATCCAGCCGGATTTTTTATAACGATCCCTTTTCCGGAAAAAATCATTTTCTCTACGTTGGGTCCCATCATATAAAGAACCAGTTCAGCCGGAGTCGTTAGGCTGAATAATCTTGGAGTTGGCGCCGCCGACCCGAAAAGTTGAAATGAAATGCTTTTGTTTCCCTCGTTTTGCAGCTGAAGACTCGGGCCGACAGCCGGGTTATCATTTTCCATCTTGAGAACATAACTATTCGTGATGGGCCCTCCCGATGAGGAAGTAAGAGAACGGTCGCTGAAAAAAATTGTTTTTCCATTATTGTTTACGTGCCCCACACTCAGTTCGTTCGATGCATTGATCTGAAATGCAGTGACCCGGCATTCTCCGGCATTAATGGCATTGTCACCATTTGCATCGTACCAATTCCAACCAATCGGGCAGCTTCCGCTGGTTGAGGGAATCACATTAAACTCGGGCGAAGTAACCGCAAAGCGCGCAACAGGAAGAGACGTAGTTCCGTCTTTCCCTTGCCGTGTATTCCCTATGCCCATATATCCCTGCACCACCAGAGACGTCGCCGCATCGATCGGGGTCGTTAAAAGACAAGTGGGATCATCGGCCCAACAGGTTGTTTTGGGATCCATGTAATTGGATCCAATAGCGGCATGCTTCAAGCCAATCTGCTTATAAGATCCTTGGGAGCTCGGAAGATAGGTTGTAAGCGTTACTTGCCGGGTTGCGGCAAAGAGAAATACTGGAAACAGGATAAAAAAAATTGCTAGCAATACAGCAATAGTCTTTTTACTCATTCTATTCTCCGAAGATCTAAAACAATTTATTAATTAAATTTTATATCTAGTTTAATTATAGCATATTATAACTACTTTATATAAAACTATAATATACTTAAATATAAAAATATATAAAAATAAATAGTATTTTATAACAATAAATTTGTAACATTTTTACTACATGCTCGAGTCAAATTCCCATAATAGATCTTTGTAAGCAATCAAATCGGCACTACAAAAGATGTCTACCTACCAAGGCACTCATGCACAATAAAGCTACAAATCGCTTATACTTTAAAATCAAAAAAAACTCGCATGTTCCGTTACACGTTTAGTATCGGCAAAATAATCAAAAATTTAGACTCACTTCAACATAGACAAAGAATGTTTATAAACTATGAATCAAAAAGAGCCATTTTAAAGCAATCTTATCTTCGCCCTTACGCTTAGATGCTTGAATCTAGAAAATGAGATTTCGATTGTAAGGAAGACATTAAACAACCCGCCGATATGCTAACAATACAACCGACTACACAGATCTTGGAGTGCGAAAAACCAACCGAGTGACGGATAAGATTCTCTCTTGAGCCCATCCCTCAAAACGGAATTCAGACATTCAGAAAAAGATCGTTCAAGACTCTAGGGCCGATCGCCCGTCTTATTTGAGTTAGTTTATAATCACCGTACAGATGCAATATATTGTGTCAGGAGGGATTTTAACTTCAGAAATGCCTTGCCACGGTGGGAAACGCGATGTTTCATCACGGGCGGGACTTCACCGAAAGTTTTTTGATAAGGAGGGTAGTAAAAAAGAGGGTCATAGCCAAAACCTTCGGCACCTTGAAGCTCACGCACAATAAACCCATGAACTTGTCCGCGAACAACTCCAATAAGCTTTGCGGGTTCAGCAAGAGCAATGGCGGATTCATAATAGGCGGTACGTTTTTCATCCGGCACCTCTTTAAGCATTGCGATAAGTTTCGCGTTATTGGCGTCATCACTTTTTCCGGTGCCGGAAAAACGCGCCGAAAGAACGCCGGGAGCCCCGTCTAAGGCGTCACAGCAAAGTCCGGAATCTTCACCTAAAGTCAGCATCCCTGTTTGCTCCGCATACCCCAGCGCCTTGATCTTGGCATTTTCTTCAAATGTGCGCCCGGTTTCCGGCACTTCCTGATAATCGGGAAAATCTTGCAGAATCAGATACTGGATTGGCAAATCCTCCAGAAATGTCTGACACTCTTTCAGCTTCTTACGATTGGTCGTCGCAATCAAAAGCCGAATTTTAGGATTGGACATATTTCTTTTGAATGGCTGTCAGCTTACGGATCCCCTGCTTCGCCAGTTGAAGCATCTTCTGGAGCGTCAATTCCGTAAACGGCTTCCCTTCCGCGGTTCCCTGAACTTCCACCAATTTCCCGGAACCGGTCATCACCACATTCATATCCACCTCCGCTTTCGAATCTTCGGCATAGCAAAGATCCAGGACTGGCATCCCGCCCACCACCCCCACGCTGACAGCAGCCACAGAATCAAGAATGGGATTTTCCGTGATGATTCCTTCAATCAAAAGTTTTTGCACCGCTTGTTCGAGCGCAATATAACATCCTGTGATCGAAGCCGTCCGCGTGCCGCCATCCCCCTGGATCACATCCGCATCCAGCCAAATGGTGCGATCTTTGAGTTTTTTGAGATCGACGATCGAACGCAAACTTCTTCCAATCAGACGCTGGATCTCCTGGGTGCGTCCTGAAAGCTTCCCTTTGGATGCTTCGCGCGCAATACGCTCGCTACAGGATGCCGGGAGCATGCCGTATTCAGCCGTAACCCACCCTTTCTCTTCCAACTTGCAGAATGGCGGTACTTTTGCTTCAACGCTCGCCGAACAAACGACTTTCGTGTCGCCCATCTCGATCAGACAGGAGCCATGCGCGTTTTTCAAAAAGTGAGTGTGGATGGTGATTTTGCGAAGCTGATCGTTCTTTCTTTTATCGATTCTCAAGCGAGACCTCCTTAACGAACGTTGAAAATTTTATGAAGTTGGATCCCTAATCGCACATCCGGAAGCCATTGGCTGCCAAGGCGTTGCAAATCGTTTAGAAGTTTTATAAGTTCGGTATCCTCATAAGCCTCTTTGCCTTTGCTTGCCGGCTGTAAAAAAACAGGTGCTTTCGAAGCTACGGCGGCCACCATACGCAAATGCCGTTCAAATTCCTGTTGATCTATTTCTTCAGAAACCACGACTTTGATATAGGCTTCCTTTTGCCATGCTATTTTAAGAAATTTCCTGTGTTCCTCAAGATAATCCTTGTCACGGCTGACGCTGGAGAGTTTGAGGTCCATGGCTATAAGGTCACAATCGTTCACGATGCCTTCAAGGGCCTGCCACAAGATCCCGTTCGTTTCCAAAAGAATTTTATATTTTTTTTCTTTCAGCTTATAACACAGGGGTTTCAAAAAACTGGTATAAAGTAACGGCTCTCCGCCCGTAAGGCTTACAAAAGCATGAGGGCCTTTCTCATCCTCAAGGCGATCTAGTTCGTGCAAGATTTCATCCGGAGTCATCTCTTTGCCGCTTTTATCGTGTTCGTCACAGTAATCGCATGCCATGTGGCATTCTTCAAATCGGATGAACAGATGGCGCTCTCCCATCCGCAATCCTTCCCCCTGGATCGATGAGAAGATCTCCGTAATACGGGCTTTTTCACTTGTCGGCGGATGAATCATGATAGGAGCGGATCCGGGATGCCGGCCTCCTGGAATCCTTTGGCCCTCAGCACGCAGGCGTCACACACACCGCAAGGTTTATCCTCTCCGGCATAACACGACCATGTCTTTTCAAAAGGCACATCCAGTTTTTTTCCTAAGAGAACAATATCTTTTTTACTCAAATGGAGCAGCGGCGTTTGGATCTCGATTTTTTTTCCTTCGATTCCGATTTTGGTACCGAGCAACATGGCACGGACAAAAGCTTCCAGATAGTCGGGCCGGCAATCCGGATAACCGCTGTAATCGAGCGCATTGGCGCCAAAAAAAATTGCGTCCGCATTTTCCGTCTCTGCGCAGGACATGGCTAAAGCGAGAAAGGCACTGTTTCGTCCGGGAACATACGTGCTGGGTATCTCTTTGGAAAGGATCGGCAAATCTCTATTCTGGGGAAGCCTCACTTTATCATCAAGCAAAGAACTCCCCTTCCAGGGCATGCTCAATGACGCGAAATAATGTCTGACCTGCAAGGCCCGGGCGAGAACCTGCGCCTTTGAAACTTCTTTATAATGCCTTTGGCCATATTCGATGGACAACGCAACCGTTTCATATTGCTGCGAACGGGCCAGATACAAACAAACTGTGGAATCTAGTCCGCCGGAAAAAAGGCAAATGGCTTTTTTCATGCAACCTCGACAAGCTGGGCATTCTTAAGGCGTTCGCCGAGAAAGGATTCACCGATCCGCAAAAAATTACGCACAAAATCAGTCACAAAAATCTTCAAAGCGGCCCGTCGCGGCCGCGGGTAAAGGATCCCATGCGAAGCAAGAAGCGCTTTTAATTTCAACGCAGTCGGCACCGCCGAATCAATGAGCCGCACCTTTTTCCCCATGACTTTACCGATGACTTTCTCAAGAAGCGGGTAGTGCGTGCAGCCAAGGATCAATGTATCGATATTTTTCTTTTTCATCGGGCCTAAATACCGACGGGCCGTACCGAACGCAATCGCATCCTCCAACCAGCCCTCTTCCGCAAGCGGGACAAAAAGCGGACAAGCTTCCAAAAAATATTCCGCTTCCGGACAACGCGCCTGAAGGGCCTTGGTATAACTGCCGCTTGCGATGGTGGCATAGGTCGCGATCACACCGATCCGAAAATTGCGGGTCGATGCCAGCGCTTCTTCCACTGCCGGAGTGATCACATTTAAGACAGGAATAGGCAATTTTTCGGAAAGAACCTTGGAAGCAACGCTGGATGCCGAATTGCATGCGATCACCAGGGCCTTGGTTCCTTTTTTTAATAAAAAACGAGCACACTCTTCAGACCGACGCCGAATTTCGTCCGTCGACTTTGTGCCGTAAGGCAAATGGGCCAGATCGCCAAGATATAGGATTTCTTCATGAGGCAGGAGTCGGCGTAATTGACGTACCACCGTAAGACCGCCGAGCCCAGAATCAAAAACACCAATGGGCCGCAAAGGAATGGCAGGCATAATAAATAAGCTTAATGTGCCTGGGTTTGGGAGATCACAGGACACTCACTTTTTTCATGGCATCACGAATTCGATTGAGTCCTTCTTCTATCTGCTTGACGTCAAGGGCATAGCTGAAGCGCAGGCGGTCGGGTGCACCGAACCACTCACCCAAATAAGCGATGACCTTGTAATCTTGAAAAAGAACACTTAAAAACTTGCGGGCATTATGACACTTGGGAAGCACATAAAAAGCACCTTCGGGTCTCCAGAGTTCAAAACCCAAGCTCAAAAGCCCTTGGTAAATAAAATCCCGGCGCTCACGCCATATAAGCTGCTGCTTCTTGATATATTCCTTCGGTGCTTTCATCGCATGGAGGGCCATGTCTTGCCCCACAAGATTCGTATTCATGGAAGTATGCGTTTTTTCTTCACAGACATTTTCCACCACTGTCTTATCAGAACTCCATAAATAGCCGACGCGGACACCGCACATACAATAGGTTTTCGAAAAGGAGTTCACCGTAATGACATGATCGCCTTTGATGTGGTAATTTTCGCGTTCATAGATCAGATCTTTATAAACTTCATCCGAAACCACATAAATTCCGAGCTCTTGGGTAATCCGTTCTATTTCTTTGAGCGTCTCGATAGACTCAACGCGTCCCGTTGGATTCGAGGGTGAATTGATCAGCACGGCTTTGCATTCTTTCACCTTCTTTTTAAAATCCTCAAGATCTATCCGGCCTTCGATCATATCGGTGTACACAGGAACCATGCCTGCCATTTCGATGATCGGCGGATAAGAATAGTAGTACGGCCGAGGCAAAAGGACCTTACCGCCTTTGCCCCAGCTACGAAAAATAAGATCAAGCGCTTCGGAGGCCCCGTTCGTAATCACGAAGTTCTCAGCCGTGGATCCAGGGTATTCATGAGACAGGGCTTCTCGCAGTGCGACTTCACCCTGGATAAGGCCGTAGCGAAGATCTCGTTTTAAATTAATGCCGGCAAAGGCTTCAGGAGGCGGAGGCAAATCCGGCTGGCCAGATCCGAAACTGATGACACCGTCCTGCCCCTGTTTGCCAATAAATACCGCCGGGCTGTTAAGCTTGAGAATTTCAGACATAGAACCACTCGAACTCCGGCAACGGACTAGAGATCAGCGTCATCGCCAGGTTTGCTTCTTTCATAGACATGATTATTGGCTCACTTTCTGAAAAAAATCTTATAAATTCAATTTGCTGGGAACTAACCGTCCTCATCTTCCTTGTCATCTTTTTCATCGTCATCATCATTGTCATCACTATCCTCTTCTTCCTCATCGATGACACAAATCACTTCATCGCGCTGAACCGTTTCATCCTCATCAAAATAAACTTCCGTCAAAATGCCAGTCGCAGGGGCCGGTATCACCACCACAGAATCTTCTGTCCGAAGCTCTACAAGATCATCCCCTTCGGTCACGGCATCTCCTTCTTCAAAGATCCATGATTTTACAACCGCCTCATCAACGTTCGGGCCCAGCCCTTTCACCAAGACTTCGATCATGGTTCCGATTCTCTCCTATGGTCTTTCTGTTTCATTTTCCGGAGACTCACGCGCCGGTGTTGGTTTCCGCAGTTCCAAAAGTTTTTTCCTCTCCGAGATCGGTGAATGTCTCTCTTGCATGATAAGAACTCCTCACATACGGTCCCCCAAAAACTTTTTCAAATCCCATCGCCATCAGTTTGCGGCTCAAATCCCGGAATTTCTCAGGAGTCACATATTCCTGGACTTCCAAACTCTGCGTATTGGGCTGCAAATATTGCCCGATCGTTAAGATACTGACTCCGACGGAAAGAAGATGCCTTCCGGTTTCGAGAATCTCCGGGACCGTTTCTCCCAGTCCTAGCATGAGCCCGCTTTTCGTGATCCGCTTAGATCCCAACCGTTTGGCGATCTCAAGCGTTTTTAGAGAACACTGATAATCAGCCTGAGGCCTTACCGTCCGCTGAAGCCGTTCCACTGTTTCCAGATTATGATTAAAAACTTCCGGCCCTGCTTCTACCACCTGTCGAATCAGTTCTTCCCGGGAATGAAAATCGGGCGTTAAAACTTCAACGCGCGATTCTGGAATCTCTCTCTTGACTGCATACACCGTATTCGCATAGTGTGCCGCGCCTTCATCCGATAGATCATCACGCGTCACCGATGTAATCACCACATAGCGAAGTCCTAATTCCTTCGCTGCAAACGCCACGCGTTCCGGCTCATCCTGCCGAATCAATTCACCCTGTCCTGTCCTCACAGCACAAAAACCGCAATGACGCGTGCACACATTGCCAAGTATCATAAAAGTCGCGGTATCTTCGGCATAACATTCCTGACAATTAGGACACATGGCAGATTTGCAAACGGTGTTGAGCCGGTATTTGTTCAAAATTGCATATGTTCTTTCCGAAGAATTTTCAGGCAAAGAACGGCGCAACCAGTCGGGAAAACGTCTAAAAGCTCTCACTCATTTTTTCCTTGTTTGCTTGTTGAAAAATGACAAATGAAAAATTGTTTTTATCAGAAAGCCTCTGGAGTGTCAAGCCTCAACCATTTCCTTTTATAATGCCTCTTCCGTAACACAACCCACAACGATCAAAGACGTTCATTCAAATACGAAAGCAATAACTCTTTGGGAAGTCCGATATCCACAAGCTCTATTTTCCCAGCATGATCAGGCCCGTCGCCGACGAAAAGCCCTTTCTTGGGCAATCCCAAAGTCAAAGTGCGATTAGCTGTCACGGCTACACCATGGACTTGACCTGTATCCGCATCCAACCCTGAAGGGATATCAATACTTATCACGGTTTTCTTACTCCGTATAATCCCCTGGATCGCTTTCTCAAAAAATCCATCCACCCAGTGTCTGAGCCCGATTCCGAAAATCGCATCGACCAAAAGATCGGAACTTTGACAAGCCCCAAAAACTGAACTTTCCGGGTCTTTTGTATCGACAAAAGTAACCGGGATGTTCATTTTTTTTATGATTTGAAAATTAATCAGGGGATCCGATTTAAGATTTGCTTCCGTCTCAAGCAGAACCACCCGGACATCAAAACCGTGATTGGCAAGATGCCGAGCCACCACGAGCCCATCCCCGCCATTGTTTCCCTTGCCGATAAAGCAACATACCCGACTCGCAACAAAATCCCGGCACAGGACATCCGATATTCCCCGGCCCGCATTCTCCATAAGGAGCAAACTGGGGATAGAGAAATCCTTGATCGCGATCTCTTCTAATCGCCGGATCTCGTCACGTGAAACAGGACGCATGGGAACCGGTCAGGTTGTTGTGGATTCGTTTTGATTGACCGATCGGTTGAATAACGCCCTGGGACCATTCTTTTTTTCCGGCTCCGGTTCCGCCGATTGATTGCCAAGAAAAACAATTAATTTCTGAAGACCTTGCCTGAGGATATCCACATTACGTGACCATTCCCCCAACTCACGAATGGCCGCCGCATTACGGCGATCCACTCGACTCCGGTAACGCCGATGCTCGTCCTCCAATTTGGCAACACGTATTTCCTGCTCGGTAAGCTTTGCGTCATACTCACCGCGTATCGTCTCACGCTCTTTGGAAAGAATGGCATGTTCTTGACGAATATTCTCCGTTTCCTGGACTTTCGTAATAAGCTCCGTGACTTTCCGTTCCAACTCAGAAAGCGCCATATCCCGAGCCTTAAGAATTTCCTCTTTTTCAATCAGACTGCGGTCTAACATCTTAATCTTTGCCGTCAAATCCATCTCACGGCTTTGAAGTCCTGCGATTTGGATCCTCACATCCTCCTGAACTTTTTCTTTCTCTGATAAACGCGTTTCCAGATCAGAAATTGTTGCATTCAATTCCTTTTCGCGGTTCTGAAAATGTAAAACCTGCGCTTGTGCCTCCTCCTGAGTTTTTTCCTTCTTCGCCAAACGCATTTCCAAATCAGAAGTCTTCGCTATCAATTCTTTTTCCCGATCCTGCCATACCGAAAGCTGACCCGTTGCTTCTTGCAACGCGTTTTCCTTTTCAGCGATCTTCGATTCCAAATCGGAGGTTTTTGCAGCCATCCCCTTTTCACGAAATTGATATTCCGCCAGCTCTTTCTGAACCGCTTCCAACGATTTTTCAGTTTCTTGTAAGACACTTGCCAACGCATCCGCTCTGACTGTCATCTCTTTTTCACGGTTTATCAAATCAGACTGAGCTGTTTCCAGAGAACGTTGTTTGTCAGTAAAATCCGCATCCGAAGCTTTTGCCTTCATCGCCAATTCCTGAACTCGCGCCTGAAGCGCTGCGATCTCCTCCTCCCGCTCAGCCAAGTCCCTTTCAAGCATCTTAATCCTGGATTCGGCCTCTTCGTCTTGTCTTCCCGTTTGTGAGCACGCTTCCTTTGAATCAGCCTTCTGAAAATCTCGCATCCTGTTCTCCAAACGCTCCATTTGGCTCCGAAGGACGTCACACGTATCCTGCAAAGTTTGCTTGTTTTGTATTTCGCGGGCAAGTTCGTCCCTCAGCTTGGAAACTTCCTCACTTCCCTGTTTTTCCGATGGTCCTCTAAATCTATCCTGAAGTTCGCTTTTGAATTTTTCTTTCTCCTCAGAGGGCTGTTTGTTCATTGCTGCCTTCTCGTCTTGCATTCTTTGAAGACGATCCGAAAGCTCTCTCGCTCGCTTGTCCCAATCAGATTCAACGACAGGAACGTCTTCTTTAGCGGCGCTTTCTGCATCCGGGGATTTCACCTCCGGCAACGCGGGGTTCACTTCCATTTCAGGCGCAGGCACAGGAACCGTTTCAGAAATTTTTAGCAGATCCGGTTCGCTGACAACGGGGACAGAATCTGACGCCACCGACTGTTCTTTGGACAGCATATTCTCTGAATCATCTTTTAAAAAAATAGCAAGATCCGGAACTTCCGGCCACACAATTTGAAAACAATTTTTTTTGATCATGTCATGATTAGTCGTTTCGACAACAACTCCGAGTTTTTGAAAAAAATTCTTGATCCGGGCGGCCATGCCGAAAGAGAGATTGTCCAAAAGAATAAGCGGCATATTCAAGAGAGCCTGCTCGGCATCTTTTTTCTCAAGATCAAAAATTTCAACCATACGTTTCACAACTTCTTTTTTTTGCTTCGGTGAAACAGATTGCAAAATGACGCTCCAATCCTCCGAAACGCCTCCGATCCTACTTTCATGCATCGCCATGGTCAGTACCCTTCCTTTTGAATTTATATTTAAGTATTTAAGGCCGCGCGAAATAGCGGTATTATACCCCGCCCAGAAAATAATTCTAGTACCGCGTCAACATCGATTTTACCGGCGCTTGCTAAGCCAGAACCGATCCTGCCGGAGGGGAAGCCCGACGGCGATAGCGGATGGATTCTCGGGACGGCATTGTGACTTATGGATGCAGCCTTTAAACAATATTCGCAAGACCTTTCGATTAAAATTCAAAGGATATCTCATGATTCAGCTGAAATCTTTCAAATTGCAAACACCGATTTATCAATCACCAATGGCCGGTTGCACCAACATACCCTTCCGGCTCATCGCACGAGCATTAGGCCTGGAACTCGCTTTCACAGAAATGATCTCTTCCGAAGCGCTTGTCCGAGAAAATAACAAGACGCGACAACTTCTTAAAAAAATTCGCGGAGACCACCCTTTGGGGGCACAACTTGTCGGGCATGATCCGGATTCCATGGGAAGAGCCGCCGCTTTAGTGGAAGCTATGGGAATCGATATTCTCGATCTCAATTTCGGATGTCCTGTCCGTAAAATCACAAGTTCCGGCGCCGGTTCCGCACTTTTACAAAAACCTGATCTCGCCAAAAAAATCTTTCAGAGCGTCATGCGGCACGTCAAAAAAATTCCCGTTACGGTCAAGATGCGCACAGGATTCACAGACGCTTCCGGCGCTGAAGCTCTCAGGATTGCCAAAATCGCTGAAGCTTGCGGTCTTGCCGCGGTCACCGTACACGGCCGCACTCGCGCCCAGGGTTACACCGGCAAAGCCGACTGGAAAGTCATCGGGCTCATTAAACGAGCCTTAAAAATCCCCGTCTTCGGCAACGGCGATATTTTTTCCCCTGAGGATGCCCAACGCATGGTGGAACTCACGGGCTGTGATGCCATTGCCATCGGCCGTGGAGCTCTGGGGAATCCTTGGCTCTACCAACAAATTTGTGACGTTTTAGAAGGCAAAAAATATGCGCTCCCTACTTTCGAAGAGAAAAAGGAAGTTGTTCTCAGACATGTTCAATTGGAGACTCAATACGAAGGAGAAAAAAACGGAGTGCTTCAATCACGGAAAATCGTCAGCTGGTACTTCAAGGGGTGTCCTCATGTTGCGCAGTTCCGCAGTCAACTCAACCGAGTCACAACAAAAAAAGAATTGCTGAAACTCATCAGGCATTTTAACGAGGAAAAATCCGACGAAAAATGCTCTTGAAAAATCTCCGGCTCACTGCGATTGAAACAGGAAAACGTGACTACCAGTGGCGCTGCACCCAATCCGAAGAACGATCAGAAGAAGAACGATAAGCGATCGAATAGATAATTTTTTTAAGTGTCCGATGCAATATTTTGACCAGCAAGGAATCAGGCCTGAAATCCGCCGGAGCAAAGTGTTGGGCGCGTTTTTCTGCCACCATCGTTTTCACCTTTCGCGGAACGCGCCGGCACGGGTCATAAACCGCAATCGCATTACCACCGGCCTTGTCAATGACCGTCATGGACGGGACATCCGTAATCCCGTCTCCGATATAGATCATATTGCGAAACGGCACACGACGTTCTTCTTCCGGCATGTGCTGGTTAATACTCTCGCTCAGTGCCAGCTTGCCTTTATTGATACGGAAAAGAAATTGCGTCTTATTGGTATCATTAATAACAAGCTTCGGAAAAACGGGCTTGCCATGATCATAGTCATATTCACAAGCATAAATTTTTTTGAAATATTTCCGGATGCTTATGCCGTCCAGGATCTCCTTGAGCCCGCTTGAAATGATGTAGTGCTCCAGCATAATACCGCATTCTGCGACCTCGGGGACACTTCGCATAAATCGCTCAAGCTGTTCGAAATACCCTTCCGCAACACCCGGATAGTAAGGAACCTGACCACAAAGTTTTTGAAGCATCGGCTTCGTGAGCGGTCTCTTTTTGAACGCCGGATCCGTTATCAGCAGCTTCAGATAAGCAAGCGTTTGTTCATATCCTTTTTCATGGACTAGTTTCTGGGATTTAGCCCAAAAAATTTTTTTATCGATACCATAATATTTGAATATCGTTTCCTCCTGCATATTGCCAGGCGAAAGCGTTCCGTCGAAATCATAGACAAGCGCAATAATATTCTGCTTTGTTTTTTTACTCATCACTAGCACCAAGGCCCTGAAAACTCGGATTTAAAATATCCCCATTGCTTCATGTTGCTTTTCTGTTCTCGCAATTTGAATTTTCATTTCAAGAGAACGCCCCCTGTTCAGTAAAAGTCTTCTGAGGCCGTCTCAAAAAAACATTTTATAATCCGATCCGCGATCACTTAAAATATTTCTCTCGATAATACTTCAGCTCTGCAATGGACTCCCGAATATCCGAAAAAGCGCGGTGTTCTTTACTTTTTTCCGGCATTTTATCTTTGGGGTACCACCGCATGACCATCGCCTTGAAAGAACTCACATCGACATGACGATAGTGAAGATAGCCATCGATCCCAGGCATATACTTTGCTAAAAACCGGCGATCGTGATGCACGGAATTCCCGCACAAAGGCGCTTTTTTAGGTTTGCAATACTCTTCAATAATGTTCAAGGTCAACTGCTCCGCTTTTTTGGCAGTCATCGTGGATTCCTTGACGGCCTTCAGCAACCCGGAACTCGTATGATGCTTCAGGTTCCATTCATCCATATTTTTTAAAAAACTTTCCGGTTGATGGATCACAAGATCAGGCCCTTCCGCAAGAATGTCAAGGTTTCCATTCGTAATAATCGCCGCGATTTCAATAATACGGTCTTTATTCGGGTCCAGCCCCGTCATTTCCATATCAATCCAAACCATATTATTTCGATGGATCTTCTGAACCATAATCCCCTTTCTTAGGCCCTCAGGCGTGCATACCGTCATTTTGTTGATAGATAAAATCATTAAATCGGTCTTCAAATACTGTTTTAAAAGCATCACTGACTTCCATCATAAAACACAATCCCTGGCTCACCGATTTCTCATCCTCATTTTCAGGCCCGCCCAGAGTTGTCAGTTTCAGCTTATGAAACAGATGGACCATGATTCCCAAGATGGGCGAATTTTCCTTATCCGCATTCGCGGCATAGAGGCTTTCACTAAAGCGCGAGGCACTTCCAAGCGAACGAGGGCCTTCAAAAAGATTCATCACTTCTTTAAAATAAATATTTCTTGTTTCCTTATCGGCGATGTTGTGAATCTCACAGCAATTGGTCCAAAAAAAACAGCCCAGGGCTAATTTGACCGGCACATATTCGGCGCCAAAATCCTGGCACGTCATGTTCTTAAGCTTCGCATCGCGTCGGGCAAGTTCCTGATAAACCAGATCATGTCCGGTTGCATCAAGAGCTAGAGCCATCAGTCCTTGAGCACATTTTTTAAATGCTGGGATCGTTTTCTTATTCATAAATTTAATCCTTCGAATCAGGAAAGATTGTATCCTATCAAGGCAGAAGCAGACTTGCAACAACCGAAATGGTTATCAACCGCTACGATCTTTTTTTGAGCCGACCGGTAAGCATCCGTGACTGTTTACAACATACTTTGTTAATTCCATGAGGATTTTGCCGTTTTTATGCTATAAAGGATCATTATGGGAAAACGCCGTTTTTTTAATTTTAAGCTTACAAAGAAACAAAAAAGAAAACTTTTTTCATTTTTAGTTTTTTGCCTGATTTTTACTGGCATTTTTTTACTTTACAAGCATCACGCCAAATTCTGGCTCCATCGGATCGCACCCGAGAGCGTCAAACCCAAGATCACTTTTGTAATCGATGATATCGGCGCCCATAATAAGCTCAAATCGGAGCTTGCCGTTCTCAAAAATAAAGTCACCTATGCGATCCTGCCGCTGCTTCCTTACTCAAAATATTTCGGCAATCTTAGCGAAACGACGCATGCCGAGGTCATTTTGCATCTTCCGCTCGATACGATTCAGGACAAAATTCCGGGACCCGGCTTAATCGTGAATACCATGCCCGACGAACATATCCGGGATCTCCTTGCCAGAAACCTGGACTCTGTTCCCCATCATGTCGGCGCCAACAATCATTTCGGCTCCAGCGGCACCGCCGATCGGCGAGTCATGACCATTATTTTGACGGAATTTAAAAAGCGGAATCTTTTTTTTCTGGACAGCTACACAACTCCCTCGTCCGTAGTCCGTGAAATCGCGCACAAAGTAGGCGCCAAAGTCCTGACACGCGGGGATATGAAACGGGGGGTCTTCCTGGATAATGTGGACGCTAAAACACCCATTCTCCAGCAACTTCAGACCGCTAAAAAAATCGCTCGCGAAAAAGGCGATGTCATCGTCATCGGTCATTACCGGAAAAACACTCTTGAAATCTTAGCACAGGAAATCCCGCGTCTGGAACAAGAAGGTTTCGAAATCATTTCCCTGAGGGACCTTCTAAAAATTCGGAAGGATTAGACTTTTTCCCCGCGAAAAGTTTCGTGCCGCAAATCTGTAAGGCGCACTTTCACGAAAGAACCGAGGTCGGCTTCTTTTGATTCAAAATAAACTCTTTTGTCCTGATCCGTGCGGCCGATCCTTTCTTTGGGATTTTCCGGGTTGAGGGATTCGACAAAAACAGAAAACGTCTTTCCCAGCAACATCTCATTTTTTTCTCTCATCACCTGCCGCTGGACTTTCAAAAGCTCGTTATTTCGATGCGCCTTGATCGTTTGCGATACGTCATCCGGAAGATTCGAGGCGGGGGTACCGGGACGCACCGAATATTTATAAATGAAGGCCCCATCGAATCGGATCTCCTCGAGCGCCCGTTTCGTAGCCTGATAGTCCTCGTCGGATTCCCCTGAAAACCCAACGATGATATCCGTCGTGATAGAAATATCCGGCACCAACTCTCTCAAACGTTCAATGCGTGTTTTATATTCTCCGTAAGTGTGAAGTCGTTTCATCCTTTTCAAGATCTTGTCGGAGCCGGACTGAAGCGGCAAGTGAAGTCTCCGGCCGATCTTGGGATTGCGCGCGATCGATTGAAAAAGCTCTTCCGTTGCATCCTGAGGATGAGATGTCGTGAACGAGAGCCGTTCCAGCCCGTCAATCTCGCAAAGCTGACCCAATAATTGCGGAAAAGAAACATGCCCGCCGTCATAACTGTTCACATTCTGTCCAAGCAGCGTGATCCATTTCACCCCGTCCTCCACAAGACGCTTGGCCTCCGAGCAAACATCACGCGCCGACATGGACACCTCGTGACCTCGGGTTTTGGGGACAATACAGAAAGTACAAACCTTATCGCAACCCGTCATGATAGGAAGCCATGCGTGAAAACCGCTTTCGCGTTTCGTGAACTCGCTGTATTCGATGGAGACGCCATCCTGTTTGATCCTGGAAACCTGCTGACGCTTTTCCTGGATCTGGCGGATCAGTTGCGGGAGTTCCTTGATATTGCGGGTCCCGATCATCAGATCAAGCTGGGGAAAACGTTTAAAAAGCTTTTCTCGGTGCTCTTCAACCATACAACCCATGAGTCCGATAATGAGGTCTGGATTTTTTTTCTTTTCAATCCCGAGCATCCCCAATCGACCCCAAACACGGTTTTCCGCATGGTCTCTCACAGAGCATGTATTCATAAGGACTATGTCGGCCTTCCCGGAATTATTTTTCTCCAGGTTCTCTTCTTCTCCAGAATTATCTCCTTCAAAAAAAACCTGATAGCCCGCTTTTTCGAGCAGGCCGGCAGCAACTTGACTGTCATAAACATTCATCTGGCAGCCGAAGGTACGAATCAAAACATTCTTTGACACTGTTTATTCTCCTTTGACAAAGCGCTAGGTGTCTTTTAGAGCATTAAAGAATCGCCTCTGAAACTTTTAGGTCATGACTTAGAGAGAAATATAAAACAGCTGGAGTGAACCGCCTTTTGAATTTACAAAACCACGCGGCCTAACGAGATTTTTTATACGACCCGGTCCTTGCCTTCATATTTGGCTCGATACAAAGCTGCATCGGCTTTTCGGACCAGTTCCTCCCAGGAATCACAGTCCAATGGAAATTCGGAAACCCCGATGGATACGGTCAGCCTGCCCTGAGGTTGTTCTTCTTTATGGGCAAAGGGGAAATTCCGCACATCATTCAATATTCTCTTCGCCCTGACATAGGCCCCTGCCTTAGGTGTTTCGGGAAGAATAATCACAAACTCCTCGCCGCCATATCTGGCCACCATATCATTGCTCTTCGCTGCCTGGGCGGGATTTGCAAGACGCGTCGACCGTGATGTTTTGGAAAACAGATCTGCCAATTGTTTCAAAAGGATATTTCCTTCTTCATGTCCGTTCTTGTCATTGTAGTGCTTGAAGTTATCAATATCGATAAAAAGCAGGGACACCTGATAATTGTATTTCCTGGCCCTGCCGATTTCATCAATCAAAGTCTCTTCAAAAAAGCGGTAATTATATAACCCGGTCAGGCTGTCTTTAACCACCAGCGATTCAAGCTTCTTTGTTTCAAAGTAAAGAGTCCGGACCCGTTCCTCTCCCGATTGATCAAGCACCCCTCTGATAAAACTCAGCTCACTGCTTAAATCAACGATTGTTTTTTCTACCGCCTGCATATGAAAGCGAATCAGATCCCGGATCGAAAGGATCCCGAGTAAAACGTCATTTTCCACAATCGGCAAGTGACGGATGGCGCGCGCTCTCATCAGACTATAGACTTGTTCACAACTGGCTTTGGTCGTCACTGTCAATAATTCCGAGGTCATAACCTCTTTGACCAAAGTTTTCGAGACATCCCGTCCCTCGGCCCCCACTCGATTTACCAAATCCCGCTCCGTGAAAACCCCCAAAGGTTTCTTCTTATCCGCGATGACCACACAACCAATATTATGTTTTTTCATGATGAGACACGCATCGTATACCGTCTGATCCGGGCTAATGGTTTTAACGTCTTTGATCATCCACTGTGACACAAGATTCATGATGCTTGCTCCTCCAAAAAATCCTAACTATTGCATGTCATTAAGCACTACTACCGCTCTTCGGCAGGACAGGTTAAATCGCTTACAAGCACTTGGGATATACCATAATCCTTATCCCTTGCCAAGCTTTTCCCACAAAACTAAGCCACTTCTTTTATTGCAAATTTTGTTCGAGAAATAAAACAACTTGTTTATGTATACGGCCATTCCCAACTTTAATTAATCATATTTTATCCGCGACAGCATAACACAGGATTGTTTAATTCTACAGGTATTGGCGGCAGTTTTTGATCACTCACGAATTTGAAAGGATGCAAAAAGAGATTGAAGAGTCGAACGGAGTCCGGCAGAAATGATGGGCGTTTGGGCATAGCTTTCACGAAGTTCTTTGTCATGGCAATGTTCACCGCGAAATGATTGAAGCGTGAAGTTCTTGCAGCCCATTCCTGCCAATTCGCGTGCCATCTCAAGAATTTCCATTTCGGTAAGAAGGTCTGGATGAATGGTCGTCCGAAATTCATAAGGCTTGTTGCTCGCAAGCACCAGGGAGGCACTCTGACGCGCCGCATCACCGCTTGCTGGAATTCGGGTCACTTTCTCATACAAGCTGAATGGAACCTTGATATCCATCCCGACCCAATCACAAAGAGGAAGGACTCCCGACAACCGGTCAGGGAAAATACCTCCCGTATGAAGTCCTATTTCGTATCCCATGTCCTTAACAGCTTTGATCCAGGCAGAAAGCTGCAAATGGACGGTGGGTTCTCCTCCCGAAAAGACAATGCCGTCGAGATGTCCCTTGCGCGAGGTAAGGTAGTGTCTGATTTTTTCAACAGGAATATGCGTTCCGTAAGGCGGGAGCGGCCAGAATTCCGAGTTGTAACAATAACGGCAACGCCAAGCACAACCCTGAAGATAGAAAACCCCGGCCAGACGGCCGGGGAAATCTATGGTTGTAAAGGGCGTAATACCCGCAACACAAATATCGTCAAGATTACATGCACCGTTTCTCATTTGTCTTTATAGGTGAACGGTGCAAGCACTGCGAACCCTAAAAATTAATAGCAACGCAGTGCTAGGCGCATTCACACCCGGCTTCTTTGGGCTCGGCAAAATATTTACGTTCATCGAATTCGCCCTTTTTCCCCACATTAAAACCGGAAACAGGCCTGTGATACCCCATCACACGTGTCCATACCTCACAACGCGTTCTTTCTTCATCTTTTAAAATGGCGCTCTCTTTATTCATTTTTTCTCCTTATTTCTGAATCTCCTGCACCTGCGTCTCACCCGCAGTGATGTTTGAACTATGATGCTCATAAAGCAATTTTGCCTGAATCAATTCCTGATCGCACTTGGGACAAAATTCGTGTTCTCCGGGAAGATAACTATGCTTCGGACAAATCGAAAAAGTCGGTGTGACCGTCACGTAAGGGATCCGATACCCCTCCAAAGCCCTTTTGACAAGCTTCTTGCAGGCCTCCGAACTTGAAATACGCTCCCCCATGTAAAGATGCAGCACGGTGCCACCGGTATAGCGGCGCTGAAGCGACTCTTGCCGCTCCAAGGCTTCAAACGGATCATCCGTGAAAGCCACGGGAAGTTGCGATGAGTTCGTGTAATAAGGCCTTTCATCCGTTCCCGCATGCAAGATATCGGGAAAACGCTTGATGTCTTCCTTGGCAAACCGGTAGGTCGCTCCTTCAGCAGGTGTCGCTTCGAGGTTATACAAGTGCCCCGTTTCTTCCTGGAAGGAAGTAATCCGTTCTCGGATAAAATCCAGCAGTTTCACCGCGAATTCAAAACCAGCAGGGGTGGTCACATTTTCTTTACCGCTTGTGAAATTCCGGATGCATTCATTGATCCCATTCACACCGATCGTGGAAAAATGATTCCGCAACGTTCCCAGATAACGCTTTGTATACGGGAAAAGTCCTGCGTCCATATGGCGTTGAATGATCTTGCGCTTAATTTCAAGACTTGTCTTAGCGACCTGCAGGAGGGCATCGACCCGCTTTAAAAAGGCGCTTTCATCTCCCTTGGCGAGGTACCCGATGCGTGCACAATTGATCGTCACCACTCCCAAGGAGCCCGTCTGCTCCGCGGAACCAAAAAGACCGTTCCCGCGCTTTAAAAGTTCCCGAAGATCCAGTTGCAAACGGCAGCACATGGAACGAATCTGGTTTGGCTTGAGATCTGAATTGAGAAAATTTTGAAAATACGGAAGACCATACTTCGCCGTCATCTCAAAGAGAGGATCACAATTCGGATGGTCCCAATCGAAGTCCGGCGTGATGTTATAGGTCGGGATCGGGAAAGTAAACACGCGCCCCTTAGCATCCCCTCGCATCATCACCTCGATATAGGCTTTATTGATCATGGCCATTTCTTCTTGAAGCTCACCGTAGGTAAACTCCATCTCTTTACCACCCACGATCGGATGTTCGCTTCGCAAATCTTCAGGACAAACCCAGTCAAAAGTCACATTCGTAAAAGGAGTTTGCGTTCCCCACCGCGAAGGCACATTGAGGTTGTAAATAAATTCCTGTATGGATTGTTTCACGTCCTCGTAAGGAAGATTATCAATGCGAATATAAGGCGCAAGATAGGTGTCAAAGGAAGAAAACGCCTGGGCGCCTGCCCACTCATTTTGCAGGGTCCCGAGAAAATTTACCATTTGTCCGACGGCGGAAGAGAGATGTTTCGGAGGAGCGGATTCGATCTTATCGGGAACACCGTTGAACCCTTCGCGAAGAAGTGTCTTAAGAGACCACCCGGCACAATATCCGGAAAGCATATCAAGGTCATGAATATGAATGTCCCCATGACGATGGGCATTACTTACTTCTTCCGGATACACGTGCGAGAGCCAATAGTTTGCAATCACCTTCCCGGAAATATTGAGAATCATCCCGCCTAACGAGTAACCCTGATTCGCGTTCGCGTTCACGCGCCAATCCAGCTTATAGAGATATTCGTTCACCGAAGATGTCACATCGACAACTGTCTTTTGATCTTTCCGCAATTTCTTGTGCTGCTCGCGGTAAACAATGTAAGCGCGCGCTGTCTTGAGATGATTCGAGGAGATAAGGACTTGCTCAACAATATCTTGGATTTTTTCGATATCGAGAAATCCGGAAGCATAACGGTTATCAATAACTTTTATAACTTCTAATGTTAGCAGGTGAGCCTCGGCCCCATCATATTCCCCAGTCGCCTGCCCCGCTTTAAGAATCGCGTTATAAATCTTGGCTCCATCAAAAGAAACGATTGAGCCGTCACGCTTGCGGATGCTGGTGATCTTTTTGGAAAGGAATTGTTCGGCCATGCATACTCCCCTTTCTGTGATTAACCTATCGGCAAATTCGCCAGATATTGTAGTTTTATTTTAATGCTTACACCATATCTAGTATTCAATGCGGTCAAAGAGCAATTCTTTTAAAACTGGATTTTTAATTTAAAGATTTGTTTGGAATGTTTTGATGCGGTGCTTTTAAAAAAAGTCTGTCGTTGAAAAAAATAAATTAAAAATGGCACCGAATTATTGCATTTCCAAAACCGCGTGAAATAATATTCCTCAAAAACAAAAGTTGCAACAAGAATTTTTAACTTTTTTTCGAAAAAAATTTTGACGGGGAGAGAAAAATATTTATTTGAAAAAAGTTCTTGATTAATACTTGGTTTCAGCTTTTTTGCGGATCATCTCCACAAGCACTCCAGCAATTTCATCCATCGAAACACGATCCGTATTCCAAATGGCGTCATAAAGCAATGGATCATGAATATCTTTAGAAAAAAATGTTTTCACAAGTTCGGCTTTCGCTTTATCTTTTTCCGCAATCGCTTGGCGCGCTTCTTTCTCACTGATCTGCAAGGCCTGCATCATCCTTTTGATGCGCGAGTCAAGAGAAGCAACGAGCCTGATATGAATCCCTAAAGGAAGATCGTGCGTCAGAAGAGCCGAACCGCGGCCAACAAAGACTACTTTGCCATAAATAGCAAAGGCGCGCATCATGTGGAACATTTTTTTGATGACAACATCCTGAGAAGACACGCCAAAAACAAGCTGCCCGATGAAATCTTCCGCGTGAGAATGATATTCCGTTTTCAAGAGCGATTCGACAGATGATTTTAATGCCGGATCCTGTGCAACAATATGGCAAATTTCCTGATTGCAAAGCTGCCAGCCGCAAAAGAGAGGCTCTTGATTCAGCTTTTGGATTTTTTCGTAAAGAATTTTAGCAAGAGATTGGCCTCCCGCGCCGGCAAGGCGGGAAATGGTTATAAAGGGGAAATTTCTTTTTTTTGAATTTACTTGCGAAGGTTCGTGCTCGTAGTAAAGAAGACTATCAACAAAAGATTTCAGCTTCTGGATTTCACTCATGGGCTACACCTCGCATATGGGATAACCAACAGCCCAAGATCAGCTTACTTCAAAATAATTCGAGCGTCAATGACGCCGGCACCTTTCCCCTCTCCATAAACCATAAGAGGATTGATGTCAATCTCATCAATTTCGGGATGGTCGCAAGAAAGCTGGGATAAGCGTTTCAAACACTCCGCCATTGCTTCAATGTCTGCAGGCGGTTCTCCGCGCACACCTTGAAGCAACTTATACGCGCGGATGCTTTTAATCATATCGTAAGCACTCAATTCGCGGATCGGGGCCACGCGGAAGGTAACATCCTTGAGCGCTTCGACATAAATGCCACCCAACCCGAACATCAGAACCGGACCGAAGTGAGGATCTCTTTTCATCCCCAAGATCACTTCCCGACCTTTCGGCGCCATACGCTGCATGAACACCCCGTCAATCTTGGCTTTTAGTTTCTCTCCGACAGCCATAATGTCCCGGAAAGAATTCTGGACATCTTCGGCAGAATTCAGATTCAGACGCACGCCTCCGACATCCACCTTATGAACGATTTGCTGGGAAACAACTTTCATGACTACTGGAAAACCAATCTTAACGGCCTGTTCCCAGGCATCTTCCGCAGTCCTGACAAATGCCCAAGGAATAACCGGAAAATCATAGGCACTGAAAATATCCATGGATAGATTGATCGGTAGGAATTTTTGCTGACTCTTGAGTGCCTTATCAATCACAGCATCAGCGGCCTGCCGGTTCACTTTATAGCGTTTCACGCCCGTACGAGAGCGATGAAGCCACTCTTGATATTTATTCATGGAAGCCAGCGCACGGGCCGCTTCTTCAGGAAATACATAATGAGGGATTTGATGTTCTTTCAGCACGCTCACACCCGCCTCGACATCCGCATGCCCCATAAAACATGTCACAATGGTTTTGTCGGATTCTTTGTCCACTTCAACGATCACCTTTGCCGTGGCTTCCGCTTCGGTCATCGCCTGCGGCGTCAGCAGTACCAGCACACCGTCCACATTCGGATCGGCAATGACAACACGCAACGCATGTTCATACCGGTCATGCTGCGCGTCTCCAATCACATCTATCGGATTAGAAAAATTCGACGTAGGGGGAAGTTTTTCTTTCAATTTTATAACGGTTGCAGGGCTCATCTCAGCCATTTGAAGTCCGAATTTTACACAGGCATCCGTTGCCATGATCCCGGGACCGCCGGCATTGGTCACGATTGCCACGCGGTTGCCTTTCATCAATGGCTGGTTCGCAAAAACAATTGCAAGTCCGAACATCTCTTCCGCCGAGTCCATGCGCATCACACCCGACTGCATAAATACCGCATCATAAACCTCATCCGAACCCATCAGGGATCCCGTATGGGAACTTGCCGCCTTGGCACCCTGGGCTGTCCGGCCGGATTTAATGACAAGAATGGGTTTTGTCTTCACAATATCGCCTGTGATTTCGCGTGCTACTTCGATAAAACCGGATCCATTGACGACATCTTCAAGGTACATCATGATGACGTCTGTGTTCGGATCGTCTTTCAGGTATTGAAGAATCTCCAGCTCAGTCACATCGACTTTATTTCCAAGGCTGATGAATTTAGAAAAACCGATGTTCTCACCCCGGGCATAATCCAGCATCGCTGTTCCCAAAGCACCGCTCTGAGACACAAACGCGATGTTGCCTGGCTTGGGAATCGTTCCTGCAAAACTGGCATTCATGGAAAGCTTGGGATCGTTATTGATAAGTCCTAAACAGTTGGGCCCCAAAACGGAAATGCCGTAGTCATCGGCAATCTTTTTGACTTCCTTTTCAAGCCGGATGCCTTCTCCTCCGATTTCACGAAACCCCGCTGAAATGATAATGGCGGCCTTGGCCCCTTTTTTCGCGCAGGCTTCAAGTTCCGGCGGTACCGCAGCCCCGGGAATGATGAAAATGGCCTGATCGATAGCTTCAGGAATTTCCGCAACGGTCGGGATGCACTTCACTCCAAGAATTTCATCCGCCTTGGGATTGACCGGATAAATCCTTCCTTTATACCCGGTTTGAAGAAGGTTTTTGAGAATGGCATAACCGACAGCCTCCGTACGGCGCGAAGCACCCACCACGGCAATCACTTGCGGCTCAAAAAGAGCCTTCAGATCTTTTTTTTTGGACGTCATCACAACATCGGCGCTCATTATTCCATCCTCCCCTTATGCGGTCGCTGGTTTCGGAGCTTCAGATTGCACTTTCCCGCCGGAAGCGAGATATTCATAGAGTTTCCACCTATAATCAACGTCCATCTGAGCAAGTTGATGAAGCCTTTTTGATTCCTCCGGATTGATCTTCGCAAGCATCTTGAAGCGATTCTCCATCATCAGGAATTGCTCCACAGGGATAGAGGGCTTGCGAGAATCCAACGTCAGAGGATTTTCACCCTTCTCAATCTTTTGCGGGTCGAAGCGATAGAGAAGCCACTGCCCTGAAGCCACAGCAACCTTCTGTTCTTGCATCCCTTTTGTCATGTTGATGCCATGAGCAATGCAATGGCTGTAAGCCAGAATCAGGGACGGCCCATCATAGGCCTCGGCTTCAAGAATCGCCTTAAGGGCCTGTTGATCATTCGCCCCAAGAGCGATCGACGCGACATACACATTCCCGTAGGTCATGGCAATTAGCCCGAGATCTTTTTTCCCGAGTAATTTTCCGCCCATGGCGAATTTCGCGATCGCGGAACGCGGGGTGGACTTTGACATTTGCCCGCCCGTATTGGAATAAACCTCGGTATCAAGCACCAGGATATTGACATTCTTGCCTGATGCGATCACATGATCCAAACCGCCGAAACCGATATCGTAGGCCCATCCGTCCCCGCCCATAATCCAAACGCTCTTTTTCACCAGCGTGTCCGCCAGGCTCAAAAGTTGCACAGCCTCAGGATTTTCATTAAGGCTCGCGATCTTTTTCTTGAGCGCAGCAACCCGCTCGCGCTGATCATGGATTTCCGCCTCGGTTTTCTGCGTCGCATTGATCAGAGACTGCACCAGATCGTTTCCGATCCTGTCCTGAAGTTTCACGAGAAGCTCGGTCGCATATTCCTTTTGCTTATCGATTGCCAACCGAAACCCGAACCCAAACTCCGCGTTATCTTCAAAAAGAGAATTCGACCATGCCGGACCTCGGCCGTTGGCATCTTTGGCCCAAGGCGTGGTCGGCATATTGCCGCCATAAATCGACGAACAACCTGTGGCGTTCGCAATGACCGCACGATCGCCGTAAAGCTGCGAAACCAGTTTGACATAGGGCGTTTCCCCGCAACCGCCACACGCTCCCGAAAATTCAAAAAGCGGACGCATGGCCTGCTGCTGGTTGATCATCCCGACCTTAAGCTTCTTGCGGTCATATTCAGGAATCGCCAAAAAATGATCCCATTTCGGCTTTTCGGATTCACGCAGAGGGATCTGCGGGTGCATATTGATCGCTTTTTTGTTGGGATCCGTCTTGCTCTTGGCAGGACAGGTTTCCACGCAAGCCCCGCAGCCCGTGCAATCTTCCGGAGCAACCTGAATCGTGAATTTCTGCCCTTTGAAATCCGGCATCTTGGCATCGGCCGACTTGAACCCAGCCGGAGCACCTTCGAGATGCTTGGGGTCATAAACCTTCATGCGGATCACCGCGTGAGGACAAACAATATTGCACTTGCCGCACTGGATACAAATCTCGGGTTCCCAAACGGGAATCTCCAACGCAATATTACGTTTTTCATATTGGGTCGTCGCTGTCGGAAAAGTTCCGTCCACCGGAAACGCACTGACCGGCAGATCATCTCCTCGGCCTTCGATAATCGTCCCTATCACATCCTTGACAAATGCAGGCGCATTATCCGTTACCGGCGCAAGCATTTTAACCTTGCTATCGGCCACCGCCGGAACTTTCACTTCCTGCAAATGCGCCAGCGTCATATCCACGGCCATGAGGTTTTGTTTGACAACCTCTTCACCCTTCTTCCCATAGGTCTTCTGGATCGATTTTTTAATCTCGCTAATCGCTTGCTCACGCGGTAAAACACCCGAGATGGCGAAAAAACATACCTGCATGATGGTATTGATCCTCATCCCCATCCCACTGTCCGCCGCCACTTTGTAGGCGTCGATCACGTAGAATTTGAGCTTCTTCGCGATGATCTGCTGCTGGACTTCGATCGGGATATTACTCCAAACATCTTTGACATCCCAGGGCACGTTCAGCAAGAAGGTTCCGCCCGGCATCGCATTCCTCAGCATGTCATATTTCTCAAGAAAAACCGTCTGGTGACAGGCCACAAAATGCGCCTGGCTGATTAAATAAGGGGAACGGATCGGTTCCGGCCCGAACCGTAGATGCGACACGGTGATCGCGCCGGATTTTTTGGAATCGTAGACAAAGTATCCCTGCGCATAGTTCTCTGTGTTCTCACCGATGATCTTGATGGAATTCTTGTTGGCACCGACCGTCCCATCCGCACCGAGCCCGTAGAAAAGAGAGCGGACGACTTTTTCGGATTCGATCGAATACGCCGGATCATAGGAAATGCTGGTCTGGGTTACATCATCATTGATCCCGATGGTAAAACCGTTTTTGCTTTTTCCGGACGCAAAGAAATCAAAGATCCCTTTGACCATGGCCGGTGTGAATTCTTTGGAGGAAAGCCCGTAGCGGCCTCCGTAAACTTTGGGCGTTTGTTTGAATTTCGACCAGCCGTTCTGTTCCGCTTCCTGGAGCGCGCTTACCACATCCTGATAAAGAGGTTCACCGATGGCTCCGGGTTCTTTCGTGCGATCGAGAACAATCAGATTTTTGGTGGTTTGAGGGATAAGACTCACAAATCGCTTTACATCAAAGGGACGGTAAAGCGCCACTTTGAGACAACCGACCTTCGCACCTTTTGCCTGAAGCGCTTTGATCGTCTCTTCGACAACCTCCACACCTGAGGCCATGATCACGATGACCTGTTCCGCGTCTTTAGGACCGGAATATTCGAAAAGCTGATAACGTCGCCCCGTCAATTCGGCGAATTTGTCCATGGTTTGCTGGACAATATCCGGGCATGCCGCATAAAACTTATTAACCGTTTCTCGCACCTGAAAATAGACGTCCGGATTCTGGGCCGTCCCGCGAAGCACGGGATTGTCCGGTGTAAGCGCACGATTCCGGTGCTCCATCACTCTTGCCATATTGATCATGCTGCGAATCTGGTCTTCCGAAAGTGTGCTGATCTTCTGAACTTCGTGGGACGTGCGGAAGCCATCAAAAAAATGAAGGAATGGAATACGGGATTCCAACGTGGCCGCATGCGCAATCATGGCAAAATCCATCGCTTCCTGAACCGAACTGGAAGCAAGCATGGCATAACCGGTTTGCCGAACGGCCATCACGTCGCTGTGATCGCCAAAAATGGAGAGTGCCTGGCAAGCCAGCGAACGCGCCGAGACATGAATGACCATGGGTGTCAATTCACCCGCAATCTTGTACATGTTCGGGATCATAAGAAGCAGCCCTTGGGATGCTGTAAAAGTCGTGGTCAGAGCTCCGCGCTGAAGCGCGCCGTGAACAGCTCCGGACGCACCGCCTTCACTCTGCATCTCGGCTACAGACGGAATCGTACCCCAAATATTTTTTTTATTCTCCGAAGCCCATTGATCCGCCCATTCCCCCATCGGCGAAGATGGCGTAATCGGGTAAATCGCGATACATTCATTCACGCGATAGGCAACGTGTGCGACCGCTTCATTGGCGTCCATGGTAATAAACTTTGATTGGTCCATTTTTTTTGCTCCGGATTTTTCTTTTTCCAAGGTTTGTTCGGCCATTTGATTAAGTTCCTTTTTGATATAAATTTTTATAAAAAATATCGCAAAAAAACATCCCTGGATAACCGCTCGAATTACACGGGTAGCCAGCCATACTTTACTCATGTCCTCCGGAAATTCCAGCAGTAAGAATCAGGAACGGGGAACTTTGAAAGGCTTTATAAATCGCAGGAAGTCTTACTGATAGGCCTCCATTGATTCAGCGATTTTGATACTTTATTTTATGCTTTTAAGGATAATTTTTCAATAGCAAAGTCGTCAAGGCCTCCCATCATCTCCAGCTTTACGGAAAATATGAGTGGCTCCTAGCCTTGAGGCTTAGCGTCTTCGCTTGAAATGATGCGCTGGATTCATTAATATCTAGCATATGGAACATTACAAGATTCAGCTGCTACAATTTTTGATTTGCAAAGAATTCGAACCGGGCGAACAGGATTGTTACACGGCCGAACTTGTGAAGAGCAATCTCCATGTTCCCTCTTTTCCCTATCGCTTCGACCAACTCTATGCCGTCACGTGCTGGCGCAAAGACAAGATGTTCCACAAAGAAGTCATCGAGTATTCCACGGAAAACGGACAAATCGTAAAAACGGCCCCCATGGATATCGAACCCGTCACCAATAGCGTACTTTTCCGCTGGCACAAACACGCCTTCCCAGTAGACCTCGAGATCAAGGAAGATTCCCTGCTGCATATCCGCGTGATCCTGGATTGGAAGGTCCATTTTGAATCTTACCTGATGATCGAAAAAAAGCCGGGGATATAACGGCATGCTGCACACATGGCTCCCCGACCTCTGGATGGTGCTTCCGTTCGTCGGACTTCTTTTATCCATCGCCATCCTTCCGGTCTCAGCCCCGCATTTCTGGCATTCATTAAAAAATCAGGGCCTTGTCGCTTTTATTTTCTCGCTACCGGTCATTTATCTCTGTCTGGCAAACAACCCAGCGCTCCTCGGCGAAAGTCTTGAACATTATCTTTCCTTTGTCATTCTCCTGGCTTCTCTTTTCATCGTTTCCGGAGGCATTTGGCTGACAGGAGACCTGGTCAGCACGCCTCTGGGAAATACTTTCATGTTGGCCGTTGGCGCCGTCCTGGCGAATTTTATTGGAACGACGGGCGCCAGCATGGTCCTGATTCGTCCGCTGCTTTCATCAAACGCCTACCGCAAGCATCATGTTCATATTCCCATATTTTTCATCATGATCGTCAGCAATATCGGCGGCCTGCTGACCCCGCTTGGGGATCCTCCGCTTTTTCTCGGCTATCTCCTCGGGGTTCCCTTTTTCTGGACTCTAAAACTTATCCCCCACTGGCTGATCGCCGTTTCCGCGCTCCTTTTGATCTTTTACTGGATCGATCACCGGGCTTTCGACCATGAAACACAGCAACAGCAGCGCAAAGCGCGGTCTGATGTTCCGGTCCGTCTGAAAGGCCTAAGAAACTTGTTTTGCCTTGCGATCATTATCTCTGCCACGCTTTTCTTGAAAGAACCTTACCGGGAGATCCTGATGATCGCGGCCGCAGTCCTCTCACTTAAGATCACTCCAAAAAGTTACCATGAAGCAAACGGATTTAATTTCTATCCCATTCTCGAAGTTGCGATCCTGTTCCTCGGCATCTTCATTACAATGGAACCGGCTTTGGCGATTCTTTATCAACGCGGACATGAACTGGGCGTGACGACACCAGGACAATTTTTTTGGAGCACCGGACTTTTCTCGTCATTCCTGGACAATGCCCCGACTTATTTGACATTCGCTTCGTTGGCTCAGGGGTTAAAGCTTTCCGGACCTTACCTAAAAATGCCGGAGTCTTTGCTTGCCGCGATCAGCGTCGGGGCCGTTTTTTTCGGCGCCATGACCTACATCGGCAACGCGCCGAATTTTATGGTGAGAACAATCGCGATCCACCGCGGATGGAAAATGCCGAGCTTTTTCGGGTATATGCTCTGGTCGTGCGCCATCCTGCTCCCGCTTTTGGTGCTAATCACTTTGATCTTTTTTAGGTAGGCTCGGCTTATGCCGCGGTCTTGACCGAGGCTTGTGCCTGATAATTATCCACCATTTCTTGAATGGCGAGATACAGACGCCCGTCGCTGGTGATTTTGATGAACTTCATCACGCCTGACTGCTCAAGCTCGCTTTTGATCAACTCAGGCTTCAGCATGATCTGTTTTTGCTTCTCAGGTTCCAAAGACACATATTTAAGAAGCGCGTAGCGCACCGCCGTCAAGGCGAGTTCTTTCAGACCGGCATCCGAGATCTGGCTGATTTCGGCCAGGATCGAATAGATCCCGGCATCTTTCACGCCGATATCCTGCGTCCAGGACGCCACCAGCAATTCCTGATGCGCCCTTCTCACATTCGCCATGCGTATATTGAGATTCTTCGCATCAACAGCCACCGGCGTAACCGGCCCTGCTTTGTTCCATCCGATACCGATCCGTTCCCCTTTTCTCTGATTGTAGAAAATGATCACCTGCGACGGTTTCATTAACGCCAGCATATTCAGCACAGCTTCCGCATCCTTTCCGGGATGATTCATAAGAACTGAAAAGGATGGGCTCTTGTTATTTTGCAAAAGTTGTCCCAAAGCCGTATCCAGCATCGCCTTGTCGTGCGCGATCTTACCCTGGTCTAACCGGCCGGACATATCCGCGTAACGCGTGGGCTCCACAAACACTTCCGATCCGCCCATCACGACCATTTGAATCCTGGCGCTCAGCGCATCCGCATCCCCATATCGCCCGATATTCTTCAGCTGACCCGTAAGATCCGAATTCACGAGAATCACAATCGCATCCGCATCCAAACCAAGCAACTTATTCATGAACGCATCTCGAAATAAATTAAACTGTGTTTTTTCGCGCTCCAAACCTTTTTGTCCCAACTCCCGCAATTCCGACCGAAATTTTGCTTCATCAAACGGCTCCTGAAGTGTTACCTTCTCGATTTGCCCTTTCTCCATCAATCCCACCAACGGATTTTCCGCAAGTCCTACCTCCGAACGAGTGACAGCGAGTGCTGGTTCTTTATCGCCGATCTGCGCATCCCAAGCATCCAACCCCGCTTGTTCTTCAAGCCTCATCGCCAGGGGCAACTGCGCATCACGGTCAATTTCCTTCACCAAAAGTCCGTTGAACCATAGCAATTTTTCGGTAATGGTCCGGGACTCGGCCTGAGGATCGATCTCTGAAAGATCCACGACGAGTTCTGAAAAATGTTCGACAATTTCCTGTTTATCGGGAAGATTTGCGTCCAATAAGACTTTTAAGTTTTCAAACACCCGACGGAATCCTTCCAGGACCTTCGGATCATGATCCGCGCGCCCAAGGCCGAAGAGCTTTTGAAAATACCGCACACCCGGATCCTTTGAATTCGGATCAAAAACATCGAGCAGGGATACATAATAGTAATCTGAAGTTTCTACATCTGCGCAACATGCGGCGTTTCTTTTGAGACCAAGGATGAGGATCGGATTCTTTGAATTAACAGGCTTGACCTCCCCTTGGTTTTCTTTCAACAACGACGCTTTGTAATATTTGTTGATCGTCTTGACAATGTCCGCTATCGCCTTTCCCCATTTAAAATCAAGAATCTGCCCATCCAAGACTAAGTCCGGAAAAAGTGTGGCTCCGTCAGCCGAACGAATTGGGGGTTTTACACTTGTTTCCCGGCCTATGACCAAATACTTCGCAAAAACAGTCCCTACCGTCTCCCATATTTTCCCTTTCGCCCTATTTACGCTTTGCGTCGGCGCTGATTTATCAAAAACCTTATAAGTTTTCGCACTACGATCCCACACAAGGGTCGACCACCCCGGAGAACCATCCTCGTCTTCATAGGTGAATGTCAAATACAGCCTCCCATCCTCCGGTTTTTCGATCTTAGTGAGATAAATGGAGGCGAGACTCCCCACCGCGCCAATGGGAAAGACACTGCCCAACTCAGTGCCGTCAGGAAGAAGTGTAGTTTTTTGCAATCGCCCATATCGCATAGACACCAGCCAAAAAGCAACATCAAGCTGAAACTTTTTTGTAATACCAGTGCGAAACACTTCCTCCTGCATCCAGTAAAACTCTGCCATCTGTCGGGTTCCAAAACTGTGGTATTTTTTTGGATCTCTCGGATCCCAAAAAATAACTGTGGTACCTTTTTTTTCATTTTCTCCCTCATACTCAAATGTCAGATAAAGTCGGCCGGAACGCTTTTCAATCTTTATGAGATAAATGGAGACAAGACCAGCCCCCGCCCCAATGGTGGGAGTGCTTCCTAATTTGACACCGTCAAGCGGGAGAGGTGCGACCCTTTGCAAAGTTCCACGTCCCATTTCCACAAACCAATCAGCAACATCAAGTCGAAGATCTTTTGCGATTCCAGTATGCCAAACTTTCCGCATTCCTTCTAAAACTTCAAGCAGATTTGTCTCCTTTTCCGTTTTAGAAAGGATTGTCTTTCCCTTACCTTGGTCGAACCTTTGATATGTTTTTGGATTTTGAGGATCCCAAATTATAACAACCCTGCTTTCTTTGTCATTCTCGCTTTTATTTTTATACTCAAATATCAGGGAAAGGCGATCGTCATCACGTTTTTCGATTTTTGTTAGATAAATCCAAACAAGATCTGTCGTTCCTATACTAAAGCTCACATCCAATTTATGACCATCAGGACGCAGTGTTTCTTTGAGAAAACGTCCCTGTTTCATGTAAACAAGCCAGTCAGCAGCATCCAGTCGAAGGTTTTTTGCAACACCAGTGCGGAATACTTCCTCCTGCATCCAGTAAAATTCTGCCATTTGCCTTGTCCCGAAATCATGATAAGTTTTTGGATCTTTGGGGTCCCAAAAAATAACAGCCGTGTCTTTCTTTCCATTTTTTCCTTCATATTCAAACGTCAGATAAAGCCGCCCATCGAAACGCTTTTCGAGTTTCGTGAGGTAAATTGAAACAAGATCCTTAATTACGCCTATATGAAGCTGTTCATTTAATGTATCGCCATTAGGAAAAAGCATAGTTTTTTGCAATGTGCCATTACCAGTAGAAACAAGCCAATCAGCGACGTTCAGCCTAAGCTCTTTCGTAACACCTGTTCGAAAAACTTCCTCTTGCATCCAATAAAATTCGGCCATTTGCTTTGTCCCAAAATTATGGTAAGTTTTTGGATCTTTGGGGTCCCAAAAAATAACAGCCGTGCCTTTTTTCCCATTTTTTCCTTCATATTCAAACGTCAGATAAAGCCGCCCATCGAAACGCTTTTCGAGTTTAGTGACGTAAATAGAAGCAAGATCATTAATCGCACCAACTGAAAATCGTTTATTCAATCTATTCCCATCAGGAAGGCGAGCAGCCTCTTGCAATTCGCCACTCCCCATTCCCACAAGCCAATCAGAAACGTTTAGTCTAAGTTTTTTCGTAATCCCTGTTCGAAACACTTCCTCCTGCATCCAGTAAAATTCTGTCATTTGTCGCGTCCCAAACTTCTGGTATGTCTGTGGATTTTTCTGATCCCAAAAAATAACTGCGGTACCGTCCTTACCATTTTTCCCTTTATACTCAAATGTCAGATATAGCCGGCCATCGAAATGTTTTTCGATCTTTGTAAGATGAATAGAAGCAATATCCATAATGGCTCCCACGGGAAGACGGTTGGCTAGTTCAGCACCTCCAGGTAACCGGGCAGACTCTAGCAATATTCCTCTCCTCAGATACACAAGCCAATCAGCAACATCAAGTCGAAGCTCTTTGGCAACCCCTGTCCGCATGACTTCTTGAATAAGTGCTAAAAATTCGCGATGCTTTTGATTCTTTTCCACATTTGAAAGCTCAGGCGTAAGATCTTCTTTTCCCCTCACCTCCGAGCGATGAACAAGGCTTGCGACATCCGTCACCCAGAATTTCTTAACGCTGTCAATCCCTACATCCCGGATTTCTACAACATCCCATGTCTTGCGGAATGGCTGGATGTAATGCGTGGCCAGGTTGCCCGAGGTCATGACTTGATATTTGGGTTCTTTGTCAAGCGCTTCGGTGGAGGCAAGAACTTTATTCTCTTCCTGAACCGTTGAATAGTGTTTGACATATATTTTCTGAACACCGGTCTCGCTGAGCACAAAAGCTATTTTTTGTATTAGGGCCTGAATCCATCCTTGATAAACTTTCCGTTGCTCAGGTGTAAGATGGTGCATTCCCCGGCTGGACTGAATCTCATCAATATAAAGTGCTTTTTCACCATCCACATTCACCTGCAAAGCGATGAAACGTCCCAAAGAGCCTTGTGTTGGCAAATAGCTTAACCCCTGCTCCATATTCAACATTTTGAGTTCCGGCCTTTTTTCGATCTCTTCAGAATCCGGAAACACATGGAAGGATATAAAATGGGTGTCGACGCGATGTCCTGTAGCGGCAAAACCACGACTCGTAGGATACCAGAATGCATCAACGGTGGCCCTGACCGGCTGGCCGGCTGCATCATTCCATGAAATCTGCGGCGCGTTTTCAATCGCCTGAATCCACTTCTCCTCGCCTTCCGTAAGTTTTTCTTCGGGAACGAATTCCAACCCAGATCCTTTTTCTGCGACCGGAGCACCTCCTTCTCTCACCTCCGAGCGCGACAGATTGATGGTACGCTTGTCGCTGCGAATTTGAATATTATAAGTCTCTCCAAGAATCGTTATCCGGCCACCTTTTATGGGTGGGTGATCCCACGAATGGCTCCAAGCTTCTTTGACCCCGATACTTGGTTTACCGTCGACAAATTCAAAAATGAGATCAAAAAGATCAATTTTATAATGACGATCTCCCTCTTCATGCCGGACGATGTCCGATCTAAAAATTTCGTAATATCCCCTTTTATCCGCACCGTTCGTTGCCTGCGACCATTCAGCTTCGGCATATTTGATTTCTTGACCCAACAGGATCTCCTTCCACTTCGGAATCACCCATGACCTTACCGATCTTATTTCAGAACGTCCAACCGGTTGAGAACGAGTGCCCGTTTTTCTTTGTACTAACACGAAAAACTCGCCTGCTGTCACATCCTTGAGTTCATTACCACCGATCCCTTGAGATGCAAAAAAGCCGGCTTGACTCTGAAAGGACAAAAATTCCAGACCCTGCTCGGTTCCATAAGAAGCTATGGCCTCCCAATGAGGATCGGACGTGATATCGACTTCGCCAGGTTTTTCATACATAAAATAGTCATCGCGTAGAATCAGCCAAGCAAACGGATTAAGACGCGCAAAGATTCTCGAGAGCCCCTTGGGCAATCTTCGATACCACTCATATATTTTGTCTTTAATCTCACCCTTGAGAAATTGATTGATCCTGACATTCTTTATTTTCCACGGACCGATTACGAATGGCCTGTCACTGGCAAAACTCCTGACAGATAATTTCGTAAATTGTTTTGCAAAGCCAAAATAGTCGATGGTGATGACGGATCCGGCTTCAAGCCGTTCCGCGACATTCTTCTGCCATTCCAAGGCGTGAAGATTGACCGCGATTTCACCGCCACGATCTAATACCTTTGCTCCTGATTCACCGAGACGCGCAAGATAGTCTAGAATCGCAGATTCATTCTGCGCATCTAACGAATCAAAAATTTCTTGCAACTTCCCTCCTTCATTCACCATGACATAAGCCTCGACCAACTTCCCAGTCTTCTTGTCCTTTCGAACACGATGCACCGGTAATGCATCCGGAAGTTCATTAGAGACAAAAACACCTTTGATTCCTTTCGCAAGATCGAGATCCGGTGCGTAGGCGGAGCCGAGAACCCATCGAACAGGTTCTCTGACAAGGCGGGGATGCTGAACGTTTTCAATCAATCCTTTGCTCGAATCAACGATAACGTATTCGAATCCCTTGCTCGAATAAAGATCCGTTTTCTTCAAGTGCTCCAGAATGGCTTTCGCCATTGCCCCCGTTCCAGCCCCCATTTCAACCACCTTGAAATTATCCGGTCGGCCCAGCCGTTCCCACTCGGAAACAATAGCCTGCCCGAGTCCTGTTCCAAAAGTTTCAGGTGCGATCATGGGAAACGTATAAAAATCTTGTTCTCGATTTACTCCAATCTTTGCAATATTCTCACCATAATATCCGGCTCCATAAGCGTTTAAGCGCATGAATGCTTCGAAAGTCACCATGTTCCCTTGCGCGCGAATGGCCGTTACCACAGGATTTTCCGTAATCCTCAATTCCGAACGAGTCATAAGATGGTCATATTTTTTAACCGCAACAAGAATATCAGGGCGTCCAAGCTGAGCAAATTGTTCGGCCATGGGTCTTAATCGCGCAAAGACTTTTTGAGCGCCATCGAGATTACCATTCGCCACCATGTCGGCAAAATCCGCGATCGCCCGAACTAATTCGCCCCGCGAAGTCACTCTTCCAGTTGAGAAATCCTTCATGTTCGCCGCTATTTCCATTAAAGTAGTGCCGGAAACATCCGCTCCCGGCTTCAGCGAATCACGCTGCAACATGTGAAGTCCCATATCGACGGCAAAATCCACATCTTCGCCTTGAAGCATGCCAATGAAGCGGTTCATTTTTATCGAAATATCCTGAGCGCGGGCCTCATCTAAAACGTTTTGGCCTTTCGCGGCAAATTCACTTATTGAATCCTGGGCTAATTGATAATTAGGGGAAAAAGCCGTCACCGCCGATAAAAAGCTCAAAATCGAATGAGCTGCATCCCCTCGGGAAGTATGGCCACGTTGAAGCATGTTCTCTGCCGCACTAACACGGCTTAGAGTTTCAATGATTGCATCCTGATGAGGCAATTTCCCGTAAACCAAATCATCGAAAAGACCTACGCTCTGGATCACTGCCTGAACTAAAACTTCCTCAGCATCTTTCTCACCCTTCAAGGATTCAAATGCTGCCAACTCACGACGAGCAGCCTCAAACGCTTTATCCAATGCAAGCAAAGTTGCGGCTCGATTACTTCGGAATGGCAAATCAAAGGGCTCCAGATATAGAGATAAATTTTTCAAAACTGTTTCACTCAAGGGAGCCGGCGTTTTACCTTTCAAACCATTAAATAGCTCCTGCGCCTTGATAAAATCACCCGCTAGCATGGCCTCCTGCATGGCATCCAATACCATTAATTTTTCACTTTTCCCTCTCATTTCAGATCGGGTTCTTTGAGACGCTTCGCGCGTCACTGAAATCTGTGGTTTTTCAATCGTTGTTGGCATGTTTGACGCAGGCATCGCTGTTGGAACCGTCTGGGCCGCCATGGCTGCAAGCAGTTTTTTCGCAAAATAATTGTATTCCGCCATGCGGTACGGGTTTTGTCCAAACACTTTATGCCGCGCCTCATCGATCGCGATTTTACGAAGCGGCTTAATTGCCAGTTGGAAGGAACGTGTGATCAAGCGCGTCGCCATATAGCACATCACTCCGAAAATTCCGGCTACCCCCGCCGAAGCAATCCCCATCTTGCTCCAAAGGCGATCCATGATCGCGCCGATTAAAGCGGAAAAAACAGAAGCGATCAGGATGTAGCTTAGCGCGCGCCCAAACTGATAAGTCACTTGCTGCCAAACGGGCACTTGGATAAGCGTGCTTTCGGACTTTAAGCCAAGCCAGGAGATCATATTCCCGCTTTCAAAATTTTTCACGGCCTGACGCGCAAGGAGGATGGCTTTGCCGACGATCTCCTCTTTCTGTGACAACTCCGCACCCACAAAAGCGGCCACGAATTGCTGAAAGGCATCACTCAGAAAATAACCGTTGCGATCGAGCTCATTTTCCAAACGTTCTCCAGGCTGCATAAAATGAGCCTGCGGGTGCTCCTGAAGCCATGTGCTGGATGTGTGCCGGTCGAGGACTGACTGAATAAGTTTGTCATAAAAATAAACGGCCAAATTCTTATCTTTGAATAAATTCTCAGGCTTCATGATCTTTTTCGAAACAAGAAATCTTCCAAGCTTCTTGTCCTGTTCCGACAGAGTTCCTAACTGTGCTGGTTCCGCCCTCATCTCGGAGCGGGGTTTGCCTTGGGAAACTTGCGATGGTCTTGTGACGGGTCCTTCCTTAATGGCTTTTGCGATATCCCGCCTAATAGCTTCCACGGACCTCGGACGCCATTCTTGCTTTGATTTTGCCGTGTGCGGCGCACTTTTCGTTGAAGGTTTAGCTGCTTTGACCGAGGCGGCTGGAGTTTCTGCCGCTTTCTTAGCCGGCGTTATTGTCGCCGGAATTTTTTGAGAAGCAACGGTTGCTTTGATGGCCCCCGAAACCGCATTGGTTCCCGACTGCAGCACCGGAGCTGGAGTTCTTATGGTCATCCCCGGCAACGGAGAAGGGATTCCAATCGCCGCAAACATCGTCGTCGGAGAAACACGGTTGGTCACCGCAGACGCGACTCGAACCGCTTCGGAGATACCATTGGTGATCGCGTTAAGCTTGGCAATCGGAGGCGCGACGTTAGTTCCGCTCGTCGCAATCATGACTTCCGATGGCGGATAAAGGACATCCACTGCTTTTGCCCATGCTAATGCCTTGGCAAATTCACCGTTCGCTTGTCGCTTTTTGATTTCTTCATCCGTAAAAGGCCTGCCACGATAGGACGATTCGTAACTCTTGTGCAAAGCTTCTTCACTCGCATCCGATAAGGGATATCCTTTTTTGGTGTTGGCTCCACGGTAATTCTTGGCGATGGCTGAAAACAGGTCTTCATCAAGAAAGTCAATGATGCGATGAGCCCAAAAACGTCCCAAGTGATTCGGGTGGGTTTCACCGCGATGAATTCCTTGCCGGATAAAGCGATCGAATGCTTCAAGGTTATAAACCAACCTTCCGGTTAATAAATTTGTCTCGATGCGAACTAAACCTAAACGATCCGCCAACCAGTAACGCATTTTGTCACGAGGGGGTGTTTTAGCATCAAGCGAAACTTTGGAATTTCCATAGATCAGAAAATTTTGAAAAAGGTCGGTCCCTGTCGGATCCTCGGTCTGGGATATCCCTTTGGCAATATCCCTTGGCTTGCCATCCGGCCCTTTCTGGATTTCATCAACACCTTTCGATTCCCGCGCGACACTATAGACCTCACGCTTTTGAAGGACTTCTCGCTGCGCTGCAGGCAAGGAAGAGAACAAAAAATCGATCATGGCTTTCGACCGAGTATTGATATTCTGAAGTCTTTCCGCTTCCGAAAGTTTTTTATTGCGCGCTTCGGCCTGCAAAGCCTTCGGAATGATTTCGGGATCATGAACTTTGTCGCCGGTATCAAGTAACGTTTGAATCTTCACCTGCATTTCCTGGAACTGAGCGGCTGTCTCCGCGGCAACCGAAGCGGTCCAAGCAAAAAAAGCGGCCAGGGAAAGCTTGAGCCATGATCTCTTGAAAGCAGCCAACCAGCTTGACCGGACGATATCCCTCATCGCGGCGGAAGATTCAAGGCTTGGTTCAACCCGCATCTCTGATCGTTCGGTTTGAGCTTGACGAACCTCACTGACTGCCGCTAACAAATTTTTGGCTCCTTCGCTGTATTTTTTATTCAAGGCAGCTGCCAAAATGACAACCGCAGTGACATCATCAGCCAACTTTTCATTTTCCAAAGCGTCCGCAAGGATGATGTCCCGAAACTTTTCCGGATCATCCGCCGAGGTGACCATCTGCCCGCTTCTGTCTAAAACGATTTGTCTTTCCGGCACATAGGGTAAGTTTGCGTCCATTGCTCGCTGGTCAAAATTCTTCAGAATCGCGCCCAAATAGGGTTGCGGCCCCTGCCCTTCAAGTAAAATATTTGCATTATCCTCGTCCATGGTGATCAATTGAGCAACCTGGGCTTTCGCATTGAGAGTATGCAAGGAATACAGAAAAGCTAGAATGAGAATAAGATTTTCCCTAGAACCCATCGGAATCGCCGACCGAAGATCTTTCAATCTTTGTGCCTGCAAAGACAAATCCAGTTGCTGATCCCCCCTCATCTCTGCGCGAGATTCAACCGTTTCTCCCGGAAGATCTGGCAGAACACTGTCTTGTACATCTCCTGTTTTTTCTTTCCATTGATTTCCTTCTCTTTCAAATCGGATCCCTGGATTGCTTTTAATACGCTGGAGAAGCGATTCAAGGGTCAAATGCATCGTTTGTCCCTCTAGGGCTTCAAAGGTTATCGTAGTTTCAGGAAACGGATTCCTTACGGGAACTTTCCGGTAAACTTCCACAAAAAGAGGGCTTTGTTCTCCCTCCACGGATTCGACATACCCCCTTTCCTGCACAAAACCAAGTTGGGCCATTTCTTCCGGGGAAGGATTGATAGGGGGCTGATTCTCATTTTCATAAATAATCTTTATCAAAAAGGCCCCGAGTTTGAGCGTCCGCCATACGTGTTCGAATCGCTTTCTCATCATTTCACGCCGGACAAAACCTTGCTCCTGCAGCATGTCAAGCGCCGAGGCTTCTTCCAGCAGGTCCTCGTCTTCATTTTTGAAAATAACATGCATAGGATAAAGCGACGTGCGGGCAACCATGAAATCCAACAAACCCGAATCCAAACCTGACAGATAATCATCATAGTCGTCTACCCGGTGCAAATAACCCGCGGTTTCCTGCACGTTCATGCCAAGACCTTCGACCTCCACTCCATGCACGCGCAGGAATTCGATAAGTGCCTTCGTCGAATCATTCGGGCCTAACTCCACGCCTTGGAGAGACCTCATCTTTTCGAGGCTTCCAAACTCCCGCAATAATTCACGCAAAATCGGTTTAAAATAAGAAAGGCCTTTATTGTCAAAACCCGATTTTTCTCTTGAAGCTTCTTGCGCCAGGATTGCTTCAACGCTAACTTCTAAAGCATGATTCTTTTCATCCCTTCTTTCCGCTGGCATAACCCCATCAGAAACAGGATTCAGCGAAGCCGGAACAGCACCGGCCAGCAATGCCCCTTGATCCATGAGATGAAGATAGATGCGCCCGTCACGAGCAGCCGATTGAATCTCTTTTGCTTCTTGGGTCAGCTCACCCGTGAGTTTGTCGGGAGTGCCGTAGGTTTCCAGGATTGTATCCAGCGTTTTTTTCACATTTTCCCAAAATGTTCTTTTGACCCTCACGCTTTTTTTCGCTTCAGCTTCCATTGATTTTGAAAGCGCCTCTTGAAAGACCTTTCCCATTTGGATCATATCGCTAATATTCTGTTGATTGTCCACTGCTCCTTCCCGCTTTTGACTGCCCGGTGCGAGGATTGGCACTTTGGAATATTGGACCAAAAATCCCAACATCCGCACAATGTCAATCGACGACAATGCAAAGGGAGCTTCCCAAAGCGTAAAACGGTCAAAGGCCTCCTGATCCGTACCGCCCATTTCCTTACTGAGTGCCGTCATATACTGTTTAAGCCCGTCGGACGTCTGCCATAAAGCCTGCAACATTCCTGAATCCAATCCGTGTTGCCAGTTTTCCAACATTTCGATTTCCCGGGGTTGAAGCTTGCCTTCCATACGATAGAGAATGTCCGCAATTCTTTCAGCCTGTGCCGCAATAACAGGTTTGAGGCGGTTAAATTTTTCTGTATTTTGTTCCTGTTTCCGGAATGAATAATCCAGCAGAAGTTGCGGCGTTGAGCGGTGTCCTTGCAGGATTTCATCCTCCACAACCGTCAGCAATAAACCGAATACTTCCTGCGCCTGTAAAAGCCATCCTTTTTGACTCATTCGAACCATGAATTCAGCGATGTCATTGATCGCCACCCCGAACGAAGCCTCATGTTCCGGGGAATCACGATTATCCCAGTTAAGAGCGATCCGTCTGAGGATCTTTTCCATTCCCCACTTCGCCTGATCAGACAGGCCCTGTTCATAAAGGCCCTCGATTAAGTTCAGATAGTTGGTCACAGGCATCGTATCGAAAAGCCATTGGAAACCAAAATCCACCTTGTCCTTTTGTCCGCCTTCATGAAACACCCAGAGGATCCTCCAATAATCGACCCGGGACATACGATTGAAGAGCTCCCTGAAAGCCGTATCCAGGGCGATCAGAATTCTTTCATCCTCCATCAATTCCGGCGGCACTGAAGTGATTTCAAAAATTTCCTTGAGGAAATACTCGGCGGTCATGGCCTGCTCATCAGCCTTGGGCTTTGCCGTAAATTGTTCGATCATCTGCTGGAGTAAGTATTCGAGGTTGGCTGTTGCGGATTTTTTTAATTCGTTCAGCTTTTTCTCCAATCCATTTTTTTCAGCTTCGAGCTCTTCTTTTCTTTTTGCAAGCTCCCGCATCTTCAAATTCTTCCATTCAACCATCAGAGTGCTTCGCGCTAATTTTCCGATCTCCTCAGTCACTTCCTGGAGTTTCTGATTCACATTCTCGAGATTCTGTTTTTCCCGGTCGAACGGATCTGTAACCTCTTGTTTCAGATATTCAGAGACACTCAGCCCTTCCCGAAGCTCCGAACGAGCACCGGGACGCTGTAAAGCAGCCTTTTTCTTTTGTTCGAAAAAGAATGCTTCGAGCAAGGCCTTTGCTTCCGTTCGCTCGGCATCTGAAAAATGTCCTCTCGCATCATATTGTTCCCTCAAGAATGTAACGCGATTGGAACGGAAGGAATCCTGCTGCGGATACTCCAGCATGAGGAATAAGTCTATATCCTTATTTTTTTCGAGAAAATCCCGAACTCGCTCCTGATCTGTCTTGTCTTTAAGCGAAGAATCCGGTTGGAGCCACAGCTGAATCTGTTTGGCCGCATCCATATAATCGATCCCAATATCCATCAGTTCATGAATTGCTAAAAATTCCAGATCGGGCTGATGGTTCCTTGCGGCAACTTTCATTGCCTGAATCATGCTTGGCTCATCAAAAACCAGAGTTCCAACCCCCTTAAAGATTTTATTAACTCCGGATTGTCCTGTATTCCTATTCATTGCCAGCGTGTGGAAAGCAGCGATGTAGTCATACCTCACATCCGGACTTTTCCACAAACGTTCCATAAGCGTTCGGATCTGCATCTCGCCGAGATCACCGGTTCTGTATTTCACTATGAATTGGTCACGAAGATCATCAGCTTCAGCCTGAAAAATCAAGTGGAGAAATAAGAACTCGAATTCTTTCATCCCGATCTTCAGATGTTGATCCAGGGCATCTCTCATTTCTGAACGATTTTGAGAAAGAAAATCAGGAGCCTCAAGCTTCATACCCGGGACTGACGCGATCAGACCCTGATAATAGTCATTAAAGAAACTCATTACTTCGGGAACTTCCCGCATGGCCGCCAGAAATTCTTTCACGGGCTGAAGCATGACGATAGCACTGCCGGATTTCGGATCAAGATAGTGACTTAAAAACTCCACATCTTTTGCTTCGGCAAAACCGCCTTGATCGAACCTTGTCCGTAATTGGTCAAAATAATCGGGATATCGCGCGACGGATCCGACCCACGCAAAAATTTCTTCTGATGGGTTGGCTTCGGGAATATAATTTTTTACGGCCTCGGACATATTGTAGAAGGCACGCATCATCCGGTGATTCTGCTGAGCGCTCCGTGGATCGGCAAGATCGAGCTCTGTGATAAGATTTGCCAGCCGTTCGAGAGCTTGTTTTTCGAGATTTTCTGTCCCTCGCCCGCTCCTTCGGAACATAGCCAAATGAAGGCTCTCGTGATACTGCAAATAGCCGTTATCGAATTTTTGATAGATAAAAACAGTTTTGGGATGGGTCTGGATATCCATCGCGGACAATCCCGTGAGGACCGTTTGCAAATCCGGATTTTTTTCATCCGCAGGATGTGTTTCAAGCCATATCCCCAAGTTCCCTTTCATCATCGCCGGAGACGCCGTTACGCCCGCGAAATAAAGGTCCGGAGAACCTGCGGTCCCAATCCTGACAAAACGCCAAACATCGGGATTGTTGATAGCAATCATGCCGTTCGGATCAACCTTCCAGTCATCCCTTTTTTCCATTCGCGCTTCAGAACGAACAGCAGGACCTTCGGGACTGAAGAATTTCGTTAAATTTTCGTTTAGCATCCGTTCGCCTTCGGGATCCACGCCGTGTAATAACTTCGCAAAAGTTTCACCCTTAGGTCCGATTTTGAGTCCTAACGCGTTTGTAATCGTCCCGAAAATAAAGGCAATAGTTCCTTTCAAAAGCTGCTCGTATTTGAAACCCGCCGGTGCTTTATCGGCTCTGATAAATTCATCCGTAAGCGCTCTAAGCCGTGAGTCCAACTCGTCAAAATTTACCGCTGCATAAGGAGAAGTCACATCTCCGGACCAGGCAATACGACCCACAAGTTCGATTTGCTGTTGCATGTCAGGCAAAGCTGAGAGCGGTGTGAGATACTTCGGTATGTAGAAGTCAGGAACAAACCTGCCATCCGGTCTTGTCGTGGGATCTCTCTTTTGGGCGTCATAATCCAGAAATCGGATCCAGGCATTGATCAGATCTCGTGAAAATTTTGGATCTTGAATTCCTGCCGCAGCGGCGACTGTTTCCAAACCTCTACTGATACCGGGATCTTCCCAAATGTCGTGGATCGTAATTTCCGTCTGCGGCAGACCGGCATTCTTCTGATAATCATGGACAAGGATCATGGCAATCATCAAAACTTGAAACTGAGGATCCATGCCGACAGCTTTTGCGATACGCAGCGAAAGCTGAGCAAACTCCAGGGTATGATTAAATCCATGGTAGCTCCCTTGCATCGCCTCCCAATAGGGTTTTCCGACAACCTCGTTGAACAGATCATCCAGTGCTTTCAGCATCGTTTCATTGCTGACCGGCAATTCCGCTCGGATTCGATTCCAAGAATTCGCATACGACGGGACACCCGATAGCTCCCCCCTCGCCTCCGAGCGATAGATTTTATTTTTATTGGAATCGATGAACGCCTGGATCATGTCATCACATTGTTTGGGCTTGAGCGTTGGGGCCACCAAAGCCCAAAACGGCGCCATAGTTGCCAGAACACGGGCAACACCGACATCACCGTAGTGCTGAGGAGAAGCTACCGTCGTTGTTCCGAAAATAACAGATGGCATAACGCGATCTTCCACAGAGAGCCGGGCCAATGCATCCGAATACATTCGTAAGATCGCCGCTTTGCTTAAATTTCTTGTGAAACGCGCGTGATCGGACATGTCCGTATCAAAATTCCAGATAATACCCGTTTGAATATTTTGGGGACGCTCCTGAGAGCTAAAGTAGCCATCCAGACTGGCAGCCAGATACGGCACGATACCGGCGATAGGGGCACGGTTGAGCAAAATTTGTCCGGGTTTTCTCCAGGAACTGTCTTCTGCGGCATCCCCGTCATAAATCAGGATCTGCTTCCCGATCATCCCAAGTAATGCCATCACCGTGACAAAATTCCCCCATCCGACACTGCCCCGCTCGATCAACGGCTCCCAATCAGCGAGTCGACTGGGTTGGGTTAAAACATCCGTTGTAGCCTTGTCTTCGTGTTCATCAAAAAAGAACTGGGTATTCCCGGTTTCTGGGATATCCCCGCGCTCCATAGCTTCAGCAAGGTAAGCCGCGGCATAGGCGTGATCGTCAAAAGAGTAATAACTCATCACCTTGCCGTCCGGCCTCTTGTAGCGGGTAACAACGTGCCGTTTCATCTTCTGCGGGTCAGTATCCCGGCGAACCACATCCTCCGGCTCTCCGAGAACAAGCTCATAGTCAGGCCCGCGGCCTTTAAAATCCTTGGAACGCCAATACCCTTTTTCTCGCCCCATCGGCGGAACAAACTCATAATGCTCCCGGTCAAATGTATCCAGGTGTTCCGCAAGAGCCGCAGAATGCAAAAGATCTTTAGGATAAATCATTTGTTTTGCCACCAACTGATCCATCTCGTGAGTCAATTTCGTGGATCTCGAAACACGAACCTCGGAGCGGTCTCCGACCTTCGCCCCTCGAACCTCTGTCAACCGCGTAGGTGGACTGGATTCAATACGTGATTCGGAGCGCCTGGCAGATCCGGGATTTGACGCAGGTGCACGCGCCTCAGAGCGGGAGTCTAACGATGAATCTGCCGTTGCAGCAGCCACTTTTTCGAAAGCATTTTCTAATAAAGACAGCAGGAATTTCTCGTTCGCATCTCCTTCACCCTTACTGTAGACTCGCCCATGATCCTCCATGCCGTCCAAAATCTCCCCGATCGCAGTCAGAAGGGCGCCCCAGTCCTTCGGAATGCCTCGGGTCTGGATGAACCGGATCAGCGCCCGACGGGCAACATTGTGCCCATCATTCTGGAAAAGGGACCGCACCGCACCCTCTTCATCCGGCATCTGCTCCTTGAAATGCGAAAGGTATCCGTCCGTTTGCATCGTGTCACCCAGTACATTCGTTTGAATATAAAGATCCATGATCTCGGACATGGCTTCTTCTAAAGCGCTGACAAAACTCTGGGAATATCTTGGCCGATCCGGCATATCCTTTCCCCCCGCGATCACGTCATAGTCTTTCCACAAGTTTTCTTCAAGTCCTTGCTTGCCGCTCACCCACCGGAATTGTGCGACATTGTGCTGATGTTCATGCCCGAGGGTCCCGAGCATTTTTCTGATCGGCATGGTGGCAAGCATTTTGGGACTGACGGTATACCCCCCTGAGGCATTCGCCATATCCTGAAAAATCTTCCGCCTATCCACTCCCCCGGCGCGCAAGGCCGTATTGGCAAAGTTCGTGGTCAGATAGGCGCTATGCAGGTTTAAATCCGATTGCGCTAATGCCATCACTGCGAGCGAAAACGTTTGAACAAGGGCTCCTTCAGGAATGCCCGTCTGAGCAGAAATAGTGGAAATCGTTCCCGATGGATTTAAGTCCCTCAAACCTTTGCGCAGCAACATCAAATCCTCTTCAGCGTCTGCCGGCATGGGAAATTCCGGCGTTCTCCAAATAGTTCTAAGCGCTCTCGCTTCCAGTTGGATCAGCGGCGGAATATCCGAAGATTTCAAAACACGATCTAAGAATTCCGGGTCCAAATAGAAAAGATTCAAAATAAATGCCTGAGATGTTGGCGGCATTCCTTTTTCAAAAAACAGCTCTTTCAAAAGTTTTGCCCGGATAGGCCTTTCCCCCAACAAATAATCTCGCATCTGAGGACGGATGGTGCTCCCGTTGTTATCCAGGGGGGATCTTTGTTGAGCATTAAAAAATTCTTCAATAAAGGGTTGATTTGTTTTTGAAAAGACACCCCGCCGCAATTCATCCATAAAAGACTGAAACAAATCCTTCTGCGAAAGATCTTTCGTATCTGAAACCATGGCCTTCCAATCCTGCAAAAGACGCTCGGACGCAGTGAATGTTTTCCTCTTAGTGGGGGGGCGCCATTCCATGTCGTCCACGAGAACCTGATCGGTGACAGGCCTCACAACACTGGGTTTTAATTCCATTTCGATACGGATCCATGTTCCCTGTTTATGTTTGAAAATGTTTCGATCAGCAATGATTCGGGATTGGCCATCACTCGAAATAATTTTTTTCCGCTCTTGACCCTGATAATTCTTGGTTTCGACCGTAAGCTCTTTGAGCTTAAAAAGCGGGTTGGGCGTCAAAAGAAACGTTAAGGCACGCATCGTACCCGTTCCATCCCCACCGATCAGTAAGCCGAGTTTGCTCAAGACCCCCAACCTTGTGGGCATCCCACCACTTTTATCAAACACGAATGGCGCACCGCTTACTTCGGAAAGGTTGGAAACAAACATTCTTTGCAAAACCGATTCGGAAACACCCACCCCGTTATCCTCGATCTCCGCAATCATCCTGCCGTTCGCTTTGATCACGAAATTCGTCCGGAGAAGAGGCGTATCATCCCCCTGAATAAATTTTCTCGCGGAAAGCGCATCGTAAGCATTTTCCACCGAATGCCGCATCATATTCAGGAAATGTTCCCAAAAGGGGTTCTTGGGATCCCAAATGGCGCGCCCTTGCCGATTCGGGAAAAGAAAATCCATCGCCCTATTCTTTTGAAGGGGTATATTCTTGAGAGCGTTCTGGATCGTAGTCATCCACTTGTTTTGATAATCAATATAGCTATTAAAAACAGGACCACCTTGTTGCAAGTCCCGATACCATTGCCATGCGGTATTCTCAGGATTTTGAAGCACTTTTTTCTGGAAAGCATCTTGCTCACTCGGCGTCAGAACCGAAAACGGATCTTCATTGTTTGAAACTCCCCTTACTTCCGAGCGAGCGTCGCCTCTTCTTGATGACTCAGCCGCTTTTGGAGATTCTTGGTAGAGAGGTGTCCCCGCATCCTCTAAATATGTCTGATCGGCTATGAAATAGCCTTCCTTTCCCGTTTCAAGCACATAGTGAATACTGATTCCGAATTTTTCGCCCACGGAACCTGGATTAATCTCGAGGATTAGCGGCTCTCCGCGTCCTTTTGATTTAAAATCCTGGATGAACTTCTGAAGAATCGCATAGGTAATAGGATGCGCATTCTCCATCCCTCCCATTTGCGCGGGCACATGTTCCATAAGATTTAACGAACCGGTAATGAATTGCGGGATAAAAAGGCGATCAATCGTCCAACCCGATGGCAGCCCCTGACCCTTTCCCATTTTTTGAGCTAACTCCAGTTGATCCAGTTCAAAACGCACGTTTTGATAAACAATGTTCCCTTCCTCTCCCTGCCCCGAACGAACCACGTTGATCGTCGCCTTACGGGCCCGTTCCTCCTCTTTCCATCGAGCACTCCAGTCAAAGTGAGCGAGGTCCAAATGTGCCAGCTCATGCGCAAAGCTATAGGCGTAATCACGGGCATTCAACGCGGGCACCAAAAATCCTTCGGGTTTCTTTTGCCCCTCATAAAAATTGTACTGAAGGACCATCGTTCCGGGCATGTTGGTATCTGTGAATCCCCCGAATATATTTTCTTCTTTGACCGGAACGATATGTTTCAGGTTCGAAATATTCTGATCAAAAAATCGGGGGTCTGCCTGATAGACGATCTGAAGTGCGTCCTGGAGCATTGGCATTAATCGTGAGTCATGTTTTATTTTTTGAAAATCGGAATAGCTGACATTAGAATAAACTCCAAGGTTTTGAATCTCTCCAAAAAGCTGCGGTGAAATCCGTGAAGGATCCAAAGCATCTGAGAGTATTTTTTGAATACGCGACATCTCATTTTGAGAAACGGACGGAACCACAACCTCCACTTTTTCATCCGCTCCTTTTTTGAAAAAGGGCACAGAAACAAATACTGCAAGCGCCGCCATAGCTGCTGCCGTATTTTTTACAAAGTTTGATCGTAATTCGGAACGGGAAGATTGCGACAATGGTTCCAGAAATTTCAGGCTTTTGTCCTTTAACTTCCCCCATTTTTTTTCAAGTCTTGCGGGATCAAAATCAACTGTCATAACCGTCCCGTGATGGTCTCCGAAATATTCCTCCCGGTCCCTATAATCAATGGTTTTATCCGCTTCGGGTTCGAGGTTCCTGATATTGCTGTAGATAAATTCTGACGCGCGCCCTGCCCCGCCAAACCTGACTTTTCCTTGTTTGTCGTCACTGATAGCTTTTTCACGCGGCGCCCCGTTATTTGCGATGTAGAAGCGAACTTCGCCGAAATAGGACTTGCTCAGGCCGACCTCCACAATGGCAACAGATGCTTTCTTATCACCTTCCCAATGCAACAGGACCACATCAAGAGCATTTTCAACCGAATGGACCATGAGTTGCGTCAGATAGTCGATAAATTCCGTGCGGGGCGACACAAAAAGTGCTTCCGCGGTCTTTCTCGCAACTGGTCTGAGACGTTTTTCAAAAATCTCTCTGAATTTTGGCGTGGCCTCCAATTTGTACAACTCTTCGCGTGACCATTGTAATTTTTCGATGACAATACCTTTATCACCCTCTCTCGCCTCGGAGCGCGCATCAGGTTGGGTTTGGGAATGAACCAAAGAAGGTGTCAACAATTCTTCAGTAAAAGGAATCAACCTCATTTCGGAGCGAGAACTGTCTGTAGAAGGAGGTTGCGGCAGTTGATTTTTTGTGCTTCGATCCGGTTGGATCAGAGCCCCGGCGACAATTTCCCGGTAGGACAAGCCTTTCACATTCACAAAATATTTGACTGCTGCGAGCAATGCGGAAAAACATGCCGTATCCTGATTGCGAGGAATATTTTGATCCCTTAAAAAAGCGCTGATGCTTATATCAAAGACATACGGCATCTCCGCTTCAGCCTCCTGAAGGGCGTTATAGATGCGTTCCGCCATAGCCTCGACCTCGATATCTTCTCCTTTCGGCGCAATAGCCAGCAGGGCCTTTTTGACATCGTCCACGTTTCTCGCATAAGAAAGCGCCGCCCGGTAAACCATCTCAGCCCTTTCCACCTCACTCAAGTGACCTAATTCGTTTTTGAGATAATCGTAAAACAATTCCCCTTGATTCGCTTCGATCATGGCATCCAGTTCCTGTTGAGTTACGGTCACAAACTTCTGAACGTCTGCCACCATTTGGGGAATTTCCACCATGTCATGACGAAGACGATCCAATTGACTTTGAAATGCAGCGAGATCATCGTAAGTAACCCTCCCTGTCCCTTCGGTCGTCATTATTTCCTTAGAAGTTAGTTTTGAAAGCCACTCCTCCAGAACCTCAAGAAGAACCCGACGGCCTGTCAGAGGCATGGCATTTGCTTCCGAAGTTGCCAGCTTCAAAATCCCAAGAATTTCATCGCTATTTTTATGAATGGCAGCATTCTCTAGTGCCTGCTCCCAATGTGCATCCTGGATCGCTTTTTTCCATCGCTCCCTCTCACTTTCTTCGGCACGCAATTCGGAGCGAACGGAGATTTGACCTTCCTGCATCCCACCTGGGTAAATCCCGGATCTGCCAGGGTCGGCAGATCCTGGATTTGAAGCAGATGCGCGCGATTCGGAACGCGGGAACTTCGCTTGACCCGGTGGAATGAAAGCCTCGTCCGGATTAGACACCGGCTGGATTGAATCCGCCGACGCTGCTGAGCCAAACCCAAGGGCCCTCATGGCCTGAACGACTTCGGGAAACGCATAATAATTTGAGAGATTCGGTTGGTCATATCGACGTACCGATTTCGATTCATTTTCAAAAAACGATCCTGAGAGGGTGACACCTAATTGGTTCTGCAAGGCCGCTGAATCAAGTCCTTTGATCCTTGCATATTCACGCCACACCACGGATAAGAACTCTATGGCCTGGGCATAATCACGGCGGAAATTGTTTTTCCATTCGGCATTATCTCTTGAAATGGAAGGAGAAATAACATCCATCTCCATGGGAAGTCCTGTACGCGGATCCGTATAAAAACGAAGACTTATTTGACGCAAACTTCTTGCAGAAAGCTCAGATAAATTCTGATGCCCTACGACTTCGCCATTTTCCATTTTGACAGGAGCGGCAAAAGCAGCGAAGTGGATGCCTCCGTCAGAAAACTCCAGGACACCCAATAGTGTTTTTCGACCTTCCGCCGTCAAATCCACGGGAACTATCTCAAGCAAGGCATCATAGCTTTGAGCAAATGCCTTCGCTACTTCAGCTATCGAAATAGGCTTCTGACCGGCCCTTTGATTGACAAGCACTTGAATCGGCGTTTCCCTCACCTCGGAACGAGCGGCGAGTTGGGTTTCATTCGTTCTTGCTTCCGAGCGAATTTGTGAGGGAGTGGCAGTGGATAATTGCGAACGAGTTGTTCCTAAATCCAATAGACCTTTATCAGCAAAAAGCGCATCCCAATCGTTTCTCAAATTTTCCGTCCATCTTTTTTCGCCCGCACTGCGATAAGCCTTTTCCAAAAGTGAATAAATTTTTCCTTCCCAGTCAGAAAACCCATCGCCATATCGATCCTGCCAAAGCAAATGGAAAAACGAACGGTCGCCTTCTTCCTGGCCCGGCACAAAAAAAGAATTTAAGGTTTGACCGGTTAAAATCCGAACTAACATCAAGGTGATTTCGCGATGATTTTTTTGAATCTGATCCATCGGATATTGATCCTGCAATACAAGATTCGTTAAATCGATAAGGTGCAAAAGTTTATCCGGATCTAAGATAAAGTTGCCAAGATTTCCCCCATCAAAATCAAAGACTCCTTTCCGACTTATATTTGATTGGATTTCTAAGGCTTGGAAGGAATCCCGGATGGCAACAGGCAAATTTCCTTTATATCGATCATGATTCGCAACTTCCCGAAAATCAACGCCCTCGATCCATTCGTTGAATTCTATAAGGTATGAGAATTTTTTATTGTAAGGGACCTGTATCCAATCATACTGGCTGGCAATTCCGTCGGTATTTTTAATGACGGGCAGCACTTCTCGATGCGTCTGCAAACGGATAGACATCACATTTGAGTCTAAGAGTTCCTGGATTTTTACGGCAATCAGCTTCCTTTCTCCATTCACTTCGGCCGAGGCGCTCATCACTAAGCCATCCACGCCAGAACCGATAAACTTTTGGATTTGCACATTTTGAACAATACCGTTTGTGGTCCTTATTTGTTTCCCATTGATTTGTTCCATAATCCAAAGCGCATGGAGTAAGCCTAAAATTCTCCTTTGAAAATATTGACTTAAATCACGGCTCAAGATTGTTTGCCGATCGGGCGACAATTCGAAAAAACTTCCGTCCGATTGAATCCTTTTTGTTTGGTCCAAAAAGAATTTCTCCAAGAGGCGATCCGGTTGAATTTGAACCTTATTTGAAACACTTTTGATGATCCTGTTGCGCGCCTGAAAGTTGGAGATGTGCTGCTGTAGAAGGCTAATGACCTCCATATACTTATTTTGTTTAAGTAACAGATCCGATTCTGCATCTGAGGGCAGCAACTCCCATGAGTCCCCTGCAAAATGAGCACTCTCTAAGGTTTTGTAATATGCGTATTGGCTCGTCCGGGTCATCCGTACCAGCGTCACAAGATCAATATGCTCCATAACCCGCAAAGTCACCCCCAAATATTGACTTGAGAGCGCCAGGAAATGGAGCCTTTGCAAAAACATAGTACGCGTCTCGGGCATATCCCTTAAACCGGTCGCCAAGGCACTTGTCCAGTGATCCGTCGACCAAACACGATCGACAACGCTTCGAAAATCCTGAATCACAGGCAATCCCAATGCTAACAGCTTGGCTTCATAAAGTTCTAAAAATCTACTTCGATACTGTTCTTCATGACTAAAACTCTCCGAAACTATTTCTGAAACAACATCCCTGATGAGCCTCTCACGCTGGACCTTCTCTTTAAAACTCCTCGCTGCAACTTGCGAACGCGCCTCCGAACGATTGTATGAGCTGTCAGCTTGTCGAAGCGATTGCGATCGCGGAAATCGATCAGATGACCCCCGCACCTCTCCATCTTTACGCTTGTAAAATTCCCTGGTAAAGACCCCTCCCAGAAACGTCTCACGCTGGATGAGGTTCGGATGCCCTCGCAAATATTCCGCAATGACCTCACGCTCGACTTGGTCGGTCCGGGGTCCAAACAGGGACGCCACAAAAACCGCGCCTTCCGGGAGTTCCGCGTCGAGCTTCGCGAGAACATCACCCGCGAACTCAGTTCTCCGACTCGGCGGGTGCGTATAATAAAAATAGATCAGCTGATAGGGATGCATCGGATGTTTTAGAAAATCGTCCTTTTTGACTTCAAGATTAGGGTATTGGATTCCTTTCTGCTTCAGGAACTCGAGAAAATCCACCGAATATTGATACCGTTCCGGGTCGATTTCGATCGAAGTGACGCGGGCTCCCGTTACCTCAGCAAGGATCACGGCCGCAAAAGCGTTTCCTGTCCCGACATCTAGAATATGTTTCTGTGGGTCTCTTAGATCGTACCGAACAATCAGATCTTCAAGCATCCAAGCATTCGAGTCGAAAAATACACCGTGTTCGGATCCGTAATCATCCAAAAATGCCCTTCCGCTTTTGGCTCGAAGTTCTTTAAATTCCCGCCGGGCGTCTAGAATGGCCTGTACACGGGGCCCCGTAACCAGGTTCAACCGGCTCGGCGTTATGGATTCACCGCCCTTCCCTGGTTCCCTCATTTCCGATCGTTTGTCCGCGGAATCATTACCAGCCGCGGGTTGGGTGCTCTCTTTTATATCGGAATTAATTTTAATCTCAGTTTTCGGGGTAAGCTGAGCGATCACTTCCTCAAACTTGTCCTTGTCATTCGGTTCGTTAGGCAGTTGTTTAGCCACCCACTTCTCATCTTCGAGCATCCTGTGCAAGACAGAGAGAACACGATCCCGATCGCCCGGTTGCAACACCCCGAGCTTCTCCAAAAATTGTTGCGGGTTGTTCTCTCTCAAAGCCTTTTTGATGCGATCCTCGGCCAACCCAAAAGCCAAACACGTCAAGCGATCTTCCTGACCCTTTAGGATGAGTTTTTCTGAAAAAAGCGTGGGACCCGTCCCTTGAATTCCGGCATAACCGGGTGTTGCGGCCAAAATCTGATAAAATGCCAGCGCATCTTCTTTGCTTGTGAAATTGACCACAATTGGAGAAACTCTTTTCGAATCAAGTGCTACTGTATTCGTTCTTGGATCTTCAGCCTGGTATTTTAAGTTGATCGGTATATCCCGCCTGGCCATCGCAATGTCACGCACTATTACAACAGTTCTTTTAAAATTTTCAAAATCCAATGGATTAAGATAAAGCCGCCATCTTCGATTATCCATGGCAGCCGCCAGGGCCCGTGGATTTGATGTTTCCGCATCCTCTTCGAAAGCATTTTTTAGCTTTAAAAAAGCATCATTCTCAAACCCATGCCAAAAAAACTGAAACCCGGCTGTGGGGTAAAAAGAATACTGGTACCCTTCCAATGAGGGCTTTTCCGGCCTTGTTTCTTTCGTCTCAATGCGCAATTCGGAGCGAACGGTGGTTTGGCCTTCCTGCATCCCACCCTGGTAAATCCCGGATCTGCCAGGGTCGGCAGATCCGGGATTTGACGCAGATGCGCGCGATTCGGAGCGTAATTTGGATACGCGCTCCGCAATAATCCCCTCCGCATTGACTAGAAACGGGTTGCCAGCAGACTGCAATTGAGCATCGTTATACACCACGACTTCAGTAATATCACCTGTACGAGCATCCCGTAACACCACCCCGTCGTAACCCAAGTCTTTCAATCTTGCTGTAATGGCATCTTGAGCCTCGGGACCACTTCCGACGCTATGTTTTATCGATTCAAGCGTAATATCATCTGCTGGTTTTAACAGATTAACCCACACCGGATAAAGTAGCCCACCTTGTTTGCCCCAATCATAAGCATAAGGTTTCGCTCCGTTCATTGTTGAAAGATAAACACCCGTCCCGTGAAATCCAGGGCGTTTGCTACCAGCCAGGGCGAGTTTCGGAACGCCGCCTTCCAAAGGTGTTAAACTTCCAGCAAAAAGTGGCTGTTGGATGACCGAATTGACAAAAGGACTCAAGGATTTTAATGCGTGGGTTTCGGCGCGCAATTCGGAGCGAACGATGGGTTGGCCTTCCTGCATCCCACCCTGGTAAATCCCGGATCTGCCAGGGTCGGCAGATCCGGGATTTGACGCAGATGCGCGCGATTCGGATTGGATCGGCGAAAATTGGGAAATATCTCCAAGGGATTCGTTCACCAAGGTATTTGTCTGATGGGCAGCGCCAATAATTTCGTCCTCGGGCAACTGTTCCGTTAAAGTCGTTTTGACCAGTGTTTGCATTTTGGAATCCTTGACAGTAGGAACAAATGGGATGGGAGAAAAATTTTCGACAGGCTCGCCTTCGATCGGTGTAGGCCAGGCATTCAGCATTTTTGATACGACCATTCTTGCAGCCTCTGCACCGAGACTAACGTTGCGGATAAAGGACCTCGCAAATTCCAGCCATTCTCGTCTTTTTTCCGGAGACATATGCACATCAAAAGAAGGATCATCAAATCCCATGCCCCATTTCTTTTTTAACGCTTCAATTTGGGGGCGCATGGTTTCCCCTACTTCAAAGACTTTTTCAAACTGTTCCATGGCTCCAACACCAAATTCATGATAAACGGCCAGCAACCCGATCATATCGGCTTTTTTCTCAATTTCCCAAAGAAGCGCAAACCATTCAGGGTCTTCCTGATCACCAAGATGTCGAGCTGTATAATGTGCATCGTTAAACCACACATGTCCCAATTCATGCCCCATCACTGCGAAAAGCTGTTCATCAGTCATTTTCTCGACTAAGCGAGAATTCAGTAATATCACCGGAGCTGTTTTGAAGTGAAAACAAACATCGTGCAGCACCGAGCCAAAGGTTGGAACCTCATCAGACACGATGACCGTCACTCGATCCCAACGCTCTTGCAAATGCGTCGGCAGATTCTTCGAAAGAAAAACAGGGATGTTCTTTTTCAGTCGGTGAAGAAGGCCCTCGGCACGTTTTGTAAGTTCGGTGTTGGGATGCTCGGCCGCGATGCCATAAATACGCTCCATGATTTGTCTCATTGTTTCTTCCTGGCTGAGTCTTGCTATCTTTTTATTGAAAGCTGTTCCTTGCTCAAAAATTTCTTGCACCTCTTGGGCAAGGCGGTGAGCATCCTCAATCAAAAGTCCTTGCTCCAAAAATCCGATTTCAACAATTTCGTGAAGAAGGTTTCCCAAGGCTCTTCGGTCGGATGGATTCAAACGCTGCATGGGAAAAAGGATCTTAAGTGTGCCCTGGTGGCGCACAATGAGCCCCCCCAGCTCCTCTTGACGCCGCACGAGTTTGTTTTCATTAATACGGACGGGAATAATGCGGGATCCTATTTGCTGGGCTTGCTGCTTTGAAATCACGCCTTCGATCACAAGTGCGGTAAGCATATCTTGGATGTCTTTTAAAATATCCGGATTGCTATCTCTCCGCTTTTCAAGCCGCTCCATCACAAGATCCCAGCCAAACCCCTCAGCCACATGGGCAAATCGCTCTTTCATTTCTTCGAAGAGCGCCTTACCCCGAGCCATGGCTCCCACAATGCCAGGTTCCCCTCGCAACTCCGAATGCTTCTCGGCTGATGAGAATGCATCAGCAGAAGGAAGCTCGGGAGTAACGGGAGTCTCAGGCGGGACAGACTCAGGTGTTTCTAAAGCATTCTTGTTTGCACGCATCTCCGCTGTTTCGCGACTCGCCGCGGATGGCTCTTTCATAAAAAGAACGGATGGCCCGGGTTCTGCTTTGGGAATTACTTCCCGGACTGGTCCTGATTCCGCTTTGGGTATGGATTCTTGTGACGGACCCGCTTCTGCCTTGGGTATGGACTCTTGTGACGGACCCGGTTCTGCCTTGGGGATAACTTCCTGAGCTTCACCCGGTTGAGCCTTGGGAATAAATTCTTGAATATCAGATCCATCCTCAGCAGATAAAATCGACATCGTTTCTTGAGCCGGCGTTTTCTGATTAGCTGGGACAGAGGGTTTGATATTGCTCAAATCGCGCATTTCACTTCTCCGCGCAACTTCCGATGCCAGCATTTGGGTCACTTGTTTCCCGGGCAGTTTAAGCTGTGCCGCAAGATCATTCACGATACCGCTAAGTTGTGTTTCGGTTGTGTTAATCTCCGGCGCTCGCAACTCAGCACGCCTTAAAATTTCCTCAGAATCGATCCCTTGCTGAATCAACGCCTCCGCAGTTCTAGCGATAAGAGTCTGCTGATTCGGCATCCCGGAAGTGGCTATATTTGACAAGGCTTGTTGAATTTGATTGAGAGGCGCAATAATGTTGCGTATCGCCGTTCTTGGAACAGTGCCTTGCGATGAAGCAACTGAGATCGTCGCATCGAGCGGCATAGACGCCTTTGCAGCTAAAGCGGATGGCTTCGATGTTGTAGCGCTTTCCAGCAACGATGAAACAGATTGGACATTGAGCTCCTTGCGTTGGAGGAGATCTTTGACGCCGCCCATGAATTGCTGGAGTTGCGTTTCGAATTTTTGCCAGATCGCGGCAAAACTCTTGTCGCGGAAATCATGCAGCTCTTTTTCAATGGCTTTCAGGATCTCTTCCTTGCTTTTCGGAGTACCTCGTCCGAACTTTTCAACGTATACACTGATCAACTTATCAAGATAGCGCGTGTACTGACTCGCATCCGCGATACGCCCTTGGCGTGACAATTCGCGGATGACTTCGTCACGCCACTGCTTGAGATCACGGCGGAAATCCGGCTCATTAAGTTCGGCCACAAGGCGTTGCGTCGCATGCCGGGCAAACGCGTCATAGTAAGTCGTCTTGAGATATTCCTTGTACGACACATCATTCTGCATGACCTTACTGTAATTTTCGACGCCTGCCAAAGAAGCCATTTTCGGCGTTACGACCACATACGTGATCTTTTTCTCATCCAAAATACGCTTGATGCCGTTCGTGTGAAAACCGCCGGCGATCACAAGCACAGCCTTCTGACTTTTGCTGTTCATCAAAGCCGTCAGGTTCTTGTAAAAGGCTTGATCTCTTTCCAAGGCAAACCTGTAGAATTCCAGTGCGGGGTGCAGGTCCTTACGGAAATCGGAGTCTTCCAAAAGATCCAGATAGGCATCCGGCGACTTCCGATACTGGCTTAGCTGATCATAGGTCAGTTCCAATTCGATGAGATCTTTCAGGAACACTAGCCGGTGGTATTTTTCTGCCAATGCTTTTTCCTCGGGTTTCGTGACAAGACTCGCCTCAACTGTCTCCAATGCCGTTTGCAATTCCTCATAAATCCGGCTGCCTTTGATCGTAGAAAGTGTTTCGGTGTGCCCAAGGAGCAACCTCATCTGCGGGGTCAGCTTGGGACGGAACCCCTTGGCCTTGCCGATTTCGATCATGTCCTGCAGGAATTTGCCGCTGTCCATTTTGCCGGTGAGAAAAGCCTGATATTTGGAGTAGAAATTCATCTCCTCCTTAACGCCCATCCCCCGGACAAATTTTGTTTTAAATTCCGCGGCCATAGCTTTGATCATGGTATCGAGTTTTTCTTGTTTGCCGGACGACACATAACCTACAGAATCCAACAGCTTATTGAATGCCTTGAGATCCGTTTTTTGAGAAAGGATTTTCTTGAAATTGGCGAGGTAAATGAGAAAATCGACAAAGCTCGTCCGCTCCTGTCTGAAATGCTCACATTGCTCATGAAATTCGTTCAAAGATCCTGAGTAGGTATGCTTACGCGTCGCATCCAGTTGTCCCTTAAAAAAATCCCACTTTTTCTGAAGATCCACTTTCTTTTCCTGAGCATTCAAATAGGCACGATAGTTGTCTTCATAGAGCGTCCAGGTTTCCATCCCATAGTATTCACGATCCGGCTCGCCGAAAATCGAATCCATTTCCACGCCCGTTAATTCACCGCGATTCAAATAACCTGAGAGGGTTTTCCGCTTGCTGATCGCTTCCGGAAACGTTCGGAAAAGGGTCGCATCAAGCCTGGACTTAGCCCCTTCAACCGCAATCAATCGGATCCCATATTGCTTGTTAAAATGCTCGATCAATTTCTGGATGTTCTGCTGGGCATCCACAACCGCATGCGCGTCCTGAACGAGCACAACGAACTTTTCCGCCTCGGAAAACCGACGTTCAAAATCAATCTGCCCGATGTCGGACGGCACAGTGACTGACACTGGCATAACAAAGGGAGTATTTATTTTTCCACTACCGTCCGCTGTCAGAGATGGCGTGGCCCATGACACACTTGTAGCGGTAAAAATCAAGGCTGTCACGCCAGCTATGATCTTGGTCCGAGCTCCAGATTTAGAATCACTTTTTTTATGCATAATTTAAGTTGCTTCTTTTGCTCCCAAAGTTAAGGTACACGCCCTTTCAAAAACAGTTTTAACCCCTTTCAATCACAACTGTTCCATTCAATTTACCTCTTGATTTTCCTCTACTTCAATTTTGACATCCAAATATAGTTATTTCAAGATGCTAAAAGGTGTTTTTTGATTAATATTTGATATATTATGCTATATTTGCTATATTTTGCTATACAAAATATTGAAACTTCTCCAATGCGGAAATTTTCAGAGACTTAAAGAAAAAGTTGAAACAACAACGCTAATTGCTAATAATCAACTCGAAGAGGACAAAAATGAACTAAATGAAGAGGATTTTTAGAAGTCTTGTGGAAATGAGCAAACACCTAACTGCTTTGATCAGCGGATCTTACGATACTGGTACTTTCCTTTGATCTTTGATTCAAAATAGCGACCATGAGATGGCGCTGTCAAGAATTCCTGGTAGATGGTTTCGGGAACGCCTTCATACTGATAAATAGAACCGATGATAAATTCAACCTGCAGCATATTGCGTTTATGTTCGTACCCGATCCATTCAATCTCACTTGATAGCACCATATTATTGATCATTTTGTCCTCCCATGTTGCTATATTTAACGGACAAAATGCGGGAAATCTTGAATTTTTCATTCCAAAAACACACACCCCTCCTGTGCTCCGACGAGCCCCTGAAACAAACGGAGTCCGCCTTCGCATCGATTGCGGGTGATGATTGGCAAGCACACCCGACACACGATGACCACCAAGTTTTATCTTTTCAAAAGGCCCCTTGTCCGAAGACTTAGGAAGCAGGATGTCTTTTTGAATCTTCAAGTAAAGCACGGATCTCTTCATTGAGAGCACCGAATTCCTTCGCAATGGCGATAAACTCGGGGCAAACTTCGTACTTCTCCTCGAGTAACGCCTCCCTGAGATAGATAAGTGCGGTCAATTTTACTGGATCCCGCGATCTCTTCCTGTACCTGGTTAAATAACCCGGGCTTAATGTTGGATTCATGGTGATTCCCTCCTTTTCCCTTGTTTGTTATTGATTTCCTCTGTCACAGACCTGACTCATCGGCACCAAGACATGCGACCGAGGCCTTACCTCCAACCCTACGGAATATTCCGTATTGGCTGGCAACTCTGCACTTATTATCAAATGGCGGAATTCGCAAAGATAAAAAAAAAAGCCCATGACCGATTTCCCGGTCATGGGCTTTTGAATGATTCCGCTTTGTTCTATATCAGGTTTACTCTATTCGATCCTCCAAAGCGTCCCTCAAGAGCCCACGACCGTTCCCCGTATGGCGACATTTCGTGGATAGAAACCACGTCTGCGCCATGACGGACGTCATGGGATAACTTACTAACACGTTAATTTTCTTAAGGTTACGCTTTTTCATGAGTTTTCCTGTTTATGAAAGACAACTTAAATGTAACATTTTTCCGGGTTTTGTCAATACTTCGGAAGTGGATTTGCGGGAGGCGGGGAAACTAGTAAATTTTGATGCGGCGTTTTAATTCCGTCCATGGAAAAAATTTTCCGGGGCACTCCGTTGCAGCCCCAGGAACGTCACGATGCCCCACGATATTACGGTCAGGAATATTATAAAATTTCTTGAGCGTGGAAACTAAAAACGTCAGCGAATCGAACATCCTGTCGGGCAGTCCTGTTTCGCTGTAGTTTCCAACCACCGCAATACCGATGGCTTTTTTGTTCCAGTCTCCTTGTTTCGTATGTGCCCCATCCCTCTGCTTGATCCAACGCGGCCCTACCTCAATCTGCCCGCTCGCTTTACCGCGCGTCCCATTATCGATGAGAAAGTCATAGCCCATACCATTTTCCCACCCGCGTTGCTGGTGAAGATTATCGATACTATAAGCACTTCCTTCATCCGTCGCAGTGTGGTGAATAACAATGTGCGTCCACCGCGTCGTCGGATAAAGCGGAATATTAGGACGCGGCCCATAGGTGTTGGGAATGAGCAGTTTTTGACCTTTTTTAATCTGCGTGGGATCTGTCAGATGATTGACCTGCATGACCGTTTTCATATCCACGCTATAGATGCTGCAGATGCGCCAAAGTGTTTCCGATGGACCGACTTCATGATAGACATTATGCGGCACCGCGTTCGGAGCAGGTAAGTTAGTACTGATTGCGGAAACGGTTCTAGAAGGAGGCTGATACACGACCGGACGCGCCGAGGTGGCACATCCTGAGAGCAAATGCGCGCTTATCAGGGAAGCGAGAACAACCCCAAAACGCATCGCACAATATCGATACTTCACACGGAATAAGAGCAATTTAATAACATTCATATTGCATAATATTTTCGCCAAAACCCGGCCTTTTCTTAAGGGCCATTCGTGTCATGAAGATCAAGACCTCCGGGCGAAATAAGCGGCTAACTTTTTCTGAAATGCGGAAAAACCGGTTGAAAGATTCGACCCGAGATCCACAGCAAGCACCGAAAGCCCTTTACTTGAAAGCGCCTTGTAATCTCCCATCGCCTGGGCCTGCTTGAGTTGACTGAATCCGTAGATCTCTCCCGGGATCCGAACATCTTTGCTGTCTTTAACAAAAATCTCTATAAAGATCCCATTCTTTGGCCCTCCCTTGTAAAGCTGTCCTATCGAGTGCAGGTATCGGGGGCCAAATCCGGAAAGCACAGGCACTTTCAGAGCGGCAGCAACGCTTTTTTGAAATGCCTGCAAGGTTTTTCTCGTTGCTGCGGTCCGATCCACGTAAGCCAGGATGGAAATAAAACCGTTTGTGGGCAACTTTCCAAAAAAGGCCTCAAAATTGCTGTCGTCCGACGGACTCAATTGCGGATTTTTAACCGTCAAGACTTTTCCCGGTTTCGGAAGTGGCTTTTTATTTTTGATATCTTCAAGTAACTCGGCGGTGATATCCTTGGATTCTTTCACATTGGGCTCATCAAAAGGATTAATCTTAAGCAGCACGCTGGCAAAACTTGTCGCAACTTCCCATCGCAAAAACTCCCCCCCGACATTCATGCCATTTCCCCAGACAAAGTCCAGCACTGCGAATCCTTTTGCCTTGAGCGCCTTGATCCGGACCGCCCACAGTTTTTCGCTCTCACCTTTCAAACGAAGGATCACGAAAACACGATCTTTTCCGTAATAATCGAGATTGAGCAGCGGTTCCCCTGCCACAGGGACGATCCCTTTGCCCTCTTTGCCGGTGCTTTCCGCGATCAATTGTTCGGCCCAATCCGCAAAAGATGCCAGTGTCGGTGAAGTCCAGAATGTAAGTTTGTCTTTCCCGTGCATCGCCAAAACACCCATCAGCACACCTAGCAAGATCCCCTCATTTCTGGAAAGATCCTTGACCTGACGCATCTCATTTAAAAAACGTTGGGCATCTTGAAGGATTTTCCGGACATCGATCCCGAGAAGCGCTGCCGGCACCAGTCCAAAAAACGACAACGCAGAATACCGCCCGCCGATGTCGACGGGATTCAGGAATAACCCGCCGAAAGTTTTGCTGCGCCCGAGGTCCTCCAACGGCGAGCCGTGATCGGTCACGATGACAAAGCGTTCCGCGGCCTTGTTTTCATCGCCTTTGTAGAATTTTTTCACCCGGTCAAAGAAATACTGATACTGCGA
>ENA-UOWG01000276-UOWG01000276.1-activated-sludge-metagenome-genome-assembly--contig:-NODE-276-length-76004-cov-9.231998_pt1 | contig 76004 bp, 67 predicted proteins | sample MGYA00238147_ERZ761563 | MGnify/ENA primary metagenome ERZ761563 (study PRJEB28884, sample SAMN05720216) | anaerobic digester metagenome | isolation source: active sludge of municipal...
GACTCGTTCATGTCCTTCCACAGGTCGTTGCCCTCGCGGCTGCGCTCGCCGACGCCCGTGAAGACCGAGAGCCCCGCGTGCTCGCTCGCGATGTTGCGGATGAGCTCCATGATGATGACGGTCTTGCCGACGCCGGCCCCGCCGAACAGGCCTATCTTCCCTCCCTTGGAATAGGGGGCGATCAGGTCGATGACCTTGATGCCGGTCTCGAGTATCTCCGCGTTCGGGCGCTGCTCCTCGAGGGCGGGAGCCGCGCGGTGGATCGGCGAGCGCGGCGCCTCCACCGGCCCCAGGCCGTCGATCGGGCGCCCCGCCATGTCGAACATGCGCCCGAGCACGGCCTTGCCGACGGGCACCGAGACGGGACCGCCCAGGCCCCGGGCGGCGAGCCCCCGGGAGAGGCCCTCGGTGGCCTGCATGGCCACGCAGCGGGCCACGCCGTCGCCCGTGTGGAGGAGGACCTCCGCGAGGAGGCGGGTACCGTCCGGCCGCTCGACCTCGACCGCGTCGAGGATCGCCGGCATGGCCCCCGCCTCGAAGCGGATATCGAGGATGGGCCCGGTGACCCGCACGACCTTCCCGACGCTCGCTCCCATGTTCTCTCCCTCCTTCGCCTAGTCGCCCAGCGCGGCCGCGCCGGCGACGATCTCCGAGACCTCCCCGGTGATCGCCGCCTGCCTGGCCCGGTTGTAGACGAGGGCGAGCCTGGCCAGCATGTCCTCGGCGTTCTTCGAGGCCGAGTCCATCGCCGCCATGCGGGCCGCCTGCTCGCTCGCGAAGGCCTGGACGAGGGCCCCGTACACGACTCCCTTGAGGTACTGGGCGACGAGCACGTCGAAGACCTCCTCCGCGTCGGGCTCGTAGCGGAAGGAAGCGCCCTCCCGCTCCCTCCTCCCGCCCTCGGCGAGGAGGCGCGGGTCGAGGGGCAGGAGGGTGAGCATCTCCGGCTCGAGCCTCACCGAGGAATGCATGCGCGTGTAGACGACGCGGAACTCGTCGATCCTCCCCGCCGAGAACTGGGCCTCGACGAAGGAAGCTATCTCCTTGGCCTCGTAGACCTCGGGCTCCTTCGTGGATACGGCGAAGTCCTCGAGCAGGACGTAGTCCTTCTCCATGAAGTGGCGCTTGCCCACGGCCCCGACGGGCATGAGGATGGAGCGCGGCGGGCAGGACTCCTCGACGAAGCGGATCACCGCGTGGTTATAGCCCCCCGCGAGGCCCTTGTCCGCCGTGACGACGAGAGTGGCTACCCGCCGCGGGGCCTTGCCCGATCGCTCGTCGAACCACTTCTGGCCGTGGCCCTCGGCGTGGGCGATTATGTCGCGCATCGCGTCCCTGATGGCGTCGAAATAGGGCATGGTCTCGTCGAGCCGCCGCCTCGCCTTGCGGAGCTTGGAGGTCGAGATCAGCTTCATCGCGCCGGTGACCTGGAGGGTCTGCCGGACGCTCCGCATCCGGTTCCGGATGTCGCGCATCGTCTCCACGCTAGGCGCTCCTCCGGTGGCTGCGGAAGTCGTCCAGCGCGGCGCGCAGCTCGGCCTCGGCCTCCGCGCCGAGCTCGCCGCCGCGCAGGCTCTCGAGCAGGCCCGAGCGCTTGTAGCCGAGGTACTTCAGGAGCTGCTCGAGGAAGGGCCGGCAGTCCTCGACCTTGACGTCGGCGAGGTAGCCGTTGACCGCGGCGAACAGGACCGCGACCTCGTGGGCCAGGGTCATGGGCCGGTACTGGGGCTGCTTGAGCACCTCCACCAGGCGACGCCCGTGGGCCAGGCGGTCCTGGGTCGCCCGGTCGAGGTCCGATCCGAACTGGGCGAAGACGGCGAGCTCGCGGTACTGGGCGAGGTCGAGCCGCATGCGGCCGGCGATCTTGCGCACCGCCTTGGATTGGGCCGAGCCGCCGACGCGCGATACCGACAGCCCCACGTTGACCGCGGGCCTGATCCCCGAGAAGAAGAGCTCGGACTCGAGGAAGACCTGCCCGTCGGTGATCGAGATCACGTTGGTCGGGATGTAGGCGGAGATGTCCCCGCCCTGGGTCTCGACGATGGGCAGGGCCGTGATGGATCCCCCGCCCTTCTCGGGCGAGAGCCTCGCCGCCCGCTCCAGGAGGCGGGAATGGAGGTAGAAGACGTCGCCGGGATAGGCCTCGCGCCCCGGGGGCCTGCGCAGGAGGAGGGAGAGGGCGCGGTAGGCCACGGCGTGCTTGGACAGGTCGTCGTACACGACCAGCACGTCGCGGCCCTCGTCCATGAAGTACTCGGCCACGGCGCAGGCCGAGTAGGGGGCGAGGTACTGGAGGGCGGCCGTGGAGGTGGCGGTGGCCGCCACGACGATCGTGTACCCGAGGGCGCCCGAGCGGCGGAAGGTCTCCACGATCTGGGCCGTCGTCGAGGCCTTCTGCCCGATGGAGGCGTAGACGCAGACGACGTCCTGCCCCTTCTGGTTGAGGATGGCGTCGACGGCGATGGCGGTCTTCCCGGTCTGCCGGTCGCCGATGATGAGCTCCCGCTGGCCGCGGCCGATGGGGACCATCGCGTCGATCGCGAGCACGCCCGTCTGCAGGGGCACCCCGACGGACTTCCGGTCGATGACCGTGGGCGCCTGGCGCTCGACCGGCATGGAGCGGGCCGCGTCCAGGGGGCCCTTGCCGTCGAGGGGGGCGCCGAGGGGATCGATGACGCGCCCGAGGAGGCCCGGGCCCGAGGGGACCTCGGCCACGCGGCCGGTGCGCCGCGCGGTCTCGCCCTCGCGCAGCGACTCCGCCTTCGAGAACAGGACGCAGCCGACGTCGTCCTCGTCGAGGTTCATGGCCATGGCCGTGCCGCCCGACTCGAACTCGACCAGCTCGCCGTAGGCGCAGCCGTCCAGGCCGAAGACGCGGGCGATCCCGTCGCCCGCCTGGACGACGGTCCCGATCTCGTCGCGCTCGACGCGGTCCTCGAAGGCGGCGAGCCGCTCGCGGAGGGCCGCGGCCACTTCATCGGGTCTATAGGGCATTTCTTTCAACCTTCCCCGCCCGCCGCGGCGGGCGGGCCGCCTGCGAGCCTGAGCCCGAGGGACTCGGCGCGGCGCGCGAGCGAGCAATCCAGACGTATCGAGCCGGAGACGAGGCGGTAGCCGGCGAGGAGCTCCGGCCGCAGGCGGAGCGAGACCCGCGCCGACCTTGAGCCCGAGTAGGCCGCCCAGGCCTCGCCGAGGGCGCTGAGGAGCCCTTCGGGCGGCTCGCGCGCGGCCTCGACCAGGACCCTCGCCACGCCCCGGGACCGGTCGAGCTCGGCGCCGTAGGCGGCGGCGACGGCGCTCAGGAGGCCAGCCCTCCCCTTGCCGACCAGGAGGGCGCAGAAGCGCGCGAAGACCGGGTCGGGCGGCTCACCCGGCCGGGGCTCGGCGGCCGAGGCCAGGAGCCCGGCCTTGCGCTCCCGGGAGACCGCGGGATCGCGGAGGAAGTCGCGCAACGCGCGCGACTCGGGGCCGGGCGCCGCGAGAACCGCGGCGATGGCCTCGAGGGCCGCGCCGTAGGCCTCGCGGCGGGCCTCGTCGGGGGCGGCCGCGAGGAGGGCCGCCGCCCAGGCGCGCCGCCTATCGGGCACGGCCCGCCCCCAGCTCGCGGAGGAGGAGCTCGGCCGAGCGCTCGTCCGCCGCCTCGGCCTCGCGGCCGGCGAGGATGGCGGCGGCCTCGGCCGCGAGGGAGGCCAGCTCGCCGGCGAGGGCCTCGCGGGCCTTCGCCGCCTCGCGCTCCGCCGCCTTCCGAGCCTCCGCCCGAGAGGCCTCGGCCTCGGCCCGGGCGGCCTCGACGATGGCCTTGGCCTCCTCGCGGGCGCGCTCCTCGGCCTCCTTGCCCTGGGCCTCGGCCTCCGCCTCCGCCCCCTCGAGGAGGGAGCGGTAGAGGTCGGAGGAGGCCTCGGCGCTGAGCCGGGCGGCCTCGGCCCCCTCGAGGTCCTCCCTGATCTTCCTCGCCCGCGCGTCCAGGAAGGCCGTGAGGGGCCTCCACAGGAGCTTGCGGAGCGCGAGGTAGAGGACCGCGAGGTTGAGGATGGTGATGAAGAAGGTGACCGAGAAGTCGAGCACGGCGTTCCCCCCGGATCCCGCCCCTACTTGAACAGGAGCATGAGGGCGACGACGAGGCCGTAGATGGCCGTGGCCTCGGCGAGGGCGATACCGAGGAGGAAGGACCCGGTGATCTTGCCGCTGGCCTCGGGCTGGCGGGCGATGGCCTCGGAGGTCTTGCCCGTGGCCAGGCCGATCCCTATCCCCGCCCCGAGCCCGGTGAGGACCGCGATGCCGGCCCCGATGAACGCCGCGGATGAAGCTTCCATGATCCCTCCTATTCGATAGCCTCGGCGATGTAGATCGTCGAGAGGAACGAGAAGACGACGGCCTGGACGAGGCCGTCGAAAAGATCGAAGTAGAGCCCGGCGATGGGCGGCAGGCCGAGCGGCATCACCGCCTCGACGAGGAGCATGATGATGTAGGCGCCGAGGATGTTGCCGAAGAGCCGGAGGGCGAGGGAGAGCGGCTTGATCGCGTATTCCATGAGGTTGAAGGGCAGCATGAAGGGCATGGGGCTCACGAGGCCCTTGGCCCAGCCCCTGAGTCCCTTGTGCCTGAAAGTCGAGCCGACGACCGTGGCGATGACCGCCGCGGCGAGGGCCGCGGTCACGTTGATATCCCTGGTCAGGGGCCTGATGAAGAAGGGCGGCTCGAAGCCGAAGCCGCCGACGGGGCTCAGCATCGGGGCGAGGTTGGCGGCGATGAGGAAGAGGAAGAGGGTGCCGAGGAAGGCGGCGTAGCTCCTGCCGTGGCGGCCGAGCTTCTCCTCCGTGATCTTGTTGACGAAGCCGACGAAGGCCTCGGCCAGGAGCTGGGGCCTGCGAGGGGCCATCCGCAGGCGCCGGACGAGGAGCCAGGAGCCGAGGATGAGGAGGGCCATGAGGGCCCAGGTGGTGATGACCGTGTCGGATATCGGGATCGAGAGGCCGAGGGCCTCGATCCTGAACACGGTCTTGATGGCGATGGACTCGGAGATCCGCTCGCCGAGGCTCAGGGCCTCGCCGGCCTCGCTCACCGCGAGCCTCCCGGGCAGGCTGCCCCCGGGCGGAGGGCCGAGGCGAGGGCCTCGCCCGAGAGCCAGGCCGGCCCGGCGAGGGCGGCGGCGGCGGCCCAGGGCAGGGAGGGCCGGGACAGGCGCCCGACGAGGGCGAGGGCGAGGGCCAGGGCCATGAAGGCCGCCGCCCAGGCGAGGGCGGGGATGGCCGGGCCCGTCCCCCGGGCCCGGCCGAGGGAGGAGGCGAAGGCGGCCATCGCGAGGTAGCGCAGGAGGGCCAGGGCCGAGACCGCGGCCGCCGCGATCGCCGCCGCCGGGGAGGAGGCGAGGGCGGCGAGGGCCAGGGCGGCGTGGAAGGCCGCGAGGCGGAGGGCGGCGGGCCGAGAGAGGGCGTAGAGCGAGTCCATATCCGGCCTCATGCCTTGAAGAAGAAGTTGTCCGGGAAGTACTTCGTCAGGACCTCCACGGGAATGTCCTCGCCGACGCGGAAGCGGAGGAAGGTCTCCTCGAGGTAGCCCTTCGTCATGTAGTGCATGCCGAGGAAGTAGAAGTCGGAGACCATGTTCACGGCCTCCATGAGGGCGTAGATCTGGAAGGCGCCCTCGAGGACCACGCCCTCGGCTATGTGCTCGGTGACCGTCTTGCGGTCGAGCATGAGGGCGAAGGTCAGCTCGGAGAGGGGCACCCCCTGGGCGCAGTACTCCTTGGCCACGATGACGAAGAAGGCGCCGAGCTCGTTCTTGTCGGCGCTCCGCTCCATCCAGCGCGAGAGCTTGCGCAGGATAGTGCCGTGCAGGGACAGGAGCTCCTCGTCGCTCGCCTTGCCGAAGGACTTGATGGTGGTGGAGGCCTCCCTGACCTTGGCTATCCAGCGCTTGCCGATGCTCAGGTCGGCTCCTCCCGAGAGTATGTCGTCGAGGCTCTTCAGCAGCATCTCCGCCCCCCGCTCGCTCCGCATCAAGGGTAAGCCACGTCCCCATCCCTGTCAAACGAGCCGAACAAAAAAAGCGAAGGCGGGCGGGCCCGAGGCGCCCGGCCTTCCGCGAGCGGCCCGGTTCATGTACAATGGGCGGCGCTCTCGATCCAAGGAGAAAGAAAGATGCCCGAGAACTGGGATGCGGAGGCTCTGCTCCGCGACAAGGCCGCCCGGAAGGCCCTCGCCGAGCTCTACGGCCCCGGCGGGATCGAGGCCCAGGCCGGGCGCTACGCTACCCTCGCCGCCCTCGCCGCGCGCGACGCCCCGGGGGCCGAGCTCCGCTTCTATTCCGCACCCGGCCGGACCGAGCTCGGCGGCAACCATACGGACCACAATCGCGGGCGAGTCCTCTGCGCGGCCGTCGGGCTCGACGCCCTGGCCTGCGTCGCCCCGACCGGCGGCTCGTCCGTCCGCCTCGTCTCGGAGGGCTACCCGGAGCCCATCGCCGTCGACCTCTCCGACCTCGCGCCCAAGGCGGCCGAGCGCGGCAGGACCGAGGCCCTCCTGCGCGGCGTCGCCCGGGGCCTGGCCGACCGGGGCGTCGAGCCGGCCGGCTTCGTCGGCCGGATGCACTCCACGGTCCTCCCCGGCTCCGGCCTTTCCAGCTCGGCCGCCGTCGAGCTCCTCTTCGCCACCGTCCTGGCCGACCTCGCCGAGGCGCGGCTGCACCCCGTCGAGCTCGCCAAGATCGGCCAGTTCGCCGAGAACGAGTACTTCGGCAAGCCCTGCGGCCTCATGGACCAGGCCGCAAGCGCGGTGGGCGGCGTCGTGGCCATCGACTTCGCCGACCCCTCCGCGCCCAAGGTCAAGCGCATCGACTGCGACTTCGCCGAGGAAGGGCTCGAGCTCGTCGTCGTGAGCACGGGCGGCTCCCACGCCGACCTCACCCCGGAATACGCGGCTATCCCCGCGGAGATGCGCTCGGTCGCCGCCTTCCTCGGCGGGGAGTACCTCCGCGAGGTGGAGCCGGGCCTCCTCGTCGCCCGCGGCCCCGAGATCCGCGCCGCCTGCGGGGACCGCGCCCTCCTCCGCTCCCTCCACTTCGCTGCCGAGAACGCGCGCGTGCAGGAGATGGCCCAGGCGCTCAAGGAAGAGGACCTGAAGCGCTACCTAAAGCTCGTGAAGAAGTCGGGCGACTCCTCGTGGAAGCTCCTGCAGAACCTCTACCCGGCCGGATCGCCCGCCGAGCAGGGCCTTCCCCTCGCCCTCTCCCTCAGCGCCGACTACATCGGCAAGAAGGGCGCCTGGCGCGTCCACGGCGGCGGCTTCGCGGGCACCATCCAGGCCTACCTGCCCCGCAAGCTCCTTCCGGGCTACACCGCCCTCATGGAGCGCTACTTCGGGCGCGGCTGCGTCCTGCGGCTGTCCGTCCGCCCGAGCGGGGCGGCCCGCGTATTCTAGATGCCCAAGGAGAGAACATGAGCGACGGCAAGAAAGGCTTCGGGCCCTACCTCGGGCTGACCTTCCTCATCGGCTTCGGCTTCTTCACGATGGGCCTCATGGACATCCTCTACGACACCTACGTGCCCATCTTCCTCGGGAAGTACCTCGAGCGCAACTCGCTCGTGGGCCTGCTCATGACCTTGGACAACATCCTCGCGGTCTTCCTCATCCCATTCGTCTCCCTGTGGTCGGACAACACGCGCACGAGGATCGGCAGGCGCATGCCCTACATCGTCACCCTCCTCCCCCTCTCGGCCCTCGCCTTCGCCTTCATCCCCTACGCGGCCCGGGAGTCGCTCGCCTCCCTCCTCCTGGTCATCTTCGGGCTCAACCTCTTCAAGCAGTCGGTCCGAGGGCCCGTCGTGGCCCTCATGCCCGACACCATCCCCGGCGAATACCGCTCCGAGGCCAACGGGGTCATCAACACGATGGGCGCGTTGGGCGCCATCGTGAGCACGGTGGGGCTCGCCCGCCTCATGGGGCTCGACCTGGTCCTCCCGATCCTGGGCCGGACCAAGGACGCCCTGCCCTTCCCCCTCGCCTCCCTCTGCGTGGCCCTGGCGACCGTCCTGGTCTTCGCCTTCGTCCGCGAGCGGCGGCGCGACGGCGAGGCCAGGGAGGAGAAGGTGCCCCTCGTGCGCTCCCTCAAGGCCATCGCCGGCGAGGCCGACAAGAGCGCGCTGTGGATACTCCTCTCCCTCTTCTTCTGGTTCTGGGGCTACCAGGGCATCCTCCCCTTCATCAGCAAGTTCGCGGTGGAGGTCCTCGGCGCCTCGACGAGCGACGCGAGCCTGCCCGCCGCCGCGGTGGCCATCGCGCAGCTCCTCTTCGCCATACCCTCCGGCTATGTCGCCCATCGCGTCGGCCGGCGCAAGGCCATCCGCGGAGCCCTCCTCGTCATCGCCGCCCTCCTCGTCTTCGGCTCCTTCCTCGCGAGCTCCCTCGCCGAGTCCCTGGGCACCGGCCTCCGCTTCGGCGCCCTCCTGGGGATGATGTTCGCCTTCGGGGTGTTCTGGATCGCCATCATCACGAACTCCTTCCCCATGCTCTGGCAGATGGCCAGCTTCGGCACCATCGGCGTCTACACCGGCCTGTACTACACCTTCAGCCAGGGGGCGGCGATCACCTCCCCGCCCATCACCGGGGCCCTCATAGACCTCGTGGGCTACCCCGGCATCTTCCTCTTCGCCGCGGCCTGCATGCTCGCCGCCTTCCGGCTCATGGGCAAGGTGGCCAAGGGCGAGCCGGGCGAGCGGGCCGCCGCGGAGCGGGCCTGAGGGAGGCGGCATGGAAGCTCTCGAGCGAGCGGTCGAGGGGCTCCTCGAGTCCTACGCCCTCACCGGGGGAGTGAACCACGCCGCGGGGCCCAACCTCCCGAGCCGGGAGGCCGTCCTCGCGGCGCTCCGCGACCTCGAGAGCCTCGTCTTCCCCGGCTTCCGCCAGGAGGAGGGGATCGACGACGCGAACGTCGGCTACGTGGCGGGCGAGCTCGTGCATCGCGCGGCCAGGATCCTCGAGCGCGAGGCCGCGCGGAGCTTAGGCTACCGGGCCCGGCTCGCGGGCGACCGATCCTGCCCCGCCGCCTGCGCGCTCGAGGCTCGCGAGCTGGTCCTCCGCTTCTTCGAGGCCCTGCCGGGGATCCGCTCCGCCCTCATGGGGGACGTCGCGGCCGCCTTCAGGGGCGACCCGGCGGCCAAGTCGGTCGAGGAGGTCATCCTCGCCTACCCCGGCCTCGAGGCCCTCGTCGCCCATCGCGTCGCGCACTTCTTCTGGGCGGAGGGCCTGCCCCTCATTCCCCGGATGATGAGCGAGCAGGTCCACGGCGCGACGGGCATCGACATACATCCCGGCGCGGCCATCGGCCGGCGCTTCTTCATCGACCACGGCACGGGGGTCGTCATCGGCGAGACCGCGGTCATCGGCGACGACGTGAAGATCTACCAGGGGGTCACCCTCGGGGCCCTCTCCGTGCGCAAGGACCAAGGCGGGGCGAAGCGCCATCCGACGATCGAGGACGGGGTGACCATCTACTCGGGGGCGACCATCCTCGGCGGCGAGACCGTCGTCGGCCGCGGCTCCGTCATCGGCGGCAACGTCTGGCTCACCCGCTCGGTGCCGCCCGGCTCCCGCGTCTACCTTCCCGAGGGGGAGGGCCTCGCCCGCGTGGAGCCGCGGAGGGGAAGCGCCTAACCCCGGCTCGGCCCCGCGCCCGGCCGCCCCGCCCGGCGCGCATCTTGAAAAAAATCGCGATGGCGATACAATGGCGGCGAGAACCTTGCGAGGAGGTATCGCATGAAGTCGCAGGACAAGCAGAAGAACGAGGAGAAGAAGAAGCCTCAGAAGACCCTCAAGGAGAAGCGCGCCGAGAAGAAGGCCAAGAAGGATTCCAAGACTTCCGAGGCTTGATAGTCCCCGGGCCGCGGCGGCGCCGGCCCGCCGCGGCCGCTCCCCGGCCGGCCGGAGCTCCGGGCGGCGGCCTCGGGCCTAGTCCTCGAAGAGGGTGATGGGCCCGGAGATCTCGCGCTCGTGGATGGAGCTGTAGTAGCGCTCCTCCTCCCGCTCGACGAGGTCGACGAGGGTTCCCGCTATCCGCTTGAGGAGGACCTTCCCCGTCCGCGCGAAGAAGAATATCTTCCGCGGCTCGTGGCCCCCGACGTCCGCGGCGAGGATCGGTATGCGCTCCTCGCGCAGGTACTCGTAGGCGAAGTCGACGTTGTTGCGGGGGATCGAGGAGCCCACCCCCCCCGTGAAGCGGAGCACCGCCCCTCCCCCGAAGACCTTCGCCCTGAGGTCTCCCCGCCTGACGCCGAGCTTCATGAGCTCGTTGACGAGGAGCTCCATCGCGTACATGCCGTACTTGGCGTTGGGGTCGCGGACCAGCTGCTCGCCCGCCTCGGCCTCGGCCCGGAGCTCCCCGGGCAGCATGAAGTGGTTGAGCCCCCCGATCCCCCGCGCGGCGTCGAAGAGGCCGACGGCCACGCAGGAGCCGAGGACCGTGGAGATGATGGTGTCCGTGGCGGTGGCGAAATACTCGCCGGGGTGGATGGTGACCACCTCCTGCTCGAACTGCGTGACCCGGTGGTGGAACATGGCGCATCCCGGGGCGGCACCCTAGAAGAGCGTCACCTCGCCGGCCTGGGCGCCTTCCTCGACCTCGAAGCGCCCGATCTCCCCGGCGGCCTTCTTGTGGGTGAAGATGGTGAAGCGCTCGACCATGGTCCTGAGCCGGTCGTTGTGGAGCTCGAGGGACTCGGGGCCGAGGCCCGAGCGGAGCTCGTCCTTGAGGGAGCCCAGCTCGGCCCGGACGGCGCCGAGGCGGCCGGACAGGGAGCGCAGCTGGCCCACGAGGTCGGCCGCCTCGCGCGCGAGCACGATGAAGTCGGCCGTGTAGAGCGAGAAGCCGTCGACCGCCTTCCTCGCCGATATCCTCGCCTCGTCCAGGCTGCCGATGTCCGACTCGATCCGCCCGAGGGTCGAGGTGAGCCGATCGTCGGCCCCGCCCTCGGCCGCGGCGTATTCGCCTATCGCGGCGCTCGCCGCGCGGATGAAGGTCTTCGTCGTCTCCATGGCGCTCGCGACGTCGGACTCGATGCGGTCGGTGAGCTGGATCATGCCCTGGACCGTCGTGCTCACGCCCACCAGGGCGCGGGTCTTGGCGACCTCGATGCGCGAGGCGACGACGATGTTCTGGAAGCGCGAGAGGAGTCCCGCGAGGGTCTTGAAGCTGTCGTCCAGGCCCTTGACCTGGTCGGAAAGCCGGCGCGCCGCGGCGATGACCGAGCGCTTCCGCTCGAGGTAGCGGGCGGAGCCCTCGGTGAAGCGGGCGGAGTCCACGGCCGTGAGCGAGGCGTCCGCCCCCACGAGGAAGTCCGAGCGCTCCCGCTCGCAGCGGGAGACGATGGCGCGGACGTCGGACATGTCCTGGCCGAAGGAGGAGGCGCTGGACTCGAGCTTGCCCACCACGTCGTCCACGAGGGCCCCGGAGAGCTCCGCCACCGCGGCGACGAAGGAGCGGGCCTCGGCCTCGGCCGCCGTGCCCGGGGCCGATCCCGCCGTGGCCATGCGCGCCTCGCCCGAGGCGGAGAGGGCCTCCCTGAGCGAGATGCCGACGTGCTGGAGGGACTGCCGCACGATGTCCTGGTGCTGGATCTCCTGCATCACCCGCGTCACCGGCTCGCGGACGCCGCGGGCCCTGGCGAGGAGCTCGCCGAAGAAGGCCGCCGCCCCGACGGCGGAGCGCTCGATCGAGTCGAAGCCCCCCGAGAGGGTCGCGTCGAGCTCCGCGAAGAAGCCCGACTGGAACTCGTCGAGCTCGCCCAGGCTCGCGCGGAGCTTGCCGAAGGATTCGAGGAGGGAGCGCCCCCTCCCCGTCACGTCCTCGGTGAGGGCGATCGTGCGCCCCGAGAGGCGCTTGAGCTCGTCGGTGATGACGGAGAAGGCCTTGCCCTCCGACCCCGACTTGAGGGCGACGGTCATCGCGTTGAGCGAAATGATCTCCATCTCCTCGGAGTCGGAGCGGACGCGGGTGATGATCTCCTCGAGGGAGCCCAGGCGCTCGATGCTCTCGTTGATCGTGGCGAGGAAGGAGGAGTCGCCCTCGTGGAGGCGCCGGAAGAAGGAGCTCGAGTCGGCCGCGAAGTCGCGCATGGACGAGATGCCCCGCCGCCCGCCGAGCCCCTCGGAGGAGAGCGCGTCGAAGCCCTTGAGCGAGCGCTCGGCGTTGCTCGCGCTCAGCGCCATCTCGGAGGCGAGGCGGGGGAAGAGGCGCCCGAGCTCGAGGTATACTCCCTCGCTCTCGCCCTCGATGCGGTCGGTCTCGGCGATGAGCGCGGAGATCCGGCCTTCGACGTCGATATGCATCGCTCTCCACTATAGCGAAGCCGGTAGTCCCCCGCAAGGACGAGAGCCGGGCGCGGGCTCGGGAGGGCGTAAAAAAGCCGGGCCCAAGGGCCCGGCTCTCGCCGCCGCGATCCGGGCGGGCTTTAACCCCGCCCTCACGTCGCTCGGATGACCGCGGAACGCGCCCCAAGGCGCGCTCCGCGACGTGATTATCGCGAAGCGGTAATCACGCCTGTTCGTCCCACTTGACGGGGAGGATGGAGACCTCGCTCTCCTTGTCGAAGTAGCAGGCCTTGGTCATGACGGGCGCGAAGGCGATCTCCTCGCCGGCCTTGAACACGTGGTGCGGGGGAAGGCGGGCCGTCAGGGAGTGCTTGGCGGTGGCGGCGTAGACGTTGATGTCGGCGCCGAGGGGCTCGACGACGTTGACCTTGGCGGGGATGGTGCCCTGGCCGCGGGACTCGCTGTGGGGCAGGTCCTCGGGGCGGATGCCGAAGGAGACTTCCTTGCCCACGTAGGGCTTGAGCAGGGCCTGGTGGGCGGGGGCCGGGGTGAGGACGAAGGAGCCCTCGTCGACCTTCACCGCGCCGCCCTCCTCGACGACCTTGACGGTCATGAAGTTCATGGGCGGGGTGCCGAGGAATCCGGCGACGAACTTGTTGATGGGCTGGTTGTAGAGGTAGAGGGGCGAGCCGATCTGCTGGACCTTGCCGTCGCGCATGACGACGATCTTCGTGCCCATCGTCATGGCCTCGACCTGGTCGTGGGTGACGTAGATCATGGTCGCGTTGAGCCGGTCGTGGAGCTCGATGAGCTCGATGCGCATCTGGACGCGGAGCTTGGCGTCGAGGTTCGAGAGGGGCTCGTCGAAGAGGAAGACCTTGGGGTTGCGGACGATGGCGCGGCCGATGGCGACGCGCTGGCGCTGGCCGCCCGAGAGCTGCTTGGGCCGGCGGTCGAGGAGCTTCTCGATGTCGAGGGTCTTGGCCGCGTCCCGGACGCGCTTGTCGATCTCGTCCTTGGGCAGCTTGCGGATGCGCAGGCCGAAGGCCATGTTCTCGTAGACCGTCATGTGGGGATACAAGGCGTAGTTCTGGAAGACCATCGCGATGTCGCGGTCCTTGGGGGGGACGTCATTGACGATCTTGCCGTCGATGGAGAGCTCGCCCTCCGTGATGTCCTCGAGGCCGGCCACCATGCGGAGGGTGGTGGACTTGCCGCAGCCCGAGGGGCCGACGAGGACCACGAATTCGCGATCGTTGATGGTGATGTTCGCGTCGTCGACCGCCCGGACGTTACCCTCGTAGACCTTGCCGATCTTCTTGAGTTCTACCTTAGCCATGAAAGACCTCCACTAGGGGTTATGTTAGTGAGGGGCAGTATAGACGGGAAATCCCTTCCCGTCAAACGGAATGAGGCCGTCCAGCGGCCTTATCGAGGGATGAGGACCAGGCGTACAGGAGGATGCCGAAGGCCACCGAGGCGTTCAGGGAGCCCTTGGCCCCCGCCATCGGGATGGAGACCGAGCCGAGCTCGCAGCGGGAGAGGGCCTCGGGCGAGACGCCGAGCTCCTCCGATCCGAGGACGACAATTCCGCTAGGTGGAAATTGGAACTCGCCGATGGGGGTCCCGCCGAGCTCGAGGGCGAAAGCCGGCCCCAAGCTGGGGACAGTCCCCGAAGCGGCGAGGCATTCGAGCCCGGCGCGCCGCCAGGGCACGAGGCCGACGGCCCCCATGGCGCTCCGCTCGGCCCGGGGATGGGTCGGATCGGCGGTCATAGGGGAAAGGAGAAGCTCCTCGAGCCCGAAGGCGTCAGCCGTCCGGAAGGCCGAACCGACGTTGAAAGGCGAGCGCAGGTCCTCGAGGTAGGCTCGCATGCCGGGCCTCAGGCTCCGGGCAGCCCGGTCGGGGAGCCCCGTGGCCGGATCGAGGAGGTCCCAGTCGGCCGGCGCCTGGCCCGTGGCGGCGAGGAGGGCGTGGCGGAGGGAGTCTACGGCGCGGAGGAGGCCGGGATCGGGGTGATCGGCGGCTAGATCGGCGGGGACAGTCCCCAGCGATCCGGGGGCTCTCCCTCCGGCCGCCAGGGCGAGGGCCGCGGCCGCTCCGCGAGCTGCCTCGGGGGCTTCGGCCTCCTCGGCCAGGAGCCGCCCGAGGCCAGCCAGGTAGGGAAGCAGGAGGGGCAGCGCCATGGGCGCGGAGCCCGTATCCGCCCCCGCGGGCGCGGCCCGCAGCCGGAGGAGCTCCCGCTCGGCCTCCGCCAGGAGGAGGGCGGCCTTGCGCATGCGGTGCCGGGGGGAGAGCTTGGCGAGCTTGGCGAGAGGGATCATCGCCGCGCTAGAAGGCGGTCTTGATGAAGTCGAAGACGTCGTCGACCGAGGCCGCCCGGGGCAGGTAGTTCATGAAATCGAGCTCCCGGGCGTCGCGGGCCGACTCGACCAGCCGGTCGAGGACGAGGTCGAAGTCCTTGAGCCTGCTCGGGATCTTGAGCAGGCCGAGCCTGGTGCGGAGCCACTCGGCGGCCCGGGCCGCGGCTTCCTGGGTGCTCGAGTGCTGGCCCTCCCGCTCCTCGGCGGCGTAGCGCTCCTCGTCGAAGAGGCGGGAGAGGGCAGCCACCTTCTCGAGGCGGCTCTTGGCGGCGGACTCGAGGGAGTAGGGCAGGAGGATGGCCGCCAGGCTCGCCTTGGGCACGGGCCAGCGGGAGTTGACGGCCAAGGCCGTCGCCGTGCCGATGCCCGGGGCGCTCATGCTGACGCCGAGGGCGGCGAGGAAGGAGCCGCGCCAGGCTTCGGCCCGGGCCGAGGGATCGTCGGGCCGGGCTATGAGCTCGTCGAGGGCCTTCGCGAGGCTGGAGGCCGCCTTCTCGAGGAGCAGGTCGCTCAGGAAGGAGGATTTGGCGGAGACGTAGGCCTCGACCGCCCCGAGGAGTCCGTCGATGACGCAGGAAGCCGAGATCTTGGAGGAGAGGGAGCCCGAGAGGGCCGGGTCGACGAGGACGACCCGCGGGGCGGCGCCTTGCGACCGGGCCATCCGGATCCGCCGGTCCCGGCCGTCGGGGAGGAGGATGCAATCCTCGAGCATGAAAGGGTGGCGAAGCGAGGTCGGTATCTCGATGAGGGGCACTGCCGGGGCCGAGGAGGCGGTCCCGTCGAGGAGGCCGTCGATGTCGAGGCTCCCCTGGGCGGTCACCGCCACGGCGCGGGCGGTCATGAGGGTCTTCTGGCCCCCGAGGGCGACGATGAGGGGACTCCGGGAGCCCCGAGCCAGGCGCAGGGCGTCGTCGGCCTGGCGGCTGGTCGAGCGCTCGGGGATCTCGTCGTAGACGAGGACCTGGATGCCGCGGTCCTCGAGGAGCGATGCGACGCGCTCCACCGTCTTAGACTCGTAGAGGGAGGGATCGGCGATGAGCATGGCGCGGGACTGTCCCCCGCCGGCGAGCTCGCCGGCCAGGAGGGGGAGCCGGAGGAGGGCGTCCGGGCCGATCCAGACGCGGGGACGGACGTGAAAATGGAAATCGGGCACGCTGCCTCTTCCCCGGACGGGCCGGCTCGCCCCGGAACGCCGGAAACGAAAAAGGCGGAAGTCGAGCTCCCGCCTTGTTGCTCAGCCCGGGACAGCCCTAGCCGAGGAGCTGGTCCAGGATCCGATCCGCGGTCATGGAGATGACCGCGTCATCTATATAGGAAGGATCGTCGATCTTGGCTTTGAGGGCGGCGACGCGGTCGGCCCGCGTATCGGGGGCGGCCTTGGCCAGCTCGAGGGCCTTGTAGAGCTCGGCCTTCTGGGCGGCGTCGGAGGAGATGGAGATGGAGTCGCCCCGTCCGCCCTTCTCTGCCCTGCCGAGGGAAGCGGGCTTCTTGGGGTCTCGGATCGGTTCCATGGAGTTCAGCCGGTCAATGGTCATCTCGCTCCCCTGCCTTTCACCTGAATTATCGGCGCTCGCCCGGAATAAGTTTACGCCTTTTCCGCTCCGGCGACAAGCACCGCGAACTCTCCCCTCGGCTCCTCGGCCCCGGAGAAGCGTTCGAGGAGCTCATCGGCCCTCCCGACCGCGAATTCCTCGTGGAGCTTCGTCATCTCCCGCCCGACGCAGACCCTTCGCCCCGGATCGACCGCAGCCACGTCGGCCAGGAGCTTGCGGATCCGGTGGGGGGACTCGTAGAGGACGAAGCTCTCCTCCCGGGACATGAGCTCCTCCACCCGGGAGCGCCGCTTGCCGGGCTTGGGCGAGGGAAAGCCGTCGAAGAGGAAGGATCGACCCCCGAAGCCCGAAGCGCTCACCAAGGCGGCGAAGGCCGAGGATCCCGGCAGGCTCGTCACCTCATGGCCGGCCTCCCGGGCCCTCCGCGCGATGAGGGCCCCGGGATCGGAGATGCCCGGGGTGCCGGCGTCCGAACAGTAGGCGATCGTCTTGCCCTCGGCGAGGAGGCCGAGGATCCTGGCGGCGCCGCGCTCCTCGTCGTTGGCGTGGAAGGAGAGGAGCGGCTTGCGTATCTCATAATGAGTCAACAACTTAAGCGTATGCCTCGTGTCTTCGCAGGCCACGAAATCGGCGGTCCTGAGGGTTTCGAGGGCCCGGAGGCTGATGTCGCCGAGATTCCCGATCGGGGTCGCGACGAGGCAGAGCTTTCCCATTGCTGCAGTATATATCGGCAGGAAGATTGTATACGAGGGGAAGCGCGGATATACTCCCGCCGTGAACTTCGCCCTCGCGGCCGCCCTCGGAGCGGCCCTCCTCGCCCTCGCCTTCTATGTCTTCCTCCGTTTCGGACGGGGAGTAGGCGCGTCGCGGGCGAGGGGGGCTCGGCCTGGGGGAGCCGGCGCCCGCTCCGGAGCGGCCTCCGCCTCCTGCCCCCTCTGCTCCTCGGTCCTCGAGCCCGGGGAGCGCGTCAAGTCGGACATCACGCCGGGCTCAGGCGATCGGATCATGAGGATCTTCGGCTGCCCCCGCTGCCTTCCGCCCCTGGGCGGGCTCAGGCGGGTCTGTCCCGTCTGCCTCGCTTCCCTTCCGCCCGAGGGCTGGGTGGTTGCCCGCTACTTCGAGCGGCCGGGGCGCCGCCACGTCCACGTCCTCGGCTGCACCGGCTGCCGGCCCGGCTCGGGCTAGAACGCGCTAAAGGAGCCATCGCATGGGCGAACCACGCGTCAGGAAGACCATCTTCCTCGCCTTCTTCATCTTGCTCCTCATCCTCGTGGCGAGGCTCTTCTATCCCTTCATGACCGTCCTCCTCTGGGCGGGCCTCGTCTACGTCCTCCTCGAGCCCCTCCACCGCCGGGTCTCGCGGCGGCGCGACGGCTCGGAGCGATCTTCCCCTGCGCGGACCGGCATAGCGGGGGCCTTCGCCCTCGGCGGGGTCCTCCTCTTCGCGATCCCCACCATAGCCCTCGGCTCGGCCCTCGTCAGGCAGGCGGGGGCCCTGGCCTCCTCGGTCATGGCGACCCTCGACCGCAACCCCTCCCTCCTGGACCTCTCGCCCGACGGCCTGATCGGCGGCCTGGTGAGCCGCCTCACCGAGGGCAGCGTCGACCTCTCGGCCATCGACCTGAAGGGCGAGATCAAGCGCTTCGTAGCCGGCAAGGCCGGGACCATCATCGGCTTCTCCGGCCTCGTGCTCAAAGACGCGGCCGGGCTGGTCCTCACCCTGGCCTTCATGGTCTTCACCCTCTACTTCTTCTTCGCCGACGGGCGCCACCTCGTCGGGATCGTCATCCGGGCCATGCCCATCGAGCGGAGCTACACCACGCTCTTCCTCACCAAGCTCAAGGAGACGGGGCGGCAGCTCGTGCTCGGCTACTTCCTCGTCGCCCTCTTCCAGGGCAGCGTGATGCTCGGGCTCTGCCTGGCCTTCGGGATCGAGGGCGCCCTCGTGGTGGCCTGCCTCACGGCGGTGGCCTCCTTCGTCCCCATGGTCGGGACGGCCCTGGTCTGGGTGCCGGTCGCCGCGACGATGGCCCTCTCGGGGAACAGGATGGGCGCCCTGGCCTTCCTCGCCCTCTCGGCCATCCTCGTCGCCACCCTGGACAACTTCATCAGGCCCTTCCTCCTCCGCGACCGGCTGAAGATCCATCCCCTCCTCATCTTCTTCGCCATCCTCGGCGGGCTCCAGGTCTTCGGCTTCAACGGCCTCCTCCTCGGGCCGCTGCTCCTCATGCTCTTCTTCGCGGCGGCCGAGCTCTTCGACAAGGTCTACGAGCGCGAGGAGCCGGAAGCCGAAGGGGAGTGAGGCGAGGCGCCAGCCCTTGCCTCGAAGCTCGTTGGAGAAGGAAGAGGAAACGAGAGGGAGACCTTCCCCAAGGTCTCCCTCTCGCGCTCACCCGTCCAAGGGCCCCGAAGGGCCTCGGCTTGCCCTGGCCGGCCTGCCTCGCCTGGGTTCCCAACACGCTTCGAGGCATTCGAGGAGCTATCCCGGCAGGCCGAGCCCCTCCAGGTACTCGTCGCCGATGACGAGGTTCCCGGCCGTGCGCCCCAGGCGCCGCTCAGGCCTGAGCTCGCCGTGGAAGTCCGAGCCGGCGGTCACGCGCAGCCCCCGCTCCCGAGCCAGGCGGTCGAGGCGGCGGCAGTGGGAGATCTTGGCCGTCGGGTGGTAGGCCTCGATCCCGTCCACGCCCAGCTCGACCCATTCGTCCATCAGCGACTCGAGCCGGCCCCAGGAGACGAAGAGGGAGAGGGGATGGGCGACGATGGCCCGGCCCCCCGCGGCCTTCACCAGGCGGAGGGCCTCGGCGAGCTCGAGGGTCCCCTTCGGCTCGTACCAGGGCCGGCCCTTGCCGATGTAGCGGTCGAAGGCCTCCTGCTTCGTCCGCACCGCCCGCTTCTTGACCAGGAGGCCGGCGATATGGGGCCGGCCGATCGCCCCGCCCCCGGCGAGGAGCTCGAGCTCCTCCATGGTCGCGTCGACGCCCTCGGAGCGCATGCGCTCGACGATGCGCGCGTTGCGCGCCGCCCTGGCTTGGGCGAGGCGGGCAACCGCCCCCCCGAGCTCCCCGACCTCGCGGGACAGCCCGAGGCCCAGGAGGTGGAACTCCCCAGGCTCGAAGGCTATCTCGATCTCGATCCCGCGGAGGAAGCGCAGGGCGGTCCCGGAAGCGGCCGCCTCGGCCTCGTCGAGGCCGGCCAGGCTGTCGTGGTCCGTCAGGGCGAGGGCCGAGAGGCCCCGCTCGAGGGCGAGGGCGACCAGGGCCGCGGGGGCCAGGCTCCCGTCGCTCGCGGCGGAATGGGTGTGGAGGTCGATCACGGGAGGACCAGCTCGCCCGAGGCGCCGAAGGCGCGGACCGGGATCGGCAGCCGCGAGGCGACGAGGGCAGCCAGCTCGGCGAGGCGCCCGTCGCCCAGGCCCTCGGTCTCCTGGCCCGGCGGCTCGCCGGGCGAGGGCCGGGCCTTGGTGTAGAGCTGGAGGGCGCGGATGCGGGCCCCTCCCTCGACGAGGCGGCCGATGAGGGCGGCGTAGGCCTCGAGCTCGGCGAGGGAGGGCTCGGCCCCGCCCGAGCGGCAGAGCATGGTCTGCACGGTGACGGGGCTCCGCGAGGCGAAGGACGCGATGCCCGCCGCCACCTCCTCGAGCGCGTAGCGCGAGCGCGACATGCGGCGGAAGGCATCGGGCGTGGCCCCGTCGAGCTTGGCCCAGATGACCAGGCCCTCCCGGGCGACGGCGGCCTCGAGGAGGGCGGATACGGAGGGCGAGAGGAAGCCCGTCGCGTTGGTGATGAGGACCAGGTCGGCCGCCCCGAGGAGGCCGGGCCGCAGGCGGCGGGCGGAGGCGCAGGCCTCGATCGCCGCGCCGAGGAAGGGCGAGAGGGTCGGCTCGCCGTTGCCGGAGATGCAGAGGTCGCGCACCGGCTCGGGGGCCCAGGCCTCGGCGTAGCCCCGCTCGAGGAAGGCCTCGAGCTCCTCCTCGAGCTCCCGCGGATCGAAGCCCCGGCCCCGGGGGCCGGGCTCGGAGGAGAGGAAGACCTCGCAGTAGGGGCAGTCGAAGTTGCAGAGCTTGCGGTCGGGGAAGAGGTTGACGCCGACCGATAGGCCCCCGGAGCGCCGCGAGAGGACGGGATAGACGAGGCGGCCCGCCTCGCGCTCCTCGCGATGATCCCCCACTCCTCTCGATCCGCCCATGGGAAGATAGTACCGGCGGCGAGCGGGGGCCTTCAAGCGGCCGCCGGGGCTTGACAGCCGGCCTTCCTCCGTGTTTCTATGCATGCATGCAATTCGAGGCATGCCGCGCCATGGGCGCCCATCTCCATCATCACGGCCATATCGAGGGGCCGGCGATGGCTTGATGGCGCGCGCGTACGCGGGCAGCCAACGATACAGCGCCGGCCTCGGGCCGGCGCTTCGGTTTTAAAGGCAGGGCTCCTAGGCCCGCCTCCGAGCGCGAACCGGCCCACGGGGCCGGTTTTTTCGTCCTGGAGGGATGCCATGGCATACGGAGAAGCGATCCTGAGGATGGGCCTGCCCAAGGGCAGGATGCAGGCCGAGGTCCTGCGCCTCCTCGCCGACTCGGGCCTGCCGGTCAAGTCCGACGAGCGGGGCTACCGGCCCCGCGTCGGCGAGGGACGGAGCTCGGCCTTCGAGGCCAAGTTCCTGAAGCCCCAGAACATCGTCGAGATGCTCGACTCTGGCTCGCGGGATATCGGCTTCGCGGGGGCCGACTGGGTCGCCGAGCTGCGCCGCGCCAAGCTCCTGCGCCGCGCCGCCCGCGGCGAGGGCGAGGCCGAGTTCGAGGTCGTCGAGCTCCTGGACACGGGGCTCGACCCCGTCTCCATCGTCGCCGCGGCGCCCCAGGCCCTCCTCGAGGCCGGCGAGCTGCCCCGGGGCAGGGCACTCGTCGTGGCCTCGGAGTACGAGTCCTTGGCCGGCGAGTGGATCGAGCGCCGGGCCCCCGGCTCGGCCTTCATCCGCTCCTACGGCGCCACGGAGGCCTTCCCGCCCGAGGACGCCGACGTGATCGTCGACAACTGCGCCACCGGCGGGACCCTCAGGGCCAACGGCCTCCAGGTCCTCGACGTCCTCATGGAGAGCTCGACCCGGCTCTACGCCTCGAGCCGGGCCCTCGAGGACCCCGCCAAGCGGGAGGCCGCCGAGGCCCTCGTCCTCGTGCTCGGCGCCGTCCTCGAGGCTAGGCGCCGGGTCATGGTGGAGATCAACGTCGCCGCCGACCGCCTGGCCGAGCTCTCGGCCGCCCTCCCCTGCCTCCGCTCCCCGACGATCTCCCCCCTCGAGGGCGGCAACGCCTTCGCCGTCCGGATCGCCGCGCCGCGCTCGGGGCTGGCCGCCCTGATCCCGGAGATCCGCCGCCGCGGGGGCACGGACATCGTGGTGACCGAGCTGGCCCAGCTCGTGCCCTGAGGGAGGACGCGATGAGCGACGCCGTCCTGCGCCTCGACGCGAACGAAGGCCGCCCCGCCCTGGGAGCCGAGGCCATAGCCGCCTTCCTCGGCCCCGAGGCCCTCCGCCGCTACCCCGACGCCCGCCCCCTCGAGGCGGCCCTGGCCCGTCGCATGGGCCTGCCCCCCTCCCGCGTCCTGGCCACGGCCGGGGCGGACGACGCGATCGACCGGGCGGTCCGCTGCCTCGCCGGCCCCGGGGGGACCGTCGTCTCGGCCGACCCGACCTTCGTCGAGTACGCCGCCGCAGCCGCGCGATCGGGCTCGCGCTACGCGCCGGTCTTCCGCGCCCCCGGCGCCCCCTACCCGGTCGCGGAGGCCCTCGCGGCCCTCGGGCGCGAGCGAGCCGCCGGCCGGCCGGCCCTCGCCATCGCCGCCTCGCCCGACAATCCCGGGGGCGCGGTCCTCGGGCGGGCCGAGCTCGAGGAGCTCGCGGGATCGGGCTTCCCCGTCCTCCTCGACCTCACCTACGCCGCCTTCGCCGAGGCGGGGGTCGGGGCCGGCCTCGCCTTCCCCTCACTCGAGCTCGGGGGGGTCCTCGTCGCCGGCAGCCTCTCCAAGGCCTTCGGCCTCGCCGGCCTGCGGATCGGCTGGGCCTGCGGCCCGGAGGGCCTCGTCTCGCGGCTCCGGGAGGCGGGTCCGCCCTACTCCCTGTCGAGCGTCGCCGCGGCGGCCGGCCTGGCCGCCCTCGAGCTCGGAGAGGCCGCCCTCGAGCCCTTCCTCGCGGAGGTCCGCCGCGAGCGGGCCCTCCTCGAAGCCGCCCTCGCGGGCCTCGGGGCCCGGAGCTGGCCGGGCCAGGCCAACTTCGCCACGGCCCTCGTCCGGGAGCCCCGGCGCCTCGCGGCGGCCCTCGCCTCGGCCGGGGTCAGGGTCCGCACCTGGCCCGGCGCGAGCGGGATGGACAAGCTGATTCGCATAACCTGTCCCGGTGACCGGGCCGAGTTCGAGACCCTCGTCGCCGCCCTCGAGGCGGCCAAGGAGTACGCATGACGAGCGAAGCGGGAAGGCGGCGGGCCGCCATCGGGCGCCGGAGCCGCGAGACGGAGATTGCCCTCTCCCTCGACTTAGGCGGCGGGGAAGTCTCCGTCGACAGCGGGATCGGCTTCCTCGACCACCTCGTCGGGAGCCTGGCCCTCCACGCCGGCTGGGGCCTCGAGCTGTACTGCCGGGGCGACCTCGAGGTCGACGAGCACCACAGCGCCGAGGATTGCGCCCTCGCCCTGGGCGAGGCCCTCGCCCGCGCCCTGGCCTCGGGGCCGCGGCCCCGCCGCTTCGCCTCGGCCTACGCCCCCCTCGACGAGGCCCTGGCCCGGGCGGTCGTCGACCTCTCGGGCCGGCCCTTCTGCCGCGCCGTGCTCGGCCTCGGCACGGCGCGCCTCGGAGCCCTGGCCGGCGAGAACGCCGAGCACTTCGTCTCGAGCCTGGCCATGGCCGCGCGCGCCACGATCCACCTCGAGGTCCTCACCGGCGAGAACGCCCACCACCGTGCCGAGGCCGCCTTCAAGGCCCTGGCCCTCGCCCTGCGCGAGGCCTGCGCCCCCGCCGGACTCTCCGCGACGGGCGCAGCCGAGGCGGCCGCGAGCGCCAAGGGCGCCGTCCTCCTCGAGGAGCTCTCGCCCGAGCTTTTCGCCGAGCGCTCCGCCGCCCTCCGCGCCCGGCCCGCGGGAGGCCGGCGATGAGGGCCGCCCGCGTCGCGGTGGCCGCCACCGGCGTGGCCAACCTCGCCTCGGTCCTCGCGGCCCTGCGCCGCGCCGGGGCCGCGGCCGAGGCCGTCGCGGCGCCGCGGGCCCTGGCCGAGGCCGAGCTCGCCCTCCTCCCCGGGGTCGGGGCCTTCGGCGCCGCGGCCTCGGCCCTCCGCGCCCGCGGCCTGGACGAGGCCTTCCTCGAGCGCTGGAGGGAGGGGCGTCCGAGCCTGGGCATCTGCCTGGGCATGCAGCTCTTCTTCGAGGGCAGCGAGGAGTCGCCCGGCGCTGCCGGCCTGGGGATACTCCCCGGGAAGGCGCGCCGCTTCGGTCCCGGCCTGCCCCTGCCCCAGCTCGGCTGGAACCGCCTCGCCGCCGGCCCCGCCGGCTCGAGGGAGGCGGCCCTCCTCGAGCCGGGCTGGGCCTACTTCGCCAACAGCTACCTGATCGGCGAGGCGCCCGCGGGCTCGATCGCCTATCGCGCCTCCTACGGGGAGGACTTCGTCGCCGCCCTGGAGGCCGGTCCCCTCTCCGATGGCCGGCCGGCCCTGCTTCTATGCCAATGCCACCCCGAGCTCTCGGGAGCCTGGGGCGCCGCCCTGCTCTCGCGCTGGCTCGCCGGCGGGAAAGGAGGCTCGAGATGAGCGGCCTAGCGCTGCGCGTGATCCCCTGCCTCGACATCGACGGCGGGAGGGTGGTCAAGGGAAGGTCCTTCGCGGAGCTGCGCGACGCGGGGGATCCCGTCGAGCTCGCCTCCCGCTACGAGGCGGAGGGAGCCGACGAGCTGGCCATCCTGGACATCTCCGCGACGGTCGAGGGCCGCAAGACCGCCCTCGGGGTCCTCCGATCCATCCGCGAGGCGATCGGCCTGCCCATCGTCGTCGGGGGCGGCATCTCCAGCTTGGCCGACGCCGAACGCCTCCTCGGCGCGGGGGCGGACCGGGTCTCGGTGAACAGCGCCGCCTTCCGGGATCCCGGCCTGATCGGCGAGCTGGCCGCCCGCTTCGGGGTCCAGTGCGTCGTCGTGGCCGTCGACGCGAGGCGGGCAGGCGGGGGCCAGCCCGGCCTGGGGTCCTGGGAGCTCGTCGTCGAGGCGGGCCGGCGGGGCACGGGGCGGGACGCGGTCGGCTGGGCCCGCGAGGCCGCGGATCGCGGGGCGGGGGAGATACTCCTGACGAGCATCGACCGCGACGGCTCGGGCTCGGGCTACGACCTCGAGCTCCTCGCCGCGGTGGCGGCGGCCTGCCCCCTGCCCGTCGTGGCCTCGGGCGGGGCCTCGGAGCCGGGGCACTTCGCCGAGGGGGCCCGCGCGGGCGCCCGGGCCCTCCTGGCAGCGGGGGCCTTCCACCGGGGCGAGCTCTCCATAGGGGAGCTGAAAGCATACTTGAGCCGCGAAGGCTTGGAGGTGAGGACATGATAATACCGAGCATCGACATCATGGGCGGCCAGGCCGTCCAGCTCCGCGGCGGGCGCTATCCGAAACTGGAGCTAGGCGATCCCGAGGCCCTCGCCGCCCGCTACTCCCGGGCGGGCGAGATCGCGGTCGTCGACCTCGACGCCGCCCTCGGGACGGGGTCGAACATCGAGCTAGTCGAGCGCATAACGCGCAAATATCCCTGCAGGGTCGGCGGCGGGATCCGCAGCCTCGAGACGGCCCGGCGCCTCCTCGACGCGGGGGCCCGCTCCGTCATCGTCGGGACGATGGCCGAGCCCGGCTTCCTCTCCCAGCTGCCCCGGGAGCGGGTGGCCGCGGCCCTCGACTCCCGGGACGGGGAGGTCGTGGTCGAGGGCTGGACCAAGGGCACCGGCCGCGGGGTCGAGGAGCGCATGAGGGAGCTCGCGAGCTGCGTCTCGAGCTTCCTGGTCACCTTCGTGGAGGCCGAGGGCTCCCTGGGCGGCATCGACCTCGCCCGCGCGCGCTCCCTCGTCGCCGCCGCGGGCGCGGCCCGCGTCACCTTCGCCGGGGGAGCCTCGAACGCTGCCGAGATCGCCGCCCTCGACGCGGCGGGGGCCGACCTCCAGGTGGGCACGGCCCTCTCGACGGGCAAGCTCGGCCTCGCCGAGGCCTTCGCCGCCCCCCTCTCCTCGGAGCGGCCCGACGGGCTCTGGCCGACCCTCGTCTGCGACGAGGGCGGCCGCGCCCTCGGGCTGGTCTGGTCGGACCTCGAGAGCCTCCGGGCCTCCTTCGAGACGGGGCGCGGGGTCTACCGCTCCCGCTCGCGGGGCCTGTGGAAGAAGGGCGAGAGCTCCGGCGACACCCAGGACCTCGTCCGCGTCGAGGCCGACTGCGACCGCGACTGCCTGCGCTTCACGGTCAGGCAGAACGGCCGCGGCTTCTGCCACCGGGGCACGAGGAGCTGCTTCGGCGAGGGCTCGGGGATCGAGCGGCTCGCGCGCACCATCGAGTCCCGCGCCGCCTCGGCCCCGGCGGGCTCCTACACGCGGCGCCTCCTCGAGGACGCTGCCCTCCTGGGCTCCAAGCTCCGCGAGGAGGCCGACGAGCTCGCCCGGGCCAAGGGAAGCGCCGAGGCGGCGGCCGAGGCGGCCGACGTCCTGTACTTCGCCCTGGCCAAGGCCTTCACGGAGGGAGCCCGCCTCGCGGACATCGAGGCCGAGCTCGACCGCCGCGCCCTCAAGGTGACGCGCCGCGGGGGCGCGCCCAAGCCGGCCTTCGCGGCCTCGCAGGAGGACCTGTCGTGGACCGGGTCGCACTGAGGCGGGTATCGGCCGCCGGCGTCCCCGGCGGCGCCCAGCGCTTCCGCGACCGCGAGGCCGAGGAGGCCGCCGCGCGCATCGTGTCGGACGTGGAGTCGCGCGGCGAGGCGGCCGTGCGCGAATGGGCCTCGCGGCTCGGGGAGCTATCCGAGGGCGAGGAGCTCGTCCTCGGCCGCGGGCGGCTCGAGGCGGCCCTGGCGAGCCTGGGCCGGGAGGAGCGGGGCCTGCTCGAGCGGGCCCGCGGCCGGATCGCGGCCTTCGCCGAAGCCCAGCGCGCCGCGTTGCGCGACACCGAGATCGCCGTTCCCGGCGGCCGGGCCGGGCATCGCTTCATCCCGGTCTCTCGCGCAGGCTGCTACGTGCCCGGCGGCCGCTTCCCCCTTCCCTCGAGCGCCCTCATGACCGCCTGCGCCGCGAAGGCGGCCGGCGTGGCCTCGGTCTGGTGCGCGGGGCCGCGCCCCGCCCCGATCACCCTCGCCGCCGCCGCCCTGGCCGGCGCGGAGGGCTTCGTCGCCGCGGGCGGCGCCCAAGGCATAGCGGCCCTCGCCTTCGGGGCGGGCTGCCCCCCCTGCGAGGTCGTGGTCGGGCCGGGGGGGCGCCACGCCGCGGCCGCGAAGCGCCTCCTGTTCGGCCTCGTCGGGACGGAGGCCCCCGCCGGGCCTTCGGAGCTCCTCGTCGTGGCCGACGAGGGGGCGGACCCGGCCCTCGCCGCGGCCGACCTCCTGGCCCAGGCGGAGCACGATCCCTCGGCCCTCCCCGCCCTGGCCGCCCCGAGCGAGGCCTTCGCGGCCGCCGTCGAGGAGGCCCTCGCCCGGGGCCTCGAGCGGCTGCCGCCGCGCAACGCCGAGGCCGCCCGGGCGGCCCTCGCGGGGGGCTGGATACTCGTCTACGCGAGCCTCGAGGAGGCCGCGGCCGCGGCCGACCGCTTCGCCCCGGAGCACCTGGAGCTCCTCCTCGCGGAGCCCGAGAGCTTCGCCGCGCGCGCGCGCAACGCGGGGGCGGTCTTCCTCGGCGCGGGGGCGGCCGAGGTCATGGGCGACTACGGGGCGGGGCCCAACCATTGCCTCCCCACGGGGGGGGCGGCGCGCTTCGCCGCGGGCCTCTCGGTCCTGAGCTTCCTCAGGGCGAGGACCTGGCTCGAGCTCGAGGAGCCCGCCCAACTCGCCCGGGAGGCCGAGGCCCTCGCCCGGCTCGAGGGCCTCGAGGCCCACGCCCTCGCCGCGGCGGCGAGGCTGGGCTAGCCGCGGCGGCCGCCGGGCCCGGGCGCCCGGGGGCTACGGAGCTCGGCGCCTTTCGAGGAGGGGGGACATCTCGGCGTCGAGGGAGAAGCGCGCGGGCTCGAGGGAGACCAGGCGGGCGCCCTCGCTCGAGCCGCGGCGCCTCAGGAAGAAGCCCAGGAGGGCCTCGGCGCGCGCGGCCGGGGCCCCGGGCTCGAAGCCGAGCTCCGGCGCGAGGGGCGCCACCGGATCGAGGAGGGCGGAGGCCCCGGGGAAGAGGGCCCGCTCCGCGCCCGGGGCGACGAGGCCGACGACGCGGTAGAAGCGGCCTCCGGGCCCCCTTCCCGCGATCGCGGCCGCGAGCCGCAAGGGGCCGCCGAGCTCGATGGACTCCACCGCGACGGCGACCTCGGCCGAGGCCATGGCCAGGGACTGGGCGATCGGGACCGAGTCGCGCTCCGCGAGCTCGAGCTCGCCGCGGAAGCTGCCGCGGGCGCCCGATACAGCGTCGCCCAACGCGCCGTCCTCCGGCCGCAGGACCTCGTAGGGCAGGAGGGAGGCAAGGGGGCCGGGGCCGCCGAACTCGACCCAGCCCGAGAGGCCCGAGCCGAGGACGGCGAGGGCCGCGGCGAGGGCCGCGGCGAGGGGGATCCCCGCGGCCCGCGGCCAGAAGCCCGCGAGGGCCCCGAGGCCGAGGACCGAGGCCGTCCAGTAGGCGAGCTCCGGGTCGGCGAGGCTCGCCTTGGAGGGATAGACGAGGAGGGCGGCCGCCGGGAGGAGGGCCAGGGCGGCGAAGGCCAGGGCCCGGGCCGACCTCGCGGGGCCGCGCGCACGGGCCGGGCCGCTGCCGAGGAAGCGGGAGGCCCAGCGCAGGGCCTGGCCGAGGGCGAGCCCGAGGAAGAGGGCGGCGAGCGCCGACCAGAGATAGGGATCGCCCATCGCGCCGCCCATCGAGTCCCTAGAGCCCGTACAGCGCCGCGTACTTCGCGCGCAGGTAGCGCGTGAAGTGCCCGGGGTCGAGGGGGGAGCCGGTCGCGCGCTCGACGAGCTCGCCGGGGAGGCAGGCGGCCCCGGAAGCGTGCACCTTCGAGCGGAGCCAGGCGAGGAGCTCGGCCGTGTCCGCTCCCTCGATCCTTGCCTCGATGCCGGGGAGCTCGGCCAGCATCGCGTCCCAGAGCTGGGAGGCGTAGAGGTTGCCCAGCGCGTAGCTCGGGAAGTAGCCGAAGAGCCCGGCCGACCAGTGCACGTCCTGGAGGCAGCCGCGGGCGTCGTCGGGGGGGGCGAGGTCGAGGAGCTCGCGCATCTTGGCGTTCCAGGCCCCGGGGAGCTCCGCGACCTGGAGGGAGCCGGAGAGGAGGGCGGACTCGAGCTCGAAGCGGAGGATGACGTGGAGGCCGTAGCTGACCTCGTCCGCCTCTACGCGGATGAGGGAGGGCTCGACCTTGTTGATCGCCCGGAGGAAGGCCTCGAGGCCCACGCCCTCGAGGGCCGGGCCGGCGAGCTCGGCGAGGCGGGTGTAGCGCGAGCTCCAGAAGGCGCTCGAGCGCCCGACCAGGTTCTCCCAGAGGCGGGACTGGGACTCGTGGATGGCCATCGAGGAGGCTTCCGAGAGGCTCGTGCGCGAGTAGCCGGGTCCGGGGGCGATGCCGAGCTCGTACAACGCGTGCCCCGCCTCGTGCATGGTCGAGAACATCCCGGAGGCGAAGGCCTCGGGCAGGAAGCGGGTCGTGATGCGGACGTCGTCGGAGCCGAGGGTGCTGGTGAAGGGATGGGCCACGGTGTCGAGCCTGCCGCGGCCGCGGTCGTAGGCGAGCTCGCCCATGAGCCACTCGGATATGGCCGCCTGCCTGCCCTCGGGGCAGGGCCGCTTGACGACGGAGTCGTCGACCTGGGGCCTGCCGCGGATCCGGTCGAGGAGGGAGGCGAGCTCGGCTCGGAGGGCGGAGAAGACGGCCCCGACCGAGGCCTCGTCGTTCCCCGGCTCGTAGAGGTCGAGGAGGACGTCGTAGGGCTTGCGGCCGGGGCCGAGGCAGGCGGCCTTGCTCCGCTGGAGGGACACCATCCGCTCGAGGCTGGGGCGGAAGCGGGCGAAGTCGCTCGCGGCCCTCGCCTCGACCCAGGCGGCCTGCCCGAGGCTCGCCGCGCGGGCGAGCTCGGTCACGAGCTCGCCGGGGAGCTTGGTCTCCCGGTCGTAGGCGCGGCGGAGGACGCGGAGGTAGGCCCGCTCGAGGGGCTCGAGGGAGGGGTCGCCGAGTGGGTTCTCGGCGCTCGAGCCGAGGGCCCCGAGGAGGCTCCCGATCTCGGGGGAGACGGCCTTCTCGTGGGCCAGGCCCTCGAGGTAGGCGATCTGCTCGGCCCGCTCGCCGATGGCCATGGGGGGCATGTAGGTCTCCTGGTCCCAGCCCAGGACGGCCCCCATATGGGCGAGGAGCTTGACCTCGCGGTCGAGCTCGACGAGCCGCTCGATTTCCTTGCGCATACGCCTTCCTTCCCCGGGGCCGCGCCGCGGAGCGAGGTCGATCCTACACCGGCTCGCCGCCCGCGGCAAGGCGCGGCCGCCCCGAGGAGGCGAGAGCCCGAGCCTCGTGTCGCCCAACGTCGATCTCGAGGCCCGCGGAGGCCCAGCCGCGCGCGCTCGTCGCCGGGCGGCGCGGCGGTTATATCGACCTAACCCGGCCTTGCGCTCCGTGCTTTACCGCGTCCCGGGAAGCTCAGGATCGGGGATTATTACAATATATTTTTATCTTGACACTTTTTTGTGATATCTCCATACTCCTGCCCGACGGCGGAGGAGCCAGCGGCCCCGACCCCGTCGTCCCCGATCCGGACGGGGATTCGCCAGCGCTAGGGAGACCAGCCATGAGCATAGTCCTTGCCCTCCTCGCCGCCATCGCCCTCGTGAACGGGATCTACGCGGTCCGCCTCGCCATGGACCTCGTCAAGCACCGCAAGGAGGCCGGGGCCGAACCCGGCAATCCGATCCTCCTCGCCCTCTGGGGAACGGCCGTCTTCTTCCTCTCGACCTTCGGCATCTCCGACTTCGCCCTCTCCACGGTCGCCTACCGCGCCCGCAAGCTCGTCGACGACAAGACCCTCCCGGGCACCCTCAACACCCAGTGCGTCCTTCCCGTCGCGGTCATGGCCCTGGCCTACATCTCCGCCATCTCCGTCGACCCCCTGACCCTCATCGTCTGCATCCTCGCCCAGATGGCCGGCGCCTTCCTCGGGCCCCGCTTCGTCGTCAAGCTCCCCGCCAAGGCCATCCGCGTCTTCATGGGCGTCGGCCTCCTCGTCGCCACCTTCTTCATCCTCGCCGGCAAGTTCCACCTCATCGCCTCCGGCGGCGAGGCCACCGGCCTCGCGGGCGGCAAGCTCGCCATCGCCGCCCTCCTCCTCTTCGTCTTCGGCGCCCTCAACAACATCGGCATCGGCTCCTACGCCCCCACGATGGCCGCGGTCTACGCCCTCGGCATCAGCCCCGCCGTCGCCTTCCCCATCATGATGGGCGCCTGCACCTTCTCCGTGCCCATGGGCTCCCTCGAGTTCGTCCGCCTCGGGAGCTACGGCCGCAAGATCACCTTCTTCTCGAGCGTCTTCGGCATCGCCGGCGTCCTCGCCGCGGTCTTCATCGTGAAGAGCCTCAACGTCGCCGCCCTCCAGTGGGTCATCGCCGCGGTAATCCTCTACTCCGGCGCCTCCATGCTCGTCTCCGAGTTCCTGAGGAAGGGCACGGCCGCCAAGGCGGGGGCCTAAGGCCATGCTCGTACTGTCTGCCGCCGACATCGCCCGCGTCTTCACGGTGCGCGACGCGATCGAGGCGGACAAGAAGGCCTTCGTCATGCAGGCGCGCGGCGAATGCGTCGTGCCCCTGCGGATCAACTTCGACGTCGAGGGCTCGGGGGGCGGGCAGAGCCTGTACATGCCCGCCCACGTCAAGGGCTACCCGGCCCCCGGCGGCGCGACGGGGGTCAAGATCGTCTCGGTCTACCCCGGCAACGCGGCCAAGGGCCTGCCGGTCGTGCCGGCGACCATGGTCCTCGTCGACGAGGAGACGGGCCTCGTCGAGGCCCTCCTCGACGGGACCGAGCTCACCCGCCTGCGCACCGGCGCCCTCTCGGGGGCGGCCACCGAGGTGCTCGCCCGGGAGGACGCCCGCGTAGGCGCGCTGTTCGGCACCGGGGGCCAGGCGGCCTCCCAGCTCGCCGCCATCCTCGAAGCGCGCCCGCTCGCCGAGGTCCGCGTCCACGACCTGGATCCCGGCCGCAGGGAGGCCTTCATACGGGCCCGCCGGGCCGAATGCGAGGCGCGGGGCTGCCGCCTCGTCGCGGCCGCGAGCGCCGACGCCGCCATCGAGGGCGCCGACGTGATCGTCACCGTGACCACCTCGGCGAAGCCCGTCTTCGACGGCTCGAGGGTCGCGGCCGGGGCCCACGTCAACGGCATCGGCTCCTACACGCCGGACAAGGCCGAGCTCGATCCCGCCCTCCTCGTGCGCGCCGACCGGGTCTTCGTGGACAACCTCGCGGCCGTCCTCGCCGAGGCGGGGGACCTGGTCATGCCGATCAAGGCGGGGAGCTTCGGGCCCGAGCGGGTGGCCGGCGAGCTCGGCTCCGTCCTCGACGGCTCCCTGCCGGGGCGCAGCTCCGGCAAGGAGATCACCGTCTTCAAGTCGGTCGGCTTCGCCGCCCTCGACGTCGTCGCGGCGCGGGAGATCGTGACCCGGGCCCGCGAGGCGGGCGTGGGCCGGAAGATTGACAGCTGATCGCGGCAGCGTATAGCCTTTGACCGCCCCGTCCCGGCCCCCTCGAGGCAGCCCGCCTCCGAGGGGGCCGGGACGGCGGCGGAAAGGCTGCGATCCAATGAAGGAAAAGCCGGGACGGCGCTGCCATCCCCTCCTCGAGCCCCTCGTCGGGGTCGCCAAGGCCCTCGGCGCCATGCTCGGGCCCGACTACGAGGTCGTCCTCCACGACACCTCCCGGGGCGCCCACTCCATCGTGGAGATCTGCAACGGGGAGCTCACGGGACGGACCAAGGAGGCGCCCTTGACCGACTTCGGCGAGTTCCTCCTGGACTCCCCCGAGTACGAGGGGGTCGACCACGTCGCGAACTACCCCTCGGTGGCCCCCGACGGCAGGCCCATGCGCTCGAGCGTGGCCATCGTCCGCGGCGCCGGGGGCGAGGTGATCGGCTTCCTGTGCATCAACTACGACCTCACCCGGGCGGCCATGCTCAAGGACCTCGCGGACTTCCTCACCTCGGTGCGGCCCCTGGCCTCGCCCTGCCTGGGAGCCGAGAAGATCCAGGCCAAGCCCGAGGGACACATGCGCGGCCTCCTCGAGGAGGCCAAGCGCTCCCGGGGCGGGGCCCCCCTGCGCCTGGCGAGCAAGCAGGAGCGGCTCGACTTCCTCGAGCGCCTCGACGAGGCGGGCTTCTTCTCCATCAAAGGCTCGATGGAGGCGGTCTGCGCCGAGCTGGGCAAGAGCCCCTATACCATCTACGGCGACCTGCGTTCCCTGCGCGACCTCAGGAGCAGACGTAGCCCCTGAGCAGCTCCTCCAGGGCGTCGATGGAGCCGCGGTTACGATCGGCGAGCTCGGCGACGGCCTGCGAGGCCTCGGCTATCTCGACCTTGCTGGCGGAGATCCCCTGGGCCGCCTCCCGGAGTATCAGGGTCGCCCGCTGCAGCTCGCCCATCTCGGCGCCGATGGCCTGGGAGCCCTCGCGGAGCTCCGCCGAGCCGGAGCGCACCCTGATCGACACGTCCTTGATGGAGGCGAGAGCCTCGAGCACCTGCCGCGAGCCTTCCCGCTGCTCCTCGAGCGCCTCGTTGATCTCGCCTTCGAGGGCGCTGACGCTCCCTATGAGCTCCCTCACCGCGGCGAAGGAGTCGCGGGCCGCGACGGCCCCGCCGACGACCTCGTCGATGCTCTTCCGGATGGCGGAGATATCCTTGGATATCTCCTTCGACTGCAGGGCCGCGTTCTCGGCCAGGTTCCTGATCTCGTCGGCCACGACCGCGAAGCCCTTGCCCGCCTCGCCGGCGTGAGCCGACTCGATGGCGGCGTTCATGGCCAGGAGGTTGGTCTTCGCGGCTATCGACGAGACCGCGCCGTTGGCCTCGCTGAGGCTCGCCGATTGCTCGGCGATGTCCAGCACGAGCTCGTTCACGCGCTCCAGCTTCGCGCCGCCGTCGTCGGAAGCGGCCTGGAGCCGCTCGAAGCTCTCGCTGAGGCGGCCGACGTTCGTGGTCACGCTCTGGATGTTCCCGACCATCTCCTCGACGGAGGCCGAGGATGAGGCCACGCCCCCCGTCTGCGCCTCGATCTGCCGGTCGAGGCTCTCGATGACCTTGTTCATCTGCGTCACGGTGGCCGCCGTCTCCTCGACCCCGGCTCCCTGCGTGGCCACCTGCCCCGCGACAGAGTCGATGCCGAGGCCGATCCGGGCGACGGCGGCCTTGGTGCGCTCGAGGCTCGCGGCGAGGCTTCCGCCGGTCCGGCCGAGCTCGTCCGCGGCGCCACGGATGGTCTTCATCCCCCCGTTGAGGCCGGCTGTCATCGCGTCCAGCGCGCGGACAAGGTCGCCGACCTCGTCGACGCGCCGCGCGTGGCCGGGATCGGCCGCCGCCGTGAGGTCGCCCTTGGCGATCGCCGCGGCCTGGGCGGCGGCGAGATCGAGGGGCCTCGCGATGGAGCCCGCCATGGCCACGCCCAGGAAGATCGAGAGGGCCACGCCGGCGACGACGAGGGCCAGGAGCACGAGGGAGGATCGGCGGGCGACGGAGCCGCTCGCGGCGGCCACCTCCGAGGCCAGGCCCTCGTAGTCCGCGACGATGCCGTCCATCGCGGCGCGGATCTTGCCGCCCTTCTCGCCGAGGAGGCCGTACATGAAGTCGATCTCGCTCCTCGAGCGCTGGGCTCCGCCCGCCTCCATGGCCAGGAAGGCGTAGAAGTCGCCCCAGACCTGCTTGAACTCGCCGAGCTTGTCGCGGAGCTCCCCCTCCGGGGTCGCCTCGAGGAGGGCGGAGGACTCCGCCTCGATCGCCTTCGACATCTCCTCGAAGGCGGCCTCGCGCTCCGCCAGCGCCTGGCCCTCGAGGAGGAGGAGGTCGCGGGCGTAGACCTCGACGCCGAGGACGGCGGTATAGAGGGTGATGACCCGCTTGAGGGGGGTCGTCGTCTCCTCGATGACGCGGGCCGTCTGCGCGGCGAGGATGGCCATGTAGCGCATGCCCATGCCGCCCATGGCCGCGCCGATGGCCGCGACGAGGAGGAAGGCGAGAATCAGCTTGGCACGTATCCGGAGTCCTTTTCGCATGTCTATCCCCTAATTCCCTTGGCGCGCGGAGAATCTCCCCCTCACCCTCAGCAGGAGCAGCGAGGTCCGGGCCGCGTCCATATAGACCGAGTTGACCGCCACCCGGCGGAGCCGGCCGGAGCCGAGGGCCTCGCCCGTGTTCGGGTTGGCGTCGAAGTGGGGGAAGTTTGAGCTCGAGACGTCGAGCCTGATGCGGTGCCCCCGCGCGAAGAGATTGCTGGTCGGGAAGGCCTCGACGCGGATCCGGTACGCCTCGCCGGGCCGCATCTCCGCGGGACGCTCCCACGACTCCCGGTAGCGCGCCCTAAGGATGCCGTCGCAGAGGTTCATGGCGAAGCCCCGCGGGTAGTCGGCGCTCGGCGGATGGAGGTCGATAAGCTTGATGGTGAAATCGCTGTCCGGGCAATCGGAGGAGACCCAGAGGAGGGCGCTCACCGGGCCCGTGACCTCGAGATCATCGTCGAGGATGCCGGTCTCGAAGACGAGGACGTCGGGCCGGGAGGACAGGGGGAGGAAGGGGGCCGAGCAGCCGAAGAAGCGGGGATCCTCGACCTGATCGAAGGCGCCGCCCCGCATCACCGGCTCCCCCGAGGTGATGGAGCCCCCGATGGAGGGGACGGGCCGCTCCGGGTCGTAGGCGTAGCGTAGGGGAGGCGCGCCGGGCGGGGGGGCGGACTCGCCCAGGCTCCCGTCGCCGCCGAGGTAGAGCGCCAGCTCGCGGCTGTCGGGGGGCGGCCAATCCTCCGCGGAGAGCCAGGTCCCTCCCTGCTCGAGCCGGCCCGCGGCGTTCCGGGTCCCCCGCCCCCCTCCCATGCGGAAGTAGCGGACGCGGGGCTCGGAATCTACCCCGTTGTCGATGCCCTTGAGCCAGCGGTCGAACCAGCGGAGCCTGAGCTCGAGGAAGCCCTCGGCGAGGCTGCCCTCGATCGTCGCGCCTGGGCCGAAGTCCACGTCGCCGGCCCAGCTGAGGCAGCGGTCGCCGTGGGTCCAGGGGCCGAGGATGAGGCTCACCGGGCCGCGCTTGCGCCGGGACAGGCCGAGGTAGTTCTCCGTCGCGGTGCGCGGGTAGGGATCGTACCAGCTCGAAAGGTGGACCATGGGGACGTCGGCGAAGCGGTCGTAGTATTCCTTCGCGCAGATCCCGAGGCGCTTCCAATAGCCGCCGTAATCCGCGTTGCCCCACTGCTCGAAGAGGTAATCCTCGTAGTCCGGCGCCCAGCGCAGGGGTGAGCTTCCCTTCCGCCAGGGCATCCGCGCGAACCAGGCGCGCATATCCTCGGCCTCGAGGGCGGCGGCGGCCCGGGCGTCCCCCCGCGCGGCGGCCTCCAGCGCGGCCTGGCGATGCGCCCAGGTCGCCTGCTTGAGCTCGAAGGCCCCTCCCTGGCGGATGCCGCCCTGGTAGGCGTCGGAGAAGCCGCCCGAGTCGACGAACATGGCCGCGAGGCCGGGGGGGTCGAGGCAGGCGGCCGCGACCTGGGCGTGGGCCGCGTAGGACAGGCCCATCGTGCCGATCTTGCCGTCGCACCAGGCCTGGCCCCGTATCCACGCTATCGCGTCGTAGCCGTCCTCGCCCTCGGAGAGGTACTTCTCGAAGCGGCCCTCGGAGCGATGCGTCCCGCGGCAGTCCTGGTAGACGAGTGCGTAGCCGCGCGAGACGAAGAAGCGGGCCACCTCGGCCCTGCCCAGGGGCTTCGGCTCCGAGACGCTGCGCTCGGAGCGGGAGGGCGAGGTCTTGTCGTAGGGAGTCCGCTCGAGGATGACGGGGAAGGCCCCGTCCGCCGCTCGGCCCCCGCGGGCGGGAAGGTAGACGTCGGTCGCGAGGCGGACTCCGTCCCGCATGGCGACCATGACGTCGCTCTCCAGGAGCATATCGAAGGCCATATCGCTCTCCATGGGACCGCCTCGCTCGGGAAGGCTAGGAGGACTCGCCGAGGAAGCAGGCGCAGCGCCTGCCCGGGGCGACCTCGCGAAGGGCCGGGACCTCGTCGGAGCAGCGCCTCATCGCGCTCGGGCAGCGGGCGTGGAAATGGCAGCCCGGAGGCGGGTCGAGGGGCGAGGGTATCTCGCCGCTCAAGGGGGCGTACTCGGCCCTCCGATCCTCGATGCTCGGCACCTGCTTGAGGAGGGCCTTCGTATAGGGATGGCAGGGCGAGGCGAAGAGCTCGGCCGCCGGGGCTTCCTCCACGAGGCGGCCGAGGTACATGACCATGACGCGGTCGGAGATATGCTTGACCACGCCGATCGAGTGGCTGACGAAGAGGTAGCCGAGGTCGAGCTCGTCGCGCAGGCGCATGAAGAGGTTGAGTATCTGGGCCTGGATGGAGACGTCGAGGGAGGCGACCGCCTCGTCGGCGACGACGAGCTCGGGGTCGACGGCGAGGGCCCGGGCTATGCCCACGCGCTGCCGCTGGCCGCCCGAGAATTGGTGCGGGTAGCGGTCCATGAAGGCCGGGTCGAGGCCGCAACGGGCCATGACCCCTGACACCAGCTCCTCCGCTCCGGCGCGGTCGACCAGGCCGTGGACAAGGGGCGCCTCGCCGATGATATCGCGCACCTTCAGCCGGGGGTTGAGGGAGGCGTAGGGATCCTGGAAGATCATCTGCGCCTTGAGCGCCCGCCGGCGCTCCTCCCGGGTCCGGGCGGCCGAAAGATCCGTCCCGCGAAAGGTCACCTTCCCCGCGGTCGGGGCGACGAGGCCCACGGCCATCCTGCCCAGGGTCGACTTCCCGCAGCCCGACTCGCCGACCAGCCCGACGACCTCGCCCTTGGCGATGCGGAAGCCGACGCCGTCGACGGCCCGGACCCGCTTCTCGTCGACCCTGGCCCCGAGCCGCCGCGCGGCGCGCTCGACCGCGTCGAGGCGCCGCGCGAAGACCTTGGTCAGGCCCTCGGCGACGAGTATGGGCTCGCCGCGGACGGCGTGGACCGGCTCAGTCATTGGTATGCCTCCCCTCGTAGGGATGGAAGCAGCGGTGGGTCCTGCCCCCGCCTACGTCGAACTCGGGCGGCGTCGAGAGGCACGCGCCGTCGGCGCGGTCGCAGCGCTCCCGGAAGGCGCAGCCCTCCCCGAGCCCGACGAGGGAGGGCGTCATGCCAGGTATCTGGTAGAGGCTCCCGCCTCGCCGCGAATTCGCGGGCACGGAGCGGATGAGTCCCCGCGTGTAGGGGTGCGCGGGGCGCTCGAGCAGCTCGCCTACCGGGCCGCGCTCGACGATGCGGCCCGCGTACATGACCGCGATCTGGTCCGCGAGGCCGGCCACGACGGAGAGGTCGTGGCTGATCCAGATGAGGGACGTGCCGCTCCCCGAGCAGAGCGAGCGCATCTCGTGGAGGATCTGCGCCTGGATCGTGACGTCTAGGGCCGTGGTCGGCTCGTCGGCGATGATGAGGTCGGGCCGGTTGAGGAGGGCGATCGCGATGCAGACCCGCTGCCGCATCCCCCCCGAGAACTGGTGCGGATAGGCCGAGAGGCGCTCCTCGGCCGCGGGGATGCCCACGCGCCCGAGGGCCGCGACGCAGCGTCGCCTGGCCTCGGCCCGGGAGACCCGGCCGTGGGCCTGGATCGCCTCGACCATCTGCGTCTCGACCTTGAGCACGGGGTTGAGGGTCATGAGGGGATCCTGGAAGACGGCGGCGATCCGCGAGCCGCGGAGCTCGCGCCTCTGCTCGGGGGACTTCGCCGCCAGGTCCTCCCCTTTGAAGAGGATCCTGCCGCCGACGACCCGTCCGGGCTCGTCGACCAGGCCCAGCACGGAGTAGCCCGTCACGCTCTTCCCCGAGCCCGACTCGCCGACGAGCCCCATGATCTCCCCCGGCTCGACGGAGAAGGATACGCCGTCGACGGCCTTGACGAGGCCGGCCTTCGTGAAGAACTGCGTGGAGAGATCCTCCACGCGGAGGGTTGGCGCGCTCATCGCTTGAGCCTCGGGTTGAGGACGTCGCGGAGCCGGTCGCCCATCACGTTGATCGCGATGATGGCGACGACGAGGGCGACGCCCGGGTAGAAGCTGATCCAGTACTTCCCCGACAGGAGGAAGCGGAACCCGTTCGAGATGAGGAGCCCCAGGGAGGGCTCGGTGATCGGCAGGCCGATGCCCAGGAAGCTCAAGGTCGACTCCGTGGAGATGGCCCGCGCGACCATGGTGGTCGCGATGACGATGAGCGAGGGCAGGGTGTTCGGGAGGATGTGGATGAAGACGATCCGCGCGTCGCTCAGCCTCAGGGCGCGGGCCGCCTCGACGTACTCCCGGTTCCGCTCGGCGAGGGCGCTGCCGCGGGCGGAGCGCGCGAAGTAGGCCCAGTGCACGATGACGAGGGCGAGGGTGATCTTGCTTATTCCCTGGCCCAGGACCACGAGGAGGACGAGGGCGATGAGGAGGGCGGGGAAGCTGAGCTGCAGGTCCACGACCCTCATGAGGATGGCGTCGAAGCGGCCGCCCCGGTACGCGGCGAGGATGCCGAGCGAGGCGCCGACGGCGAAGGCGATGACCGTGCTCATGATGCCCACCGAGAGGCTGATCCGGAGCCCGTAGAGGATGGCCGAGAGCATGTCGCGGCCCTGCTCGTCGGTGCCGAGCGCGTAGGCTCGGCCCGACGCGCCCTCCTCCATCGGGGCGAGGACGCTGTCCATGAGGTCCAGCTTCGCGAGGTCGTAGGGGTCCTGCGGCGAGATCCAGCTCGCGAGCAGGGCCGCGAGGATCACGAGGAGGGTGACGGCGAAGGCCGCCACCGCGCTCGGGCTCTCCCAGTACTCGGCCATGGCCCTGCCGAAGGGCCTTTCTCGGAAACGCGGGCGGCGGAGCGCGGCCGCGGGCCGCGTCCCGTGGCTTGAGCTCATCGCTGCGCCTCCAGATCCACCCGGGGATCGAGGACCGAGTACAGGATGTCCACGACGAGGTTGATCGCGATGAACATGACGACGATCAGGAGGAGGTATGCCACGATCACGGGGCGGTCGAGGACGTTGATGCTGTCGATGACGAGCTTGCCCATGCCCGGCCAGGCGAAGATGGTCTCCGTCACCACCGCGAAGGCGATGGTCCGGCCGAACTCGAGGCCCAGGACCGTCGTGATAGGCACGAGGACGTTCTTGAGCACGTGCACGAAGACGATCCTCCAAGGGCGCAGCCCCTTGGCCCGCGCGTACTTGACGTAGTCGCTCATGACGACCTCCTGCGTGCCCGCCCGCGCCAGCCTGATGATGAGGGAGAGCTTGAAGAAGGCCAGGTTGATCGCGGGCAGGAGCATGTGCTTGAGCCCGTCCCAGGTCAGGAAGCTCACGGGGACGCCGAGGAGCTCGACGGTGGCCCCGCGGCCGGAAGAGGGAAGCCAACCGAGCCGGACGGAGAAGACCATCACCATCATGAGGCCCAGCCAGAAGGTCGGCACCGAGAAGCCGAAGGCCGAGACGCCGAGGATGAGCTTGCTCGAGGCGGCGTCCGGATGGAGGCCGGCGTAGAGGCCCAGGGGTATCCCGACGAGGACCGTGAGGAGGAGCGCGGCGAAGGCCAGCTCGAGAGTCGCGGGCACGCGTTGGGCGATGAGCGAGAGCGTCGGCTCGTCGAACCGGAACGAGCGCCCCAGGTCGCCTCGCGCCGCGTTGGCGAGGAAACGCCCGTACTGCTCGTAGAGCGGCCGGTCCAGGCCGAAGTGCTCGACGATCGCCTGGCGCTCCGCCTCCGTGGCGTCGGGATGGACGAGGGTGTTGATGGGGTCGCCGATGGCGAAGACCCCGAGGAATACCAGCATCGACATGACGAGCACGAGGGCGATGCTCTGCAGGAGCCGCCTGGCGATGAATACGGACATACCGGCTTCGGTCCCTTCTCGGCGAATGAGCCGCGGCCGGCCCGTCGGGGCCGGCCGGCGGACCGCCTATTTGACGATCGCCACGTCCCGCGCGAGGGTCATCTCGTCCATGCGGGGCACGTAGGTCAGGCCCTTGCGCATGGCCCAGGTCGTGGTCTGGAAATACAGGGGGATGATGCCGCGGTCCTTGCCGACGGCGATGCGGACGGCGTCCTGGAGGTCCTTCTCGCGCCTCTTCTCGTCGCTCGCGGCGGCGGCCGACTGGATCAGCTTGTCGAAGGCGGGGTTCGAGTAGCGGCCGCGGTTATTCGCGCCCATCCCCGTCGCCTTGTCGAAGGTGGCGAGCACGGCCGTCATGCCGCGCGCCGCGTCGCCCGTCGTGTTGCCGAAGCCCATGAGGAAGATGCTGTACTCGAGGTTCGTCGCTGCGGTGCTGAACACGCTGTACGGGAGGGCCTGGACCTTGATGTCGATGCCTATCCTCGCGAAGAACTGGCCGATGGTCTGGGTGACCTGCTCGTCGTTGAGGTAGCGGTCGTTGGGCCCGTGGATGGTCATCGAGAAGCCCTCGGGATAGCCCGCCTCCGCGAGGAGCTTCTTGGCGCGCTCGGGATCATAGGCGTCGGGCTTGAGCTCGGGGGCCCAGCCGACCATGCCCTCGGGGACGAACTGCCCCGCGGGGACGGCGGCCCCGCCGAGGACCCGCTGGACGAGGGCCGCGCGGTTGATCGACAGGGAGAGGGCCTCGCGGACCCGGGGATCCTTGAGGGGGTTCTTGGCGAGGACGGAGCCGTCCTTGGCGCGGACGAAGGGAGTGGCGTCGCGGTTGGAGTCCATGTGGATGTACATCATGGTCGCGGCGGGGACGCTGAGCACGGAGATGCGGGCGTCCTTCCGCAGGCGCTCCTGGTCCACGGGCGAGACCTGGTCTATGATGTCGACGTCGCCGGCGAGGAGGGCGGCCACGCGGGAGGGATCGTTGGTGATGGGCCTGAAGATGACCTTGTCGAAGGCCGGCTTCCTGCCCCAATAGCCGCGGTTGCGCTCGAGGACGAGACGGTCGCCGCGGACCCATTCCACGAACTTGAAGGGGCCGGTGCCGACGACGTACTTGCCCTTGTTGAAGTCCTCGACCGTCGCGTCGGAGGGGGTGTCCCTGGGCAGCACGTAGATGAAGGAGAGGTCGAGGGGGAACTGGGGCGAAGGCGACTTGAGGGTGAACCGCACGGTGAGGGGATCGACCGCGACGCAGTCCTTGATGGCGGCCACGTTCCGCTTGTAGCTCGAGGGGGACTCGGGCAGGCGGGGGATCCTGTTCACGCTGTACACGACGTCGGCGGAGCCGAAGTCCTTGCCGTCGTGGAACTTGACGCCGGGGCGGAGCTTGATCTCCCAGGTGAGGGGATCGACCTGGGTCCACGAGAGGGCAAGGGAGGGCTCGGGCTGGAGGTTCTTGTCCCTCCCTATGATCGTGTCGAACAGCTGCTGCGACGCCTGCTGGGTCGCCCCGGTGGTCGAGAACTGCGGATCGAGGGAGGCGGGCTCGGTCGCGAGGCCGACCTTGAGCGTCGCCTGGGCCCCGAGGGCAGAGCCGAGGAGCGAGAGGGCCGCGGCAAGGAAGAGCGGCGCCCGTCCCGGCGCGAGCGAACAGCGGGTATTCTTCATCATAGCCTCCCCGAGCCGCGGGCCTGCACGCCCGTCTCCGGCTCTGCCGTACGAGTTTAGTGACCCGGGGTCGGAAGTATGTAGGACCTGCTTGATTTCGTGAGTAGGATTCAGGCCTACACGCCCTGGTCCTGGCCGGCGAGGCCGTGCTTGAAGGCGTAGCAGATGAGCTGGTTGTTGTTCTCCATACCCATCTTCTCGAGCATCCTCGTCCGGTAGGTGGAGACGGTCTTGACGCTGAGGCTGCAGAGCCGGGCGATCTCGCCGACGCTCCTGCCCGAGGCCAGCAGCCTGAGTATCTGGAATTCGCGGTCCGAGAGCCTCGCGTGGGGCTCCTCCCGGTCCTCGACGATCGTGTCGACGACCAGATCCCTGGCCCTCTGGCTCAGGTAGCGGTGGCCCTCCGCCACCGTCTTGACCGCCTCCAGGAGCTCCGCCGGGTCGACCGCCTTGTTGATGCAGCCCGAGGCGCCGAGCTTGAAGGCCCTGACCGCGTACTGCTCCTCGGGGAGGATGGAGAGGACGAGGATATGGAGGCCGGCGTCCCTCGCGCGGAGCTCCTTGATCAGGTCGAGGCCGTCCATGCCCGGCATCGAAAAATCCAGTATGACGAGGTCGTAGCGGGAGGCGCTCGCGAGCTCGAGCGCCTCCCGGCCCTCGCCGGCCTCGTCGACGCTCTTTACGGGCAAATGCTCCTCGAGGAGCTGCCGGAGCCCCTTTCGCACGAGGAAATGGTCGTCGGCGATCAGGATCCTCAGCATCCCCTCCTCCTCCCCTTCCTCCGCCCCGCCCCCCCCGCTGCCCCGGGGGCGCTCGCCAGCCTCAGCCGTGCCTCGACCCTCGCCCCCTTGCCCGGCTCGCCGCCTATCTCCAGCGAGCCGCCGAAGGCGGCGCAGCGCTCCCTCATCCCGATGAGGCCGAAGGAGTCGGCCCGATCGGCGCTCCCCGGCGGGATGCCCTCCCCGTCGTCCTCGACCTCGAGGACGGCCATGTCGCCCTCCCGGCGGACCTTGACGATCGCGACGCTCGCTTTCGAGTGCCGCATGACGTTTCCGAGCATTTCCTGGAGGATGCGGAACAAGGCCGTCGCGGCCTCGCCGCGGATGGGCTCGCCCTCCCACTCGTCCCGGACCTCGACGCGCATACCCTCGGGTAGGGGGAGGTCCCGGACGTACCAGCCGAGGGCGTCGGAGAAGCCGAGCAGGTCCAGCGCCGCAGGCCGCAGGCGCGTGGCGAGGGACTTGACCGCGGCCATGGCCTCGGCGATGGTCAGCTGCATCTCCTTGACCTTGGCGACCCGCTCCGGCTCCTCGGAGCCCTGGTGGGAGGCCAGCCAGAAGGCGCGGAAGCTAAGTATAGTGAGGTGCTGGCCGATGGTGTCGTGGGCCTCGCGCGCCGCCCTCCGCCGCTCCTCCTCGCGGGCCGCCTCGATGTGCCTCGTCAGGTTGGACAGGAGGTCGGCGCGCCTGCGGAGGGCCCTCGTACGGAGGGCGATGCCCATGGCGAGGGCCGCCGCGAGGGCGCAGGCCGCGAGGGACCTGAACCACCAGGTGTCCCAGAAGGGATGCTCCACGACGATCGAGAGGGAGGCGCCGTAATCGTTCCAGACCCCGTTGCCGTTGGCGCCTTTCGCCCTGAGCATGTAGCTCCCAGGCGGCAAGGGGGCGATGTATCCCGAGCCCGTCCCCCCGAGGGAGACCCAGCTCGATTGCAGGCCCTCGAGCTTCATCGCGTAGCGGTTGCGCGTGGGGGCAGTATAGTCGGTCACGGCGATCCGGAAGGACAAGCCGCGATTGTCATGGCCCAATACCAAGGAGCGGCCGTCCTCGGACCAGGAGAGGGGCTCCTCGCCTCCGGCCGCCTGGATACGCGTGATAGCCACCCCCGGCGAGGGTGCGTAGCGGGGGATCAGGAGGGGATCGAAGCGGAGCAGCCCCTCGGCGCCCCCGACGCTCAGGATCCCGGCGCGGGACAGGGAAAGCGAGCCCGGCCCGAGCTTCCCGACCGAGAGCCCGTCCTCCTCGCCGATCAGGTAGCAGGAGCAGCGCTCCCGGTCGTAGGCGCTCAGGCCCGACGATGAGGCTATCCAGAGTACCCCGCTCCTATCCTCCGCGAGGCCGTAGATCATTGGTCCAACGGTCTCCCCGCCCGTCTCCGCCCCCTGGCCGACCTTCCCCGTATCGGGGTCGACGCGCAGCAAGCCATCGGACGCCGTCCCAGCCCAGAGCCGGCCGGAGCGATCCTCGGAAACGCAGGTGACGAAGGACTCTGACAGGGGACGGCCCGAGTCGAGCTCGGCCTCGAACGCCGTCGGACGGTCGGAGCCGGGGCCGAGCCACGCGAGGCCCCCCTCCGAATAGCCGATCCAGAGCCGTCCCCGCGAATCGAGGGCGAGGCAGTTGACGCTCCGCCCCGAACGGCCATCGGCCCCGTAGCCGGGAACGGCCGAGAAGCTCTCGAGCCGAGGATCGAAGCGCTGGAGCCCCCCTCCCATGGTGCCGACCCAGAGCCCGCCATCCTCCGAAGGGCAGAGCGCCGAGACCGAATAGGGGACGAAGCCCTCCGCCCCGCCGCGTCGATAGATCGCCGTGGAGCCGTCGCGACGGAGGCGGGCGAGCCCCAGCCCCCGGCATCCCAGCCACAGCGACCCGTCGCCGCCCCTCGTCATGGCGCTGACATCGGCCGAGCGCAGCTCGCCCGGCAGGGCCAGCTCCTCGACCTGGCCGCTCAGGCGGACGGCGAAGAGGCCGGCGCCGCGCGAGGCCACGAGGAGGCTGCCGTCCCCCTCCTCGAGCAGGGCCTGGACGTCGCCGACGGCCGCGCCGCGGGGGCCGGAGGGGCGCTCGAAGAAGGGTGCCATCCGCACGTTGTACGCCCGCACCCCCCCGTTCGAGAGGGCGGCCCACAACAGGCCGCACCTGTCGCGGAACAGGGCCGTCACCCCCGGCTCCGCCCTCCCGGATGGCGGGACCATGGCGAGGCTGGCGGGATCGACGCGCCCGATCCCTCCCTCGTCGAAGCCTACCCATATCCGGCCCTCCGGATCCTCGGCGAGGGCTCGCACCGCCCCGAAGCGCCCGGCCGCGGCCCCGCGCGGGGCCCTGACATGCCGGAAGCCCTGGGCCGAGAAGAGGTCCACGTTCCCGTCGCCGAAGCCGATCCATATGAAGCCGAGCGAATCCTCGAACAGGGAAGCGACACGGCTCGAGCCCAGGCTCGAGGCATCGCCCGACCGGGGGCGGAACTCGTCGAAAGAGCCGCCGCCGCCGCTGCGGAGGAGGCCCTCGCCGTCGGTTCCGGCCCATATGCGCCCTTGCGAATCCGCGAGGAGGGTCATAATCGCCGCCCGCCTCCGCGGGGGCAGGAGGGGCTTGAAGGCGTTCCGCTCGAGGTCGCTCCGGTACAGCATCCCGTCACCGGTCCCCGCGATCAAGCGGCCCTCCGCGTCCTCGCAGAGGGCGAGCACGCGGCCGTCCCCCCCGGCCTCGCTGAGCCCCTCCTCGGGGCCGTACAGGCGCAGGCGGCGGGAACGCGGCTCGAGACGGGCCAGCCCGCCGATGCCCATCCCGATCCAGATATGGCCGTCGCGATCCTCGATGAGCGATTCGACGGCCGAAGAGGAGAAGGAGGGGTAGCCCTCGCTCGGCGTGATATGGGTGAAGGAGGAGCCGTCATACAGAAACAGGCCCCCGACGGTGCCGAACCACAGGAGCCCCTGGCGGTCTTGCAGGATGCCCGTGACTCTATGCCCCCTCGCGCCCTGGGCTACGCCGAGTTCGTAGTACAGGCCCCTCGCCGGCTCGGCCGCGAGGACCGCCGCCGCGCCCGCCAGCGCCGCGACGAAGGCGGAGAGGAGGGATAGGAGCCTCGGCGAGGCCCTCACCTGGGGTACCCTGCGGAAGTCGCGGCGGCGCTATCCATGCTTCTCCCTGCTCGGGCTCGTGCCTGCGGGCAATCCCGGCTGGATGGAGACTATTCCACAGCGCCGCCCGAGGGCAAGGCTCCCCCCGCTGGCGGGCGGGGTCCTCGGACGATATAGTACGGCATGGAACGAGAATCCATCCGGAGCAACGGGCGCTCCTGGGCCGCCGCCCTCAAGGCCACGGTGCCCGTCCTCCTCGGCTACACGACCCTCGGGGCCGCCTTCGGCCTCCTCCTGGTCAACGCGGGCCTGCCCTTCTGGCTCGCGCCGCTCATGAGCCTCGTCCTCTACGCGGGAGCGGCCCAGTTCATGGCGATCGGCCTCCTGGCCTCGGGCGCCGGCGTCCTCGAGATGGCCCTCCTCGTCCTCGCCCTCAACGCCAGGCACGCGGTCTACGGCCTCTCCCTCCTCGGCCGCTTCGAGCCCTGCAAGCGCTGGAGGCCCTACCTCGTCTTCGGCCTCACCGACGAGACCTACGGCCTCCTGTCCACCCTCGACGCCCCCGAGGGCTCGGACGAAGCCCAGCGCGAGGCCTTCTACGCGGCCGTGACCCTGCTCAACCAGGCCTACTGGAACCTCGGCACCCTGGCCGGCGCCCTCGCCGGGGTGGCGGCGAAGGGCATAGCCGGCTTCGACGCGGCCGGCCTCGACTTCGCCCTCACCGCCCTCTTCGTCGTCCTCCTCGTCGAGCAGCTCCGCTCCATGAGGAGGCCCGAGCCCTACCTCGTGGCCTTCGCGGCGGCGGCCCTCGCCTTCCTCGCCCTCGGGCCCGAGCGGCTTCTCCTCGCGGCGATACTCCTCTCCGTAGCCGGCATACTCGCCCTCCGAAGGAGGCTGCCTTGAGCTCCGCCTACCTCGTCGGGGCCGTCGTCGCGATGGCCGCCGTCACCTACTTCCTGCGGGCCCTGCCCTTCCTCTTCTTCGGCCGCCGCGAGCCGCCGGCGCTCGTGGCCTACGTCGCGCGCTACCTCCCGCCCGTCATCATGACCATCCTCGTGCTCAACAGCTTCAAGGGCCTGAAGCTCGACCGCGCGCCCTGGGGCCTGCCCGAGCTGGCCTCGGCGGCCCTCGTCGCCGCCCTCCATGCCTGGAAGAGGAACGCGTTAGTCTCCATAATAGGCGGCACGGCGCTGTACATGGCGCTGATCCGGCTGCTATGAAGGGGCGGCGGTCCGCTTCAGGGCTTCGGCCTGAGGGACTCCACGACGCTCGACGAGACCCAGTAGATGTCGGCCTTGCCGCCCGCACCGTCGTAGCGGCTGAAGAAAATGTACTTGCCGTCCGGAGAGAGGGAGGCGCAGCCCTCGTCGTACTGCGCGGTATCTATCGCGGGGCCGAGGCGCTGGGGGAAACCCCACCCGCCGCTGGCGCTCCGGAAGGCGACGAGGACGTCCCTATCGCTGTTGCACAGGAGGAAGCTCCCGTCCGGCGCCACGCTCGGGTGGATGATGCCCCGCGCGAAGCCGATCCGCTCGCAGGCCGGATAGGCTCCATCCTTGAGCGGGGCGACGTAGATCTGGGCCTTCCTGATATCGGTATAGTAGAGCGTCCCGTCCCGCGCGAGGCTCGGCCAGAAGGCATCCGAGGCGTTGACGGGCCCCGCGATCGGCGCTGGCGAGCCCCACCCGCCATCCGAGCGCCGCGCCAGGAAGAGCCTGGCCTTCCCTTCCTCGTCGTCTCCCGCGAAGACGAGGCTCTGCCCGTCAGGCGAATGGAAGGCCTCGAATTCCCAACGCCCCTGCCTCCGCAGGTCCGCAGCCTCGGGCAGCGACCATGCGCCGTCGTGGGACTTCCTCGTCACCAGGAGGCCCGACGGCCCTCCCGCCGGGCCCTTCTCCGCGGTGAAGAAGAGCTCCGAGCCGTCCGGCGACAGGGAGAGGCCGTACTCGTGGCGGCCGTCGAGCGAGATGAACCCCCGCCCGAAGGGCTTCGGCTCGTCCCCGGGCGGATCGCCGAATAGCAGCGAATCCGGCGCCTGGGCGGCGCAGGGCGGAGCGATCGCGGCGAGGAGGACCGCGCCGAGTGCGAGGATCGCGCGAGAGCGGCGGAAATCCGACATCTATATACCCTTCTTCCGAGGCGCCCCGGTCTCGGAGCGCCCCATACTGAGACGGGATCCAGGGCGCCGCCGTGACCGCGGGATCTCCTTTTTCCGCGCGCCGAGGCTATCTCCCCCGGAGGAAACGCGGTATACCTGGATCCGAAGGGAAAACGAGGCATGAACCCGTTCACGGAGGATAGGCTCGAGGAGGAGGCGGAGGCCGCCCTCGTCCGCGGCGCGCAGCATGGCGACGCCGCGGCGATGGAGCGGCTCATCAAGCTCCACCAGCGCTGGATCTTCAACGTGGTCCTTCGCATGGTGCCCGATTTCGATGAGGCCGAGGACCTCTGCCAGGAGATCATCCTCAAGGCCTTCCTGCGCATCGGCTCCTTCCAGGGCAGGAGCCGCTTCCGCACCTGGCTCTACCGGATCGCCGTCAATCAGGTGCTCGACGCGAGGGAGAGCGACTGCGAGCGGACGTTGCGCGCTTCCGGCGGGCGCTTCGCCGACGACTCCTTCATGGAGTGCTACCTCGGGCAGGAGATCGCCGATCCCCAGGCGATTCCCTGCGACCTGCGCCTCCTCGCCCAGGAGATACGGATAAAGTGCATGCTCGGGATGCTCGTGTGCCTCGACCGGAAGCAGAGGATGGTCTTCATCCTCGGCGGCATCCTGGGGGTCGGAAGCCGGACGGCGGGCGAAATCCTGGGCATGAGCGACGAAGGCTTCCGCAAGGCCCTCTCCCGCTCTCGACGTCGGCTCCGCAACTTCCTCTTCGACCGGTGCAGCCTCGTCAACCCGGCGAAGCCCTGCACCTGCGCCCGGAGCATCCGCGCCAACGTGCAGGGAGGCTATGTGGATCCCCTCCATCTCGTCTTCGGCGCGGGCAGCTCTTCCGCGATACGCGACATCGTCTGCGACGCGCGGAGGCGGCTCGATACCATCGAGTTCGACAGGTGCCAGGAGCTCTACCTGGATCATCCCTTCGAGGAGTCCCCCGATTTCTCGCGCGAGGTCCTGAGGATCCTCGAGAGCGAGGACTTCCGCAGCCTCCTCGACGCGGCGCCGCGGCATCGGCCTCCCGACGCCGTACATGCTCCCGATACGGATCGAACAGCAACGGGGATCGACTGAGCCAAGGACTGCCGTATCTACGATGTCCCCCGTGGACGGGGCCCCGCGTGCCGGAGTCCCTGCCAGCCCCGGAGCCTGTCGAGCCAGCTCCACGCTGTTAGGTACACGGGGTTGGGCGAGCGACGGACATTCCTCCGGCAGTCACCGAGACGGGGCGCCGCAAAAAAAGGACCCCCGCTTGCCGGGGGCCCTTTTTTTTGCGAGCGGGGCCCCGGCCTCGGAAAGTACCGAAGGGAGTCCCGTCAGGTATTAGCGCTTGACCAGGTACTTGCGGATGTCGACCGCCACCGCCACGACGATGATGATGCCCTTGACGATCTGCTGCCAATAGGCCGACACGCCCAGGACGACGAGGCCGTTGTTGAGGACCTCGAAGATGAGGACGCCGGTGATCATGCCGCCGACCGTGCCGATGCCGCCCGAGGTCGAGACGCCGCCGATGACGCAGGCGGCGATGGCGTCGAGCTCGTAGCCGTTGCCGTAGTTGTTGGTCGCGCCGCCGGTGCGGGCGGCGAGGAGGGCGCCGGCCAGGCCGTAGAGGAGGCCGCCGATGGCGTAGATCAGGAGGGTATTCCTCCAGACCGAGACGCCCGAGACCACGGCCGCGTCGGGGTTGCCGCCGATCGCGAAGATGTTCTTGCCCAGGCGGGTCTTGTTGTGGAGCACGTAGATGACCAGGGCCACGGCCGCCGCTATCAGGATGAGGTTCGGGATCCCCAGGGTGTCCCCCGTCCCGATGTTGGTGAAGTCCTCGCGCAGGCCGCCGAGGGGCTGGGCGCCCATGGGCGGCCGGTCGACGTAGAGGGAGACGGCGCCGTAGACGATGACCATCATGCCCAAGGTGGCGATGAAGGGCGGGACCTTGAGGAAGGCGACGACGGAGCCGTTCAGGAGCCCGACGAGGAGTCCCACGCCGATGGCCGCGAGGACCGGTACGAGGAGGGGGAGGTCGGGCATGCCCTTGAAGAGCTTCGAGGCGTAGTCGGCGCGCTGGGCGAGGGAGGCCGAGACGACGGCCGCGAGGCCCACGGTGCGGCCCGCCGAGAGGTCGGTGCCCCGTGTGATGAGGATGCCGCCGCAGCCCAGGGCTATGACGGCCCTGACCGAGGAGATCCTGAGGATGTTGACGAGGTTGGCGGGGTTCAGGAAGCTCGGCCTGGCGATCCCGATCGCGACGACGAGTCCGAGGAGGACCAGGACGATGGCGTTCTTGCTCGCGAATTCCCTCGCGACCTGGGACCTGGGCTTCAGCGCGCCCGTTGCTCCGTTGCTCATTCCGCTCTCCTTGTCATGACATGAACTGGGTCGCCAGTTCCATGATGCGTTCCTGGGTCGCCGCTTTGCCGTCCAATATGCCGGTGGCCCGGCCCTCGCACATCACCATGATCCGGTCCGACATGCCGAGGAGCTCGGGCATCTCCGAGGAGATCATGATGACGCTCTTGCCCCGCTTCGCGAGGTCCGCGATGATCGTGTAGATCTCGTACTTGGCCCCGACGTCGATGCCCCGGGTGGGCTCGTCGAGGATGAGGATCTCGGGCTCGGTGAGGAGCCAGCGCGCGAAGATGACCTTCTGCTGGTTCCCTCCCGAGAGGCTCTGGATGAGTGTGGCGGCCGAGGGGGTCTTGACCCTGAGCATCTCCACGCTCCGCCGCACGTCGCCCTCGCCCCGCCTCCGGTCGAGGAGGAGGAGCCTGCCTATGTAGGTCGAGATGTTGGCGATGAGGGTGTTGTCGAGGACGGAGAGGACGGGGAAGATGCCCGTCGTCCGCCGGTCCTCGGTGAGCAGGGCTATCTTGTGGCGCTTGGCCTGGATGGCGTTCTGTATCGCGACGCGCTTCCCGCCGATCCTGATCTCGCCGGACTTGATCCCCCTGAGGCCGAAGATGGCCTCGACGAGCTCGGTGCGCTGGGCGCCGACCAGGCCCCCGAGGCCGAGGATCTCGCCGCGGCGCAGGTCGAAGCTGACGTCGCGGAAGGAGCGGGGGTTGGTCGAGGTCAGGCCCTCGACCTGCATGACCACCTCTCCGGGGACGTTCTCGCGGGGCGGGAAGCGGTGCACGAGGTCGCGGCCGACCATGCGGTTGATGATGAGGTCGGTCGTCAGCTCCTTGGCGGGGTAGGTGCCGACCCGCCTGCCGTCGCGCATGATCGTCACCTCGTCGGAGATCTCGAGGATCTCCTCCATCTTGTGGGAGATGTAGAGGATGGCGATCCCCTCGGACCGGAGCTTGCGGATGATCCCGAAGAGGTGCTTGACCTCGTTCTCGGTCAGGGACGAGGTCGGCTCGTCCATGATGATGACCTTCGCGTTGTACGAAACCGCTTTCGCGATCTCCATCGACTGGATCTTGGAGACGGAGAGGTTCTGGACCCAGGTCTTGGGGTCGATCTCCATCCGGAGGTCCTCGAAGAGCTTGCGCGTGTCGCGGAGCATCTTCGCCTTGTTGACGAGCTTGAACAGCCCGAAGTTGCGCGTGGGGTAGCGGCCGAGCCAGATGTTCTCCGCCACGCTCATGAAGGGGATGGGGTGGAGCTCCTGGTGGATCATGGCGATGCCGGCGTCGAGGGCCTGCCGGGCCCCGGCGAAGGCCACGGGCCTGCCCCCGAGGACTATCTGGCCCTCGTCGGGCTCGTAGATCCCGAAGAGGCACTTCATGAGGGTCGACTTCCCCGCTCCGTTCTCGCCCATGAGGGCGTGGACGCTGCCGGGCCTGACCTGGATCGAGACGTCGTCGAGCGCCTTCACGCCGGGGAAGACCTTGGTGATAGCGCGCATCTCTACGGCGAAGCCGTTTTCGCTCATCGGGTCCGTACCTCCTGCAAGCCCGGGTCGGGCGACGCACGCCCGCATTGTAGCACAGTATCGCCGGGTATCGTTATAGCCGAGCACGGGGGCGCTCGCGCGCCCCCGTGCTCGTGAGATCGCGGTGGCCTCGAGCGAGGCCGCCCCGGGCTTACTTCTTGAACTGCTTGTAGTTGTCCTTGGTCACCTTCTGGTAGGGGACCCAGACGTACTTGCCCTTGGGATCGGGCTTGCCCTCGGCGTTGGCGAGGGGGGCGACCGCGGTGGCGGCGCTCTTGCCCTGGGCCAGGCTGTAGGCGAGCTCCCAGGTGGCGAGGCCCTGGTTCGTGGCGTCGTTCAGGACGGTGCCGAGGAGGAAGCCCTGCTCGAGGGCGTCCAGGGCGGGGGGAGTGGCGTCGACGCCGACGACGGGCATGAACTTGCCGCCCTTGAAGTAGCCGGCGGCCTTGAGGGCCTCGATGGCGCCGAGGGCCATGTCGTCGTTGTTGGCGAACACGACCTCGATCTTGCCCGCGTAGGCGGTGAGCCAGGCGGCCATCTTCTCCTGGGCCTTCGGGCGGTCCCACATGGCGGTGTCCTCGGCGAGCTTCTGCACCTTGATGCCGGCCTTCACGACGGCCTCGATGGAGTACTGGGTGCGGAACTTCGCGTCGGTGTTGGAGGGATCGCCGATGAGCATGACGTACTGGAGGACCCCGTCCTTGTTGAGGTCGGCGGAGGGGTTCTTCTTCCAGTAGTCGGCGACGATCTCGCCTTCCATGGTGCCGGAGTCCTGGGCCTTGGCGCCGACGTAGTAGGCCTTGTCGTACTTGGCCATGTCGGCGGCGACGGGCTCGCGGTTGAAGAGGACCAGCGGCAGGTTCTTGGCCTTGGCCTTGCCGATGAGGACGGACACGGCGGAGGGGTCGACCATGTTGATGGCGAGGCTCTTCATGCCCTGGACGATGAACTGGTCGACCTGGTCGTTCTGCTTCGGCTGGTCGTACTGGCTGTCCTGGACGGAGAGGGTGGCCTTGCCCTTGGCCGCGGTCTCGATGGTGTTGCGGACGTAGGACATGAAGGTGTCGTCGAACTTGTAGATGCACACGCCGATCTTGGGCTGGGCGAAGACGCTCGAGCCGAGGGCAGCGAGCACGAGGAGAGCGAAGAGGAAACGCTTCATCCGGAGACCTCCTTGATTACTTCGTCGGCCGGTTCCCGTAGACGGGGGCCGCGACCCTACCAGTATTCGCCCTTTTCCCGAATCGGTCAGCAGGATTTTGCGCGCGAGCACGCGCACCGGAGGCCCCGACCGGCGCGGGGCGGGGACCGGGACTAGCACGATGCCGCGCGGGAGGGGGGCGGAAAAGTCCAGACGCCCTTACTGGAGGGAGTCGGCCGGGGGACGCTCCCCCGCGGCGAAGGCGGTCGGGGTGAGGCCAGTCATCTTCTTGAAGAGGCGGGAGAAGTAGTTGGGATCGGGATAGCCGCAGGCGGCGCTGACCTCCTTGACGGAGCAGCCGGGGAGGGAGAGCATCTCGCGGGCCCGGGCGATCCGGTACTCGATCAGATAGTCCGAGAAGCCCCGGCCCGTCTCCTCGACGAAGAGCCGCGAGAGCCGGCCCGGCGAGACCCCCGCGGCGTCCGCGCAGGTCTCGAGGCCCGCCGCCTTCCCGTAGTTCGCCTCCACCCAGGTGAAGGCCCGGGCGACGGGGGGGGAGTAGCGGGGCTCGGCCCCGATCGAGGCGACCAGGCGCGAAAGCCGGGAGCGGGCGGCCAGGGCGAAGGCCGGGCCCTCGGCCCCGGCGCGGAGCTCCCCCGGGTCGAAGAGGGCCCTCGCCTCGGCAGGGTCGAGCGCGCCCCGCCTGGCCTGGGAACGGGCCGCGGCGGCGAGGAGGGAGGCTATCCTCCCCGCCTCGGGCCCGCCCACCCGGGGGGCCCGGGCCAGGGGACCGAGGAGCTTCTCGAAGGCGAGGGAGGCCCGGGCGGGCGAGGACTCGCGGAGGGCCGCGAGGAAGTCCTCGTCCTCCTCGAAGAGGCGGCCGCCCGGGCCCTCGACGGAGGAGGAGCCCGGGGTCCCGTTGCCGGGCGCGGGGGCCGGGGGGGACTGTCCCCCGGCGCCGAGGCCGGCGAGGGCCTCCGACCAGGCGAGGCTGGCCTCGGCCGCCGGCCGGGGCCGGCCCGAGCCGAGGCGGAGCTCGCCCCGCTCGAGCTCGGCGCCGAGGCCCGCGCGGGCCGCCTCGGCCAGCTCGGCCAGGCGCTCGGCCGCTGCGGCCTCGTCGCGGCCGGCCACGAAGGCGAGGCAGGTGCCCGCCACCAGGGGCCCGACGAGGGCCGGGCTGCGGTAGCGCAGGATCTCGCGGAAGCGGCGGTAGGCCTCGGCCGCCTGTCCGGGCCCCCCCGCGGGGAAGGCCGCCGCGAGGATGCCCGCCCAGCTCTCCACGATGCCGAGGGCATCCCGCGCGGCCTTCTGGCCCCCCTCCTCGGCGCCGAGCATGATCCCGGCCAGGTAGGCCGCCTCGGCGAGGGGGCGGAGCCGCTCCTCGCCCTCGCGGTGCTCCACCTCCCTCGTCTCGAGCTCGCGCTGCCGGTCGAGGTGGGCCGCGGCCGAGCGGAGGGCCCGCGCGAGCTCCTCGCGGCCGACGGGCTTGAGGAGGTAGCCCAGGACCCCGAGCTCCACGGCCTCGCGGGCTATGTCGAAGCGCTCGTAGGCCGTGACGAGGATGAAGACGGCGCCCGAGGAGCGGCGGCGGAGCTCGCGTATCGCGTCCAGGCCCGAGATGCCCGGCATCCGCACGTCCATGAGGACGATGTCGGGGGCGAGGGCGGGGGCCCGCTCGATGGCCTCCCGGCCCGAGGAAGCCGTGCCCACGACCTCGAATTCGGCGGCGAGGTCGCGCGAGGTCATCATGACGATGCTCTCGACGAGGGGCCGCTCGTCGTCCACGACGAGGATCCGCTTCATGCCCAGCCTCCCGCCGCCGGCAGGCGGACGCGGACGGTGGTCCCCTCCCCCGGCGCGCTCTCGATCTCGACCCGCCCCAGGCCGCCGGTCGCCAGGGCCACGCGGCGCATGACGTTCCGCAGCCCGATGCCCCCCTCGCGCTCGCCCCGCGCGGCCTCGCCGCCCCCGGCCCGGAGGGCCTCGAGCTCGGCCCTAGCGATGCCGACCCCCGTGTCCGAGACCTCGAGGAGGACCTCGGAGCCCGCGCAGGCGACGCGGACGCGCACCGCGCCGCCCTCCTCGAGGTCGTGGAGGCCGTGGGTCACCGCGTTCTCGACGAGGGGCTGGAGGACGAGGGCCGGGGTCTCCGCGGAGAGGGCTTCGGGGTCGGCCTCGACGGAGAAGGAGTAGCGCTCGCCGAAGCGGAGCCGGAGGAGCCAGACGTAGCGCTCCACGCACTCGAGCTCGTCCGAGACGAGGACCGAGCGGGAGGGCGACTTGAGGGCGTAGCGGATGAAGCCCGAGAGCTTCTCCATGAAATTCCCGCTCCGCTCCGCCCCCTCGGCCATGGCGAGCTGCATGCCCGCCGCCAGGGTGTTGAAGAGGAAGTGGGGATTGATCTGGGCCTGCAGCGCCAGGAGCTCGGCGTCCTTGAGCCTGCGGTCCATCTCGACCAGGCGCAGGTCCTCCTCCATGAGCCTCCGCTCGATCTCGGCCTTGGACTTGAGCTCGTCGAAGGCCGCGCGCACGCTCCGGCGCATGTTCTCGAAGGCCGAGGCCACGGTCGCGATCTCCTCGGCGGCCTCGATCGGGGGGAGCTCGCGGTCGTAGTCGCCGCGGCCGATGGCGCGGGCCGACTCGGCGAGGGCGGAGAGGGGCTCGGTGATGGCCCAGGCGTAGCGGACGAAGACCGTGAAGGCCATGATGAGCGCCGCGAGGACGAGGGCCGCGTTGGTCGCCACTATGGCGCCGATCCGGGGCTCGAGCCCCGTGTAGGCCTCGATCGAGGCGGCGAGGTTGCGGCGCTCGATCCGCTCGACGATGAGGTTGGCCAGCTCGGCGCCGCGCAGGGTGCTCTCGAAGCGGTCGGAGTAGACGGCGATCCGGCCCTCGGCCTTGGCGGAGGCGGCGGCCCCGGCGTCGAGGAGGTAGCGGTCCACGAGGCCCGCCAGCTCGCGCTGGAGGAGGAGGGCCTCGTCGGCCCTGACCTCGCGGTTGAGCGCGGCGGAGCGCTGGGCGAGGAGCTCCGCGGCGCCCTCGTAGGCCGCGAGGTAGTCGGGGCTCCGCGAGGTCAGGTAGCCGGAGAGGGCCTGGGCCGAGAGGGAGAGCCCGGAGCGGATCTCCTCGATGAGCTGGTTGCGCTCGAACAGGAGCCCCAGGCTCCGGGCGAGGGCGGCGGTGGCGAAGCCCGTGTAGAGGGTGGCGGCCCCGACGATCGCGAGCATCGAGAGCGTGACCGCGACCATCTTGCCGCGGAGGCTGGCGGGCCGCCTCATTCGGGCGAGTTCCCCGTCTTCACGTCGAAGTCGACCTCCCGCACCCCGGGGGGGAAGAGCCCTTCCTCCATGTCGGCGAAGGCGCGCGCCGCCTCCTCCCCGATCCGCCGCGAGTCCCGGACGAGGCTGGCCGCGACGACCCCGCTGCGGAGGTGGCGCGAGAGCTCGGGCGTGTCGTCGGCGCCGACGATCATCACCCTCCCCTCGAGGCCCCGGTCCATGACGACCTGGGCCGCGCCGAGGGTGTCGCGGGAGGTGGCGCAGAAGATGGCGTTGATCTCCGGCGCGGCGGCGAGGAGGGTCGCGGCGGCCACCTCGCCCGAGAAGGAGCCCGGGCCGGCGCGGATGGTGCCGAGGATCTTCGCCCCCGGGTAGGTGGCCGCGGCGGCGGCGACGCCCTTGTACAGGGAGTCCTCCTCGGGCAGGGCCGAGCCCCCGCCGGCGGGGAGGATGATTCCGATGCGGGCCCGCTGGGCGAGGGCGCCGGTGATGAGGCGCCCCCCGCCGAAGCCCTGGAAGAGGGGGGCCGAGCCGATGAAGCAGGGCAGGACCCCGGAGGGCGCCTCCTTGCCGACGGCGACGAAGACCACCCCGGCGGCCTCGGCCCGGGCGGCGCGGCCCTGGACGTCCTCGTCGCGGGCCGCGTACATGACGATCCCGTCGGCGCCCGAGCGGAGGCCGATATCGAACCAGCGCTCGGCCTCCTCCGGGGAGGAGGGAAGGTAGCGCTCCACCTGCAGCGCCGCGTCGACGCCGGGCGCCGCGGAGGAGAGGCCCTCGAGGAGGCGGGAGAAGTAGGTGTCGTCGGAGGCCGGCAGGATGACCAGGAGATGGAGCCGGGCCCGGTGGGAGCTCGCCGAGCCCGCTATTCCCGCGGCCGCGAGGGCCTCGCGGCCCTTGCGCACCAGATCGGCGTTGAGGAGGGCGGCGCCGAGGAAGACGAGCCCGAAGAACGCGGCGAGGATCCAAGCCAGCCTCTTCATCGGGGGTGACTATAGCACGATTCGGCGCGGGAGAGGAACGAAGGCCGCTCGCGCCGGCGCTTCGCGCTTTATGCCGCTTCCGTCCGAGCCGACCATGGTGTATGATGGCCGAAATACGCGCGGCCCGACGCCGCGCGGCGGATGGAATACATGGATAAAGGCGCGGGCGTTCCCGTCGCGGAAGCTAAGACATCGAAGTCCATCTTCTCGCAGCTCCTCGAGCGGATCGTCCAGGGCCGGGGCGTCAAGCTCGGCTCGGGGCCCGAGGGCGAGGTCAGCCTCGAGATCCTCCTCGAGAACTGCCCCGACTCCCTCCTCTCCCTGTCGACCGCGGGCGTGATCTGCGACGCCAACCCGGCCTTCCTCTCCTCCTTCGGCTACTCCCGCGGCGAGCTCGTCGGCTCCTCGGTCCTCGCCCTCATCCCCGAGGGCTACCGGCCGGGCTTCGCCGAGGCCCTGGCCCGGCTCGACGCGGAGGGCCCCGAGTCCCGCGCCCCCGACGACGTCCTGGCCTTCCGCGGCGCCAAGCGCGACGGCACGAGCGTCACGATGGACTGCCTCCTCGCCCCGGTCGAGGAAAACGGCAACCGCCGGGTCCTCGCGGTGATCCGCGACCTCTCCCTCGACCAGGAGCTCCTCGACCAGCTCAAGGAGAGCAAGGACCACTACGTCGCCCTCTCCGAGACCATCACCGAGGCCATCTTCCGCATCGACGAGGACTTCCGCATCCTCTTCGCCAACTCGGGCGTCAAGAACACCTTCGGCTACGACAAGGAGGAGCTGGTCGGCCGCAACATGATCCGGCTCTTCCCCGAGGAGGTCTTCCGCAAGCACGAGCCGGAGTTCCGCAAGTACTTCTACATCGACGACCAGGACCGGGTCGGCATGGGGCTCAAGCGGACCATCGAGCTCCTCGGCGTCACGAAGTACCGGGGCGTGGCGCCCATGGAGATATCCTTCGGCAACTCGAAGGAATTCCGCGGCCGCACCCTGACCTGCATCGTGCGGGAGATCTCGCAGCGCAAGACCATGGAGCGGCGCCTCCGGCACCTCGCCTACCACGACAAGCTCACGGGCCTGGGGAACCGGGACCTCTTCAACGAGGACATGAAGGCCATCCTCGCCGAGCCGGGCTGGGGGGCGGGGAGGAAGGCCGCCCTCCTGTTCATGGACCTCGACGGCTTCAAGCACATCAACGACACCCTCGGCCACGCCGCGGGCGACGAGCTCCTCGTCGAGACCGCGCGGCGCATCAGGTTCTGCCTCCGCGACTGCGATTTCGCCTATCGCTTCGGGGGCGACGAGTTCGTGACCCTCCTGTCCCTGGTCAGCGAGGCCAAGGACGCGGCCCTCGTGGCCGACCGCATCCTGCGCTCGATCCGCGAGCCCTACGAGATCCAGTCGAGCTCGGGGGAGAAGCTGCGCGTCGAGGTCGGGGTGAGCATCGGCGCCGCGGTCCTGCCCGACCACGGGAAGACCGCCGAGGCGGCCACCAAGAGCGCCGACATCGCCATGTACTGCTCGAAGGAGGGCGGCAAGAACCGCTACACCCTCTACGACGAGGCCATCAACACCAAGTCCACCCGCGACTGGAGGCTCCAGCAGGAGATGCGGCAGGCCCTCGTGAACGGGGAGTTCGTCCTCCACTACCAGCCGATCGTGAACCGAGACGGGCTGATCCTCGGCCTCGAGGCCCTCGTGCGCTGGCAGCGCGACGGGGTGACCGTCCTCCCGCCCTCCGAGTTCATACCCCGCGCCGAGGAGAACGGCATCATCGTGCCCCTCGGGGCCTGGGCCCTCCGCCGCTCCCTCATGGACCTGCGCCGCCTCGACGCGGCCGGCTTCCACCGCATGTACATCAGCGTCAACGTCTCGAGCCGCCAGCTCGAGCTGCCCGACTTCGTCGACACCCTATCCGACGCCGTGGAGGGCTCGGGGGTCGACTCCTCCCGGGTCAACCTCGAGCTCACCGAGACCACCCTCCTGCGCAACCCCGACGACGCGGGGGCCAAGATCCTCGAGGTCAAGCGGCGCTACCCGAGCATGATGCTCGCGATAGACGATTTCGGCACGGGCTACTCCTCGCTCTCCTACCTGTCGCGCCTGCCCGTGGACAGCCTGAAGATCGACATCTCCTTCGTGCGGGCCCTCCACCGCGAGCAGAACCGCAAGGTGGTCAACGCCATCCTGAACCTCGCCGAGAGCCTGGACATCAACGTCGTGGCCGAGGGCATCGAGACGGCCGAGCAGCGGGCCTACTTCCGCGACAAGCGCTGCAAGGGCATGCAGGGCTTCCTGTTCATGAAGGGACAGCCCATCGACGAGCTCGAGAAACGGCTCCGCGCGATGCGCGACGCCGCGTCCGGCCCCGCCTAGAAGCCGGAGACCCGGTTGCGTCCGGAGCGCTTGGCCGCGTAGAGGCTCTTGTCCGCCCGGTCGACGAGCTCGGTGAGGGTCTCGCCCTCGCGCATGCTCGCGATCCCTATGCTGATGGTCACCTGCCAGGGCACCGCGTCGAAGCGGTGCTTGCCCACGTCGTCGCGGATGCGGGTGGCGATGAACTGGGCGGTCTCCGGGGAGGCCCCGAGGAGGAAGACGACGAACTCCTCGCCGCCGTAGCGGGCCGCGACGTCGCTCGCGCGCACGCAGGACTGGAGGATGAGGGAGATCTCCCGCAGGACCCCGTCGCCGACGGCGTGGCTCAGCCGGTCGTTGACCCGCTTGAAGTGGTCGATGTCGAGCATGAGGGCGTGGAAGCTCTCGTCGTAGCGCAGGGCGCGGGCGAAGAGGTTCTCGCCCGCCTCCTGGGCGAAGCGCCGGTTGTAGAGCCCCGTCAGGCCGTCGCGGAATGAGAGGTCCCAGAGCTCCCGGTTCTCGCGCTCGAGGGAGCGCAGCTTCTCGACCCCCGGCGCCACGACGCGCCGCAGGTTGAGGGCGACGGCGACGCCCAGGCCGGCCGAGGCCGCGGCGAGGGCGAGCGCCTCCCGGGCGAAGGAGCCTCCCGCCCCACGCTGCCCAGCGGCGAGCGAGGGCCAGAGGAGGGGGACGAGGATCGCCGCGGCGGCGACCAGGTCGGCCGCCCCGAGGAGGGAGAAGAGGTACATCGGGCGGTCCCAGTACAGGAGGCCGAGGAAGACGGAGCCGCAGAGGAGGGCCAGGGCCGAGCGCCCGGCGACCAGGTCGGCCGCGGAGGAGATGGCCGCGGCCGCCGCGATGATGGCCCCGAGGGCCGGCTTCGACCGCGAGAAGAAGGAGAGGGCGGCGGCATCCGAGCGGCGGAGGGCGAAGGCCACGAGGCCGCCCGCGGCAATGGCGAGGGCGGCGGCGAAGCCGGCCAGGGCGAGGGGGCCGGCCTCGGCGAGGGAGGGCTCGGGATAGGAGCGCCAGGCGAGGAAGGCGCCGAGGAGGCAGGCCGTCGCGGAGACGGAGGGGGCGACCCTCCATGCCCCGGCCGCCGGCTCCGCGGCGGCAGCGCCCCGGCGCGGCTTGCGCTTCGCGGCCCTCGGTCCCCCGCTCCTTCCCATGCTATCAAACTGTAGCGACGGGGAGTCGGCGCCGCAAGCCGGCCCCGTTGCCGTGACCTGGGCGGGCATGGGGCTTAGCGGACGATCCCGCCGTAGAAATTGAAGCGATAGCCCGGCGCGCGCGCCTTTTCCGAAGGGTCGGGGCCGAAGAGCTCACCCTCCCTGACGGGCCTGCGCGCCTTGGAAATCAGTCGATCGAGGGCCTTCCCATATCCGCGAGGGGTCTCGGACCCGCTCGCGCCACGGGTGGATCTCGGAGCCGCGGCCCCGAGCTCGCTCGCGTGGAACAGCTCCCGGCCGCCGACCTGTCTCGTTTTTGCCTGTTTTTTCATGGCCTGCCTCGACGGAATCCGCGCCCGAGTCCCCTCCCTCGCCCGAAACCCGGCCCGGGCGGCCGCGACTTGCGCGACCGCTGGCGGGAGGATAGCATCGCCCAACCTTCGCGTCTAGCTTCAGCTGCCCGGATCTGCTGATATATCAAGCGCGGCCGTCGAAGCAAGAGTCCCGAAATCTATAATCTTTCGCTCAGAAATCGAGCTCCATCTGGCTCCCCCGATCGAACCAAGCCGAGGCGTCGAGTCCCAGCGCGTCGGCCAGCGAGGCGGCTATGGGGAAGAGCTGGTGGGCGACGTAGTGCTCGTAGTCGAGGGGGGAGCCGCTCCTCCGCTCCTCGGGCTCGGCGCCCGCCCTGGTCATCAGGTAGGAGATCCGCCCCCGCTCCGAGCTCCAGCCCAGGAGGCGGGCGGCCCTGACCTGGGGCGTCTCGGAGGCGTAGTCCCGGGCCGGCCTCCGCAAGGAGCGGCGGTAGAGGAGGCGGTCGTCGAGCTCGCCGCGGCGGAGGGAGGCGACCGTGGCCGCGCAGAAGCCCGCCAGCCCGGCCTCGAGGGCGGCCCGGTCCCCGGAGGCCCCCGCGAAGATGAGCCCGAGGAGCTCGACCTGGAAGCGGCGCGCGAGGGGGGTGAAGTCGCTCCGCGCGGCCTCCATGCCCTTTACCTCGACCTCGGCGCCCCCATCCTCGCGGAGGAGGTAGCCCGCGTAGCCCTTGGCCCGCCCCCGCCCCTCCTCGCCGGCCTCGGCCCGGAGGCGGGCCGAGACGAATTTGAGGCGGGGGATGAGGAAGCGGCGGTAGGCCTTCTCGCAGCGCATCTTCAGGAAGGAGGGAAGGCCGTACTCGGCCTCGATGCGCCGGCCGAGCTCGGCGTTGAGCTCGGCGGCGAGCTCGGCGCCGAGGGCCATGAGCCGCTCGCGGCCGGCCTCCCCGCCCGGGCCGGCCTCCCCGAGGGCGCTCGAGGGCACGAGAGCGCTCTCGGGTACGAGAGCGAAGATCGAGTCCGTGTCGCCGTAGAGGACCCGCATGCCCCGCGCCTCGAAGAAGTCCCGGGAGGCGACGAGGAATTTCTTCCCGAAGGAGGTGATCGCGCCGGCGAGCTCGGTGCGGGCGTAGCGGCAGCCCTCGGCCCCGAGGACCCCGTAGAAGGAGTTCTGCAGGATCTTGAAGACGTAGGCCGCGGCCTCGTCGCCCGAGGCGAGGGCGGCCTCGCGCTCCGACGCGTACCGCGCGATGAGCTCGGGCATGACGCCGGGAGCCCGCTCGAAGCGGGCCCCGTTGGGCGCGACGATGTCGGAGGCCGCGGCCGGCCTGGCCCCGGCCCGGGCGTGGGCCAGGGGATCGACGTTGAAGGTCCGCATGATCGAGGGGTAGAGGCTCCGGAAGTCGAAGACCAGGACGTTCGGGAAGAGGCCGGCCTGGGGATCGAGGACCGTCCCCCCCGCCGCTCCCGAGACCTTGCGCTCCTCGCGGCCCGGGGGCAGGACGCGGCGCGAGCGCAGCTCGGCCCCGTAGACCCGCTCGAAGGCAGGTATGCTCGTCCAGGCCAGGTCGAGGCCGACCCCGGTGAGGGCGGCGCGCTCGGCGGTCAGCCGATCCAGGCCCGTCTTCGCGAGGATGCGGAGGACGAGCTCGGAATCGCGGAGGCAGTAGGCGCAGAAGGCCGCGGGCTCCTCGGCGCGGAGGCGCTCGAGCTCGGCGAGCTTGGCCTCGCCCCGGGCCGACACGGACTTGCCCTCGCCCAGGAGCTCCCGGGCCACGGCCTCGAGGCTGAGCTCCTCGAGCCGGCCTCCCCCCGCCCCCGCGATCCCGCCCGCGCGCACGAGGCGCAGGGCGTCGAGGGCGGCCCGGCCCGGCAGGTCGAAGACCGCCTTGCGCCCTGCCCGCTCGACGAAGGCCGCCGGCTCGGCCGTCCTGCCGATGTCGAAGGCCAGGCCGAGCTCCGAGAAGCGGCGCGCGAGGACGGGCAGGTCGAAGTCGAGGATGTTCCAGCCGGTGAGGACGTCGGGATCCCGTTCCGCGAGGCGCCGCGCGAAGGCCGCGAGGAGCTCGGCCTCGGCGTCGAAGCAGGAGACTCCGGCCGGGTCGCGGCTTCCCTCCCCGGGCCGGGGCCTGAGGAAGAGGACCTCGCCCGGCGGGGCCGGGCCGCCCGGCGCGGCGGAGCCGCCCGAGCCCCCGGACTGGGCCATCGAGAGGGCGAGGACCCTCCCCTCGCGGTCGGTCTCGATGTCGAGGGCGAGCCAGCTAAGGCCGATGGGCGGGCCCTCGTCGGGCTCGAGCCCGGGATCGACGAAGACCGCGTCGACGCGCCGGCCGCCCCGCTCCTCGCCGCGCAGCCTGACGCGGCCCCGGAGGCCGAGGGAGGCGAGGAGCTCTGCCGACCTGCGCCGCTCCGCGGCCGCCGCCGGCAGCCCCGCCGCCCGCAGGGCTCGCTCCGCCTCGCGGAGCTCCCCGGGCCCGAGCTCGAAGCGGGCCAGGCCCTCCCCTTCGAAGGAAGTCCAGGCCTCGGGCCCGGAGCGGACGCGGCCGCCCAGGGCGGCGAGGGCCGCGTCGGCCCGCCCGGCCGGGACGAAGAGCGCGGGGCCGGGCCCGTGCAGGATCGCCGCGAAGCTCCGCCCCCCCTCGAGGCGGCCGGTCAGGAGGACGCGTCCCTCGCCGGCAGGGCCGCCGCCGGGCTCGTCCCAGGCGGCCACGATGAATCCCCGGGCCTCGGTCATCGCGCCCAGTATAGCCCGGAAGCCGGGAGCATGGGGGAGATGGCGGGGGACCGCCTCAGGCCGCCTCGGGCCGGGGCTCGGGCAGGCCGGCCAGGAGGGGGAGCCGGACGAGGAGGTCCAGGAGGATGGGGATGAGGAAGATGTACTGAGGGCCCAGCCGGTCCCACACGAGGCCGGAGGCGTAGGCCACGATGGCCGAAACCAGCATCTGGAAGAAGCCGAGGACCCCGAGCCAGCGGCCTATGTAGCCCGGCTCGACGAGCTCGAACTGGAGGGCCGCCGTCACGACGCCGGTGATGAAGAAGGTCCCCTGCAGTACCCCGGCGAGGATCATGGCCACCGGGCCCCGGGCGAGGACGAGGAGGAGGCAGGAGGCCCAGAACAGGGGCGCGACGAGGAAGATCGTCTTCTTCCGGCCGATCCGGTCGGCCAGGCGGCCGGCAGGGATCCCCAGGAGGAGGGGCGTCAGCGCGAAGCCGGTGACCATGGCGCCGAGGACGAATCCGTCCGCGCCCTTCGTGGCGGCGTAGGGCTGGGTGAAGGGGATGATCATGCCCTGGGGAAGCTGGGCGACGACCGAGACGACGATGAAGCGGCCGAGCTTCCTGCCGTGCCGGAAGACTCCCGCCGTCTCGGCGAGGAAGGGGGCCCGGCCGAGGCCGGGCCCGCCCCGCGCTCTGCCGGGTAGGCAGAGGAGCACGAGGAGGAAGGACGCGGCGGTCCCGGCGAGGCAGAGGAAGAACAGGGGGCGTATGGCCTCGACTCCGACCCCGCCCCTCCTCGACACGAGGAAGGCGCCGAGGAGGGGGCCGACGATCCCGAGGAGGCCGGCCGCGAGGGTCTCGCAGCAGCTCATGGCCGTGGCCCGGTCGGCCCGGGCGAGGGAATTGGCGCAGACGGTGGAGCAGCAGTGCCCGCTCATCCGGTAGCCCAGGTAGTACAGGATCATGGCGGCGATGATGGCGGGCCAGCTCGAGGCCAGGCCGTAGACGAGCCAGGAGAGGCCGAGGAGGGCGATGCCCAGGAGGTAGATGGCCTTGGGCCCGATCCGGTCCACCATGGTCCCGACGTAGGGGCTCGCCAGGGCGGCCACGACCATGCCCGCGCAGTTGACCAGGCCGAGGTCGGCGCCCGTGGCGCCCAGGCCGATGGTGTAGATCGACAGGTAGGGCAGGATCATCTGGTAGAGGAAGCGGTGGATCGAGGTCCGCGAGGCGGTGACGATCCACTCGCGGGGCAGGCGGCCGAGGAAGCCCAGGCCGGCGGCCAGGGCCTCGCGGGGCCTCCTCACGTTGCGCGGCGCCGCTCGAGGGCCGCGGCGAGGCGCTCGAGGGCCTCGGCGAGGGCGGTGCGGGGGCAGGCGAGGTTCAGGCGGAGGAAGCCCTCGCCCTGGGGCCCGAAGATGGCCCCGTCGTTGACGCAGACCCGCGCCTCCTCGAGGGCGAAGGCCGCCAGCTCGCCGCGGCGGAAGCCCCAGGCCCGGAAGTCGACCCAGGCGAGGTAGGTCCCCTCCGCCGGCGAGAGCCGCGCGCGGGGCAGTCGCTTCTCGAGGAAGCCCGCGAGATAGGCGAAATTGCCGTCGAGGTAGGCCTTGAGCTCCTCGAGCCAGGCCTCGCCGGATTCCCAGGCCGCGCGCGCGGCCGCGACGGCGAAGGCGTTGGGCAGCTCCAGGCCGAGGCGGCCGTGGACCAGCTCCTTCCAGCGCTTCTGGATCTCCGGGTCGCGGATGACCACGTTGGAGAGCTGGAGGCCGGCTATGTTGAAGGTCTTGCTCGGCGCGGTCATGGTGACGATGCGCGGCCTTTCCTCGGGGAAGAGGGCCTCGAGGGGGCGATGGGCGACGCCGCGGCGGAGGATGTCGTGGTGGATCTCGTCCGAGAGGACGACCAGGCCCGCGTCGAGGCAGATCCGGCCGAAGGCCCGGAGCTCCTCCTCGGCCCAGACCCGGCCCACGGGATTGTGGGGGCTGCAGAGGATGACGAGCTTGTTCCGCGGGTCGGCGGCCTTGGCCCGGAGGTCGTCGAGGTCCATGCGGTAGCGCCCGTCCTCCTCGACGAGGGCGTTGTCGACGAGGCGGCGGCCGTGGCCCTCGATCATGTTGGCGAAGGGATGGTAGACCGGCCGCTGGACGATCACCCCGTCGCCGGGCTCGGTGAGGATGTCGATGAGGAAGCCCAGGGCCGGCACGATGCCGGGGCTGTAGAAGATGTCACCCGAGGCGACCTCCCAGCCGAAGCGGCGGCGGTACCAGGAGCGCGCCGCCTCGCGCAGCTCCTCGCCGTACTCGGTGTAGCCGAAGGCGTCCTTCTCGAGCCGCGCGCGGAGGGCCTCGAGGATGGGCGCGGCGCTCGGCAGGTCCATGTCGGCCACCCACAGGGGGATGACGCCCCGCTCCGCGGCCCCGGGCGCCCCCATGCGCTCCCACTTGATGCTGCCCGTGCCCCGGCGGTCGACGGGTCGGTCGAAATCGTAGCTCATGCGCGCCCTCCGGCCCCGCCTCGGGCGGGGCGACGCGATCCTAGGGCCGCCCCGAGCTCCCTGTCAATACGAGGCGGGCGGCGGGCCCTGAAACATTACTTTTTCTTATTTCGGCCATCGGCGGCGCCGATGCTGGTATATGCGCCTCAACTCGATACGGGTCAAGATAAACCTGGCCGCATTCCTCGCCCTCGCGGCCCTCGCGGGCTCGAGCGGCCTGCTCATGTACGCCCGCATGGGCAGCGCCCTCTCGGCCGAGGCCCGGGCGGCGGCCAAGCGCGAGAGCGCCCTCGCCATCGCCTACCTCGACCTGGCCGTGCCCGGGGAATGGTCGGAGCGCGGCGGGGCCCTGTACAAGGGGAGCCTCCCCGTATCCTCCCTCTCCGTTGTCATGGACCGGATCGGCACGATGATCGACGCCAAGATCACCATCTTCCACGGCAACAAGCGGGCCGCCACCAACATCCTCCTGGAGGACGGCTCCCGGGCCGTCGGCACCGAGATCGCCGGGCCCGTCGCCGAGCTCGTCCTCGGGCGGGGCGAGGTCTTCAACGGCGAGGCCTCGGTCCTCGGCGAATCCTACCAGGCCTTCTACCGGCCCCTGTACAGCTCGGGCAGCGCGGTGATCGGCATGTTCTTCATCGGCATCCCCCGCGCGGCGATCGAGACGGCCATCGAATCCGCGACCCTCCTCTTCTCGGCCCTGGTCGCCGGGGTCGCCATACTCTCCCTGGTTCTCCTCTTCGCCGCGACGGGCCGCCTCCTCCGCCCGATCGGACTCGTGGCCGGCCGCCTCGAGACGATAGCCGGCGGCGCGGGGGACCTCAGCGTCGAGCTGCCCGTCGCCTCCTCGGACGAGGTCGGCCGGCTCTCGGGGAGCTTCAACAAGGTCATGGCCCGGCTCCGCGCCATGATCGAGGCCCTGAAGTCGGTGAGCTCCTCGGGGGCCCGCACCTCGGAGGAGCTCGCCTCCCACTCCCAGGAGCTCTCCTCGACCATGGCCGAGATCGCCGCCACGATGCGCTCCATCGACTCGAAGAACGGGCTGCTCCGCGACGAGATCGTCGGCGCCGAGGGCCGGCTCGCCGAGGTCGAGTCCTCGGTGCGCGCCCTGGCCGGCCTCGTGGGCGAGCAGTCGGCGGCGGTGAGCCAGTCCTCGGCCGCGGTGCGGCAGACCCAGGCCGCCCTCGAGTCCATCGAGCGGGCCACGAACGAGAAGCGGGCCCAGACCGAGGGCCTCGCCCGATCGGCCAAGGAGGGCGAGGAGGCCATGGCGGAGATGCTCTCCGCGATAGCCGACATCAACGCCCGCGCCAAGTCCATCTCCGAGATCATGGGCCTGCTCGAGGGCATAGCCGAGCAGACCGGGCTCCTGGCCATGAACGCCGCCATCGAGGCGGCCCACGCGGGCGAGGCCGGCAAGGGCTTCGCGGTCGTGGCCGAGGAGATCCGGAGGCTCGCCGACGCGACGAGCGAGAACTCGGCCATAGCGGCCTCGACCCTCTCGGGCGTCGTCGAGAGCGTCGGCTCGACGAGCTCCCTCACCGAGCGGGCGGGGGCCCTCATCGGCGGCATCATCCGCGGGGCGAGCGAGGTCTCCGGCAGCATGGAGGAGACCCTGGGCGGCATCAGGGAGATCGCCGAGGGCGGCCGGCAGCTCACGGACTCCCTCGAGCGCCTCGTTCGGATCAGCGCCGAGTCCCTCGAGTCCTCGCGGATCGCGGGCCGGGGCGCGGCCGACGTCAAGGAGTCCTTCTCCTCCCTGCGCTCCCTCGCCGAGGAGAACCGCGCCGGCATCAGCGAGACCGCCGCTGGCCTGGGCGAGGTCGCCGAGGCGGCGAGCGCCCTCGCGAACCTCTCCACGGAGACGAGCCGCGGCATGGACGTGCTCGAGGGCGAGATCGGCCGCTTCAAGACCTCCTAGCTCCTTCCCTCCGGCCCCCTCGCGCGCTATACTGCCTCCCCTACGGCGAGGAGGGCTGCATGGACGAGCGCTGGAACCGGGCCTACGCGAGGCTCTTGACGGGGGCCTGCCTGGGCATAGGCCCGGGCAGCCGCCTGCGGATCTCGGCCGAGATCGCCCATCGCGACCTCGTCCGCGCCGTGGCCGAGGAGGCCTACGCCCTCGGAGCGCGGGCCGTGCGCGCCGACTTCGACGATCCCCGCCTCGCCCGTATCAGGGTCGACGCCTCCCGGGACGAGTGGCTCGACGACGCGGCCCTCCCCCTCGAGCGCCTGGCCTCGGCCTACGCCGAGGAGCGCTGGTCGACCCTCTCCCTGGTCGGCGAGGAGGAGCCCGGCGTCATGGAGGGCGCGGACGCGGGCCGCGCGTCGCGCGCCGCGCGGGCCCGCTCCAAGGCCTGGAAGGAATTCCGGGAGCTGTCGATGTCCAACCGCGTCGCCTGGTGCGTCGCCCCCGCGCCCACCGCGGCCTGGGCCCGCGCCATCCTTCCCCCCGAGCTCCTCGAGGGCCGCGAGCCCGAGGCCGCCCTGGCCGAGGTCCTCCGGCCCATCCTCCGCCTCGACGAGGCCGACCCGGCCGCCGCCTGGCTCGCCCAGCTCGCCTCCATCGAGGCGCGGGCCCGGCGCCTCGCCGAGCTCGCGCCCGCCTGCCTGGACTTCCGCGGCCCCGGCACCGAGCTCCGCGTCGGCCTCTCGCCGCGCTCGCGCTGGGTGGGCGGGGGCTCGAGGACCCCCGAGGGCCGGTACTTCTCCCCGAACATCCCCACCGAGGAGGTCTTCTCCACGCCGGACGCGCGGCTCACCGAGGGCAGGGCGGCCTGCAGCCGTCCCGTCGAGGTCCTCGGCGCCAAGGTCGAGGGAGCCTGGTTCGAGTTCGAGGCCGGCCGCGTCGCCCGCGCGGGGGCCGCGCGCAACGCGGCCAGCCTCGAGCGCTACCTCGACACCGACCCGGGCGCGCGCCGCCTGGGCGAGGTGGCCCTCGTCGACTCCTCGGGCCCCATCGCCCGCTCGGGACTCGTCTTCGACAACGGCCTCATCGACGAGAACGCGGCCTGCCACATCGCCCTGGGCGCCGGCTACGAGGAGGCCTTCGCCGGCTCCGCGGCCATGGACGAGGCGGCCAAGGAGGCCGAGGGCTTCAACCTCTCCCTGGTCCACGTGGACTTCATGATCGGCTCGGACGAGATCGACGTGAGCGCCGTCGACGCCAAGGGCGCCTCGACGCCCCTCATCCGCGGCGGGCGCTTCGTCTTCTAGCCCCGGGCCCGGCCCCTTACAGCTTGCCGAGCTGGGCCAGGCTCGCGCGCAGGTCCTTGGGCAGCTCGGCCTCGAGCCTGAGCTCCCGCCCCGTGGCCGGATGGGCGAACTCGATCGAGAGGGCGTGGAGGGCGGCCCGCGCCAGGAGGGGCCGCTCCGCGAACTCGTCCCCCTTCCAGCGCCGCTTCAGCTTGGACAGCAGGAGGGCCTCCCCGTCCCCGTAGAGGGGATCGCAGAGGCAGGGGAAGCCGAGGGCCGCGAGGTGGACGCGGATCTGGTGGGTGCGTCCCGTCTCGGGCCTGGCCTCGACGAGGGCGGCGCCCCCGAAGCTCCCCCTGGCCGCGAAGCGCTGGACGACCGCGAAGTCGGTCCGGGCGCTCTTGCCCTTGTGCGCGTCGATGACCGTCCGGTGCTCCCGGTCCCCGTCGGCCCGCAGGGGGAGCTCGCAGCTCCGCTCCTCCCAGTCGGGCAGGCCGCGGACCAGGGCGCGGTAGACCTTCCGCACGGCCCGCGACTCGAAGGCGAGGCCCAGCTCGCGGTGGGCCTCGGCGGAGCGCGCGTAGACCAGGACCCCGCTCGTGTCCTTGTCGATGCGGTGCACCGCGTAGAGGCGGCCCCAGGCCGCGGCGAGGGCGGCCGAGGCCACGGGCGCCTCGGGATCGTAGCGGTCGGGGATCGAGAGCATGCCCGCGGGCTTGTCGACCGCGAGGATGGACTCGTCGGAGAAGAGGACGGGGATGGTATCGGGCATGCTGCGACTCTAGCGCATCCCCGCCCGTATCGCAACACGGCGCCGCGGCCTCAGGGCGAGACGAGGCTATGCTTGGGGTTGTTCCAGCCTTCGGCGGCCTGGTAGGCGGCGAGGCTCCCCGAGGGTACGTGGATCGTGAGGCTCGCGACGCTGGGGAAGGGATCCGCGCCGCGGGCGTTCGGGGGGCTGGCCGCCTGGGCGTAGACCGTCGCGAGGGAGGAGCAGCCGAAGAAGCTCGCCCAGCCGAAGCTGGCCAGGCTGGAGGGCAGGGTCAGGCTCGCCAGCTTGCTGCAATAGACGAAGGCCTGGCCGGCGATGTCGACGACCCCGTCGGGGACGGCGTAGCTCGCGGCGCCCGCCTTCTCGGGATACTGGACCAGGGTCTTCCCGTCCGCGCTGAGGAGGACGCCTCCCGTCACGACGTAGTAGGGGCTCGAGCTCTCCACGGCGAAGTCGAGCTTCGAGCACATGACGAAGGGAGCCCCCGTGATGGAGCTCACGCTCGCGGGGACCGTCGCGCTCGCGAGCCCGGTGCAGTAGCGGAAGGCGTTGCCTTCGATGGTCGTGAGGCCCGAGGGCATCGCGATCGTCTCGAGGCTCGACTCGTAGGCGAAGGCATCGCCGAGGATGCTCTTCACGGTCGAGGGGATGGCATAGGCCGTCGCCGTCTTGCCCGCGGGGTAGCAGATGAGGGTCGCGCCCGCCTTGTCGAAGAGAACCCCGTCGATCGACGCGTAGCTGGGGTTGGCCGGGTCGACCTCGATCGCCGCGAGGGCCCTGCAGCCGTAGAAGGCGTAGCTCCCGATGTAGGTCGTCCTCGCGGGGACGCTCAGCGAGGCGAGGGCGCCGCAGTCGTTGAAGGCGCCGCCCTCGAGCCGCTGCAGGCTCGAGGGCAGGACGATCGAGGAGAGCTGGGCGCAGCCGGCGAAGGCGCTCCCGGCTATCGTGGTGAGGGTGGGGGGCAGGGAGATGCCCGTCATCGTGGAAGAATAGAAGGCGCCGTAGCCGATGGCCGTGACCCCCTCCGGCACCGTCACCGCCCCGGCCGCGCTCCCGCAGTCCCTGAGCTCGATGCCCCAGGCCGAGCTCGCGAAGGAGAGGCCGGAAGGTATCCAGACCGCGTACAGCGAGAGGCCGCCCGCGGCCATCTTGATCGTCGACCCCGCCGCGCAGCTGCGGCCGGCGGCGGAGAGGCTCGTCGTCCAGCCCGCGAACTGCTCCGTGCCCTTGACGAGGCTCCCGGCGCCCTTGACCGGGACCGAGGCCCCCTCGGCGTAGCCCGCCCCGTCGACGGGGACCTCGCCCGCCGCCCCGTTCGCGTAGTAGGTGACCGAGTAGGACCCGCCCCCTCCCTCGTCCCCGCCGGAGGCGGGATTCGAGCAGGCGGCAAAGGCCAGGACCAGGATCAGGATCAGGGCCGCGGCAATCGGGAAGATTCGCGTCGAGGCACGATGCATGATTTCGCTCCTCCGGACCAGGGGTATATGGCTGTCGCCATCCGAGCGACCATGCTAACCGCGCCGCGCGCTCCTTCCCTCCGTATTTCCCTCCGTACTTCCCGCAAGCCGTGTTATATTTCCTGTCCATATGCCGGAGCTCGGTTCCCGCACCTGGCGTTCCCTCAACGAGTACCTCCTGCGCCTCGAGGCGGCCGACGGCGAGGGCGACCTGGCCCGGCTCGCCGTCGAGGGGCTCGGGGAGCTCCTGCCGGCCGACATCGGGGCGGCCCTCCTCGACCCCACGCTGCGGGTCGTCGCCCAGATCGGCGCGGCCGCGGAGATGGCCCGCGCGTACAACGAGCGCTACCGCCTCCTGGTGCCGCCGGCTCTCCTGGGGAGCGAGGCCGGGACGCGGGGCTGGATCCCGCGGGTCAGGTGGCGGGACTACGAGGGCACGGAGCTCTACGACGAATTCGCCCGGCCCTACCGCCTGGGCTTCAGCGGCAGCACCAGCTCGAGCGCCTTCCGCGGCGGCTTCACCCTCGCCATCCAGAGGTCCTCGGGCGGTAAGAGCTTCACGGAGAAGGACACGGCCATCCTCGACCTCCTCAACCCCCACCTGAACAACCTGCTCTCCCTGCGGCGGAAGCTGGAGCGGAGCCCCGGCCTCAAGCCCGAGCCGGGCGAGCTCCGCTTCTGCTTCCCCCGGCTCTCCCCCCGCGAGTCCGAGGCGGGAGCGCTGCTCTGCGCCGGGGCCGGGGCCCGGGAGGTCGCCGCCTCGATGCGCGTCGGGCTGCGCACGGCCGAGACCCACGTCGCCCATCTCTACGACAAGCTGGGGGCCTGGGGCAGGGTCGAGGCGGTGGACATCATGCGGGGCGCGCTGGCCCGGGAGCGGGGCCGGCCCGCGTGCCCGGCCGGGCCCGGAGACGAAGGCGGCCGCGAGGGGAAGAGCCCCCGCGGCCGCCTAACCTGCCGGATGCCGCGCCGATAGGCGCGGCGCCCCGCTCGGCTCCTAGTACGCCAGCTCCTGGAGGAAGACCTGGCGGGGGGCCTTCTTCGCGTTCTTCGGATCGGAGACGAACCAGGTCTCCTTGACGCGCTTGCCCTCGGCGCTGTACTCGAGGCTCGCCTCGAGCTTGAAGTCCTTCTCGGCGAAGCTCATCTTCGTCTGGCAGATCGCCTCGCCGGCGACCTTCCACTCGAAGTCGTAGGCCACGTTGACGTCCTTGGACATCTTCTGGAACATCGCGCTGTCGCGGTTGTAGCCGGTGAAGGACTTGGCTATGCCCTCGGAGAGCTTCTCCTGCGAGAAGCTGTAGCGCTTGAGGGCGATGTTGTCCCAGCCGAGGGTGAGGGTGTTGTCGTCGTAGTAGTAGCCGTTCATCCCGTAGTAGACCGTCTTCTTGACGAAGCGGCCGTCGGCCCGGAAGCCCACCGTGTAGTTCTCCAGCGAGATGCTCCGGTTGATGGTGATCGGCGCGGAGAAGGGCGAGAACTTGATCGAGGCCCGCACCGGCCGCTTCATGATGTCCGAGGCGATCTCGCCTTTGCCCGAGCCGGAGAGGAGCTCGTACTCGACCTCGAGGTAGGGCACGCCGTTGGCCGACATGGAGGCGGGGACGACGTTGCCCCCGATGACCTTGTACTCGGTCTCCCAGACGATGAACTTCTTGTCCTTCGCGAGGCGGTCGATGTACTCGGTGAGCTTCACCTTGATGAGGTTGCCCTTGGCGTCGTAGACGTTCTCCTGGTCGTAGGTATTGACCAGGGGCTCCTTCTCGCCCGCCTTGAGGGCCGCGGACTGGCTGCTCGAGCGCAGCTTCTCGTCGGCGCGGTAGCTGACGAAGTCCGAGGGCCCGAGGTACTGGGTGGTCGTGGCGCAGGAGGCCATGGCCAGGGCCAGGCCGCAGCCCGCCAGGATGCCGAGAGTTCGATTGCGCATTCCTTCTCCTTTGGAAACCGTGTGGCGCGGACGATACCGCGTCAGAACAAGCCTTTTTTCAATATATATTCCAGCGATTGCTCGCTCGAATTCCCCAGCACCGTCTCGACGTAGAGCTCCTTGTGGCCCTTGAGCAGGAGCTTTATGCGGAGCTTGCCTCCCTTGCGGGCCTTCAGCTCGAGGGGCGAGAGGCCCCGCTCCACGTTGTCGATGATCACCCGCGCGCCCGCGGGCTTCGTTGCTATGGTGAGGCGGACCTCGTCCGGGTCGGCGGCCGGGACCAGCTCGATCGAGAGCCCCGGCTTCGCGCCGTCCTTGAAGGAGAGGGCCCGCTCCGCCGGGGCGTAGCCCTCCTTCTCGACGAGGAGGGACGCGTCCCGGCGGGGCAGCGCGATCTCGAGGGGGCTCGTCCCCCGGTAGATCCCGTTGATGAAGACCCGGGCCCCCGCGGGCTCGGTCGCGATCGAGACCGCCTCGCGGACCGCGCCGCGGAAATCGATCGCGTCCTGGATGGGCATGGCGAGGTTGAAGTTCGTCCCGAGGAGCTTGGCCGTGACGATGCCGACGACCCTCCCCTCCTTGTCGAAGACCGGGCCCCCGGAGTTGCCCGGGTCGACGGGGCTGCTGAGGTCGAGCATGCGGCCCGCGCCCTCGATCTTGCCCTGGTAGGCCTGGATGTAGCCGGGCGTGGCCTTGAAGTCCTTGCCCAAGGGGAAGCCGACGACGAGGACCTCGCTCATGATGGGCGGCTCGGCGCCGGTGTAGAGGTCGCAGGCCACCTCGAAGCTGGCCCCGATCCGGAGGAAGGCGAGGTCGAGGTCCTCCTCCCGGGCCAGGTCCTCGATCTTGGCCTCGTACTCCACGGGGGAGGCCGAGGCGTAGGGGAAGGTGACGAGGATCCGGCGGCCGGGGCCCGCGGCGTCGCGGACCACGTGGGCGTTCGTGAGCAGCCCCCCCTCGCGGTCGACGAGGAAGCAGCTCCCGTAGGCCAGGGGGACGGTCCCGTCCCGGATCTCCACCCTGCCGACAGCCGGGCCGTACTTCCGCACGATCTCCTTCCAGTCCTGCGCCGAGGCCGCCAGGCCGGCGAGGAGGAGGAGGGACAGGGCTGCTGCGACGCGCTTCATACCAGGCGACTCGCTTCTCCGGCGGAGCGGCCGCGGAGGGACGCTCCCCGATTCGAGGATGTAGGAAATGCTCGCGGGAAACGGATGCGGGCGTTTTTTACTTGCCGGGCCGCCGCGCTCGGCGCCCGACCTCACTCGAACTGCTCCTCGTCGCCACGGAGGAAAAAGCGAATCCGTCCACTGCACGCTCGCCGCGCGTCGACGACCCGCGGCGGTGGGCATTTTCCGAAGCTATCTTTCCCTTGTCAAGCGCCTCCCCGAGGCCGGGAACCTCGGGAGAAGGCATCGACATCAGAGAATATCGCGCGCCCTCCGGGAAATCTTGTCCAGGGCGCGGCGGAATTCCGCCCGCTCCTCGGAGGCCAGGACGTCGAGAGGATCGCCGAGGGACTCGGGCGCGAGGGTCCGCGAAGCCTCGATGCGGTCGAGGAGCTCCTCGCCCTCCCCCGTCAGCGAAAGCCGCGCCGAGCGCCGGTCGGCGGAGGAGCGGTTCCGGGAAAGCCAGAGCCCCGCGACGCACTTGCGGGCCACCAGGCTCGTCGTCGGCCGATCCCAGGAGAGCTCCCGGGCGGCGAAGGAGAGGCTGATCGCGCCCCGCCTTCGCGCGAGCTGGATCAACTGCAGTTGGCTAAAGGTGATAGAAAAGGGAGCCAGGGCCCGGGAGGCGGAGCGCCGCCAGAGCGCGTAGACCAGGCCCATGGAAGGAATCTCGTCCATATAGTTAGTATACTAACTATCTCTATTTTTTTCCAAGAATACCCCTCCATCCCTTGTCGCGCCGCCGGCTCTTTAGGTATCTTTCTACCTGTTCTCACTGGTCGGTATTCCACAGCGAGGCAACTATTACCGGAGGGGCTCAAGCTCGCCTGGCGTGCCCGGCTCCCCGGCGAAATCACTCTTATTCGAAAGGGAGAACTAGCTATGGCCAAACAGCTCCTGTTCAGCGAGGACGCTCGCCGCAAGCTTCTCGTCGGCGTCGAGGTCATCTCCAAGGCCGTCAAGGTCACCCTCGGCCCCAAGGGCCGGAACGTGCTCCTCGACAAGAAGTTCGGCGCCCCCACCGTCACCAAGGACGGCGTCTCCGTCGCCAAGG